>Ga0123519_10013349_pt1 | contig 11818 bp, 9 predicted proteins | sample YelNatPaOPRAMG02_FD_87396 | JGI IMG/M metagenome (GOLD analysis project Ga0123519, IMG submission 87396) | Hot spring microbial communities from Yellowstone National Park - Yellowstone National Park OP-RAMG-02 (version 2) | ecosystem: Environmental > Aquatic > Thermal springs > Hot (42-90C) ... | reverse complement strand
TCAAAACAGGACCCAGCCCGCCCTCCAGCCCTCCAAGCCGTCCTCTTGAGGCCGCTCCGGGCCGAACCCGCCGCCAGACAGCGTTCGCGTCCGCACAGACCCAGCGTCTATCGCAACAACCTCGTTACCTGCAGGCTCGCTTGACAAGGCAATTAGTGCGCTAGTATAGTTTTGTGCGAGTTGTGATATCAAAATGAATTGCCGGAATCTGAATTGTGTTCGGGAGGTAACCAATCGTGGTAGGAAGACTCGTTTTATTCGTTATGTCAGTTGTGGTGACTGCCTTTGTCGTGCCAGCCTTGGCAACAGTGAAGCCTAACGGGCTCTTTACAGACAATGCCGTTCTCCAGCAGGGCACTAGTGTTCCAGTTTGGGGGTTTGCTGACGACGGCGAGCGTGTAACGGTCAAGTTCGCTGGTCAGACAGTATCTACTACAGCAAAGGATGGGAAATGGCTCGTTCGTCTCAAACCTCTAAAGGCTGGCGGACCTTACAAAATGACCATATCAGGCTCGAATACGATTGAGCTTGAGAACGTAATGGTAGGAGAAGTGTGGATAGCAAGTGGACAATCGAACATGCAGTGGCCGCTAGCTCAGACGCTGGATGCCGAGCAAGCAATAGCCTCTGCTAACGATCCACTTTTGCGACTCTACACGGTTCCACGCACACCTTCGGCAAAACCGGCAACAGATGTGTCTGGTAGCTGGGTTGAATGCACGCCGGAGACGGTTCGAAACTTCTCGGCTGTGGCTTATTACTTTGCCCAGGAGCTTAGACGAGTGCTAAACGTGCCTGTGGGAATTATTCATACTTCTTGGGGAGGGACTCGGGTCGAGGCGTGGACATCGCTCCCAGTTCTGCAGTCGGATCCGGATTTTGCCGAGTCCATTCAGAGTATCAAGGACTATGGCACCGCGCCCAATCACCCCGCCGTGCTCTATAACGGCATGATCGCGCCGCTTGTTCCGTATGCAATCCGCGGTGCGATCTGGTACCAAGGGGAGTCGAATGCCCGTGAAGCGTATAGGTATGAAAAGCGGCTGACCAACATGATCACAAACTGGCGACGAGATTGGGGTCAGGGAGATTTTCCTTTCCTGATGGTTCAGTTGGCGCCATATGGCAAAGTTACTTCCCAGCCCGGTGAGTCTAGTTGGGCAGAATTGAGAGAGGCACAGTTAATGACTTCAATGCACTGTCCGAATACGGCAGTTGTAGTCACTCTCGACGTGGGCGACCCGAATGACATTCATCCGAAAAACAAACAGCCCGTGGGACAACGGTTGGCACTGGCAGCTCGGGCTATGGCCTATGGAGAAAAGATCGATTACAAGGGACCTCGATTAGTATCGATGAGTATTAAGGGTGATCGCGCAGTCCTGGAGTTTTCCGATTCAGGAGGAGGATTAGAAGCACGTGGCGGAGAGCTGGTTGGGTTCACTATTGCGGGTGCCGATCGTAAGTTCCATAATGCGCGGGCAACTATATTCGGCGACAAGGTTGTGGTTCACAGTCCAGACGTTGCGCAACCGGTTGCTGTGCGTTATGCTTGGGCAGATGCCCCGATTGCCAATCTGTTCGGCAAAAACGGACTACCGGCATCTCCCTTCCGAACGGATAGCTGGCCTCTCAGCACTCTACCCGGATCCAAGTAAGCAATTGCGTTCAGAGCCCTGTAGTTGCCGAGTGAGAAACTCGTGACATCGCACCACAGCAAGCCAGCGGCGTTTAGTCTGCAGACCGCGACCGAGTCTCGACAACCGAGCTTCCATACTTTCAAGAGGTGAAAATGAACGGTAAATTGGCAGGTAGTCGAAGGATTCTTTCTGGCAACGAGGCAATAGCCCTCGCAGCATGGGCTTCTGGAGTAAGAGTAGCTGCTGGTTATCCTGGGACTCCTTCAACTGAAATTCTGGAAAACATTGCAACATTCCCGGAGATCTACTGCGAATGGTCAGTTAATGAAAAGGTTGCTCTGGAGGTTGCGATTGGAGCATCATTCGCAGGAGCGCGTGCTCTCGCTACGATGAAACATGTGGGTCTGAACGTGGCGCTTGACCCGCTTATGACGTTTGCCTACATAGGTGCGAACGGCGGGCTTGTCATTGTGTCGGCTGACGATCCTGGAATGCACAGCTCACAGAACGAGCAGGACAGCCGTACCTTGGCAAAGTTCGCGCGTATTCCGGTTCTCGAGCCCGCTGACAGCCAGGAATGCTTCGAGATGGTACGCGTTGCGTACGACATTTCCGAAGAGTTCGAACTGCCGGTTATTATCAGAACAACTACTCGGATCTCGCATTCTTCAGGCGTCGTTGAGATCGGCAATTGCGAACGCAAAACCCAGCAAGACAGGCACTATACCAAGGATATCGCACGGACGGTTATGGTTCCGATATTCGCTCGAGGGCGCAGGTTGGTATTGGAAGAAAAGCTGCAAAAACTGCGAGAGTTTTCACAGGAGTTTGCCGAGCATCGAGTTGAAGAGCCCGAATTTTCTGAAGGGAGTAGACCCCGTGTAGGTGTGATTACTGCCGGGGTCGCATATACTTACGTCAAGGAGTTCGTGACCAACGCGCGAATTCTCAAGCTCGGAATGTCTTTTCCCCTTCCGGAAAAGCTGATTCGCGAGTTTGCAGCATCGGTTGACCGATTATACGTCGTTGAGGAAGGCGACGCATTCGTTGAGGAGCAGATCCTTGCGATGGGTCTGCACGTTGAACAGCCGAAGACCAGCTTGAGGATCGGCGAGCTAACCCCAGACAGACTGAAGCGCTTTGCAGCCGAAATAGAAGGTCGTCAACCGCAAACAGTCCCCCAACCAGTGAAGGATCTTCCAGCCAGACCTCCCGTTCTATGTCCTGGCTGTGCGCATAGAAGTGTGTTCTATGCCCTCAACAGGCTCAAGGCGACTGTTCTCGGGGATATAGGATGCTACAGCCTGGGAGCGTTCCAGCCGCTTTATGCTATGGACTCGATAGTATGCATGGGCGCGAGTATCGGAAACGCACACGGGATGGAGAAGGCGGGTTACGAGAGCAAACGTATCGCTGCCGTGATCGGTGACAGTACTTTTTTCCATTCAGGCATAACGGGTCTTTTGAATACGGTGTATAACAAGGGTACCAGCACAGTCATAGTGTTGGACAATCGAACGACAGCAATGACAGGACACCAGGAGCATCCCGGAACTGGGCGCACTCTAAAGGGTGAGGAAACAGTGGAAGCTCGGGTCGAAGATGTTGCGCGAGGGGTTGGTGTTAACCACGTGGTACCAATAGACCCTTACGATCTTGACAATACCTACAATGTCCTCAGACAAGAGTTAGACAGAGCTGAGCCGTCAGTAGTCGTGAGCCGGCGCGAGTGCGCCTTGCGATGCCGGAAAGTTGCCGCGTGCAAGTTTGTGGTACGCGATGACCTATGTAGAGCCTGCGGAGCCTGCTTACGCCTCGGATGTCCAGCGATAGAAACTGGCGATGTTGATCCGAGTGACCCCCGAAAGCGCAAAGTGCGCATAAATTCAGTACTTTGCGCTGGATGTGGTATGTGTGTTCAGGTCTGCAAGTTCGGAGCCATACAAAAAGTAGCTGAAGAATAAATCTTGTTGCAGAGTAACTCAAGAGGAGATCTGTTCGGTGAAGGATATACTCAATATATCCCTGGTCGGCGTTGGTGGACAGGGAACGCTTTTGGCAAGCGAAATCATATGTTACGCGGTATTGCTCGCGGGTAAAGACGTAAAAAAGAGCGAAGTCCACGGTATGGCTCAACGTGGTGGTAGCGTTATAAGCCAAGTGAGAATCGGGGCAAAGGTCTACTCGCCACTAATAGCCACTGGGGAAACTGATATTCTGGTTGGCTTTGAAAAACTCGAATCGTTGCGCTATGCGCATCTTCTTTCCTCGAACGGTATTGCTTTGGTCAACACGCAGGAGATCAAACCTGTAACGGTTTCCAGTGGGCAATCAGAATGGCCCAGCGATCTAGATGACAGGCTACGAGGTGCCATTAGACACCTGGAGCTCATTCCGGCTTTGGACATAGCTCAACAACTTGGCGACATACGCGTTGTAAATCTGGTCATGCTTGGGTCTTTGTCACGGCACGTGGAAATTGGCGAACAACTGTGGCTCCAAGCAATAGAGCAACTTGTCAAACCCCAGTTCTTGGATATCAACATTCAGGCTTTCGAATCGGGTCGCAGTTTCGACCCACAAAACGCACGTTAGCCGACGTTTCTTGAAGAGGCATAACAAAAAGCTCGGCTATCAAATAACCGAGCTTTGCGAAATGAGATAGGTTACTTTTGTTCTTGGACCTAACCGTGCTTGCGTTCGAACTCTTTCATAAACCCAACAAGCGCATCTACTGCGTCCTGTCCCACGGCATTATAAAGTGAGGCTCTCAACCCGCCTACGGATCGATGACCCTTTAGACCGACCATTCCTTCCTTCTTTGCCTCTCTGACGAATAGCTCTTCCAATTCCTCGCTCGGTAGTCTCCAGACCACGTTCATTATGGATCTACTTTCCTTGTCGGCTGGAGTGCGCCAGAAGTCGCTTGAGTCCAATGTGTCGTAGAGCGTTTGAGCTTTCTTCTCATTGATCTTTTGAATGCCAGGGATGCCGCCGAGTGATTCAAGCCATTCTGTCACGAGTTTGAGTATGTAGACCGCCCAAGTGTTTGGGGTATTGTACAAACTTTTTTCTTCGGCGTGGGTTGAGTACCGGAGAAATATATGCACGCCTTCGGGACAGCGCTCCATGAGGTCCTTCCTTACGATCACTAGTGCTAGTCCCGATGGTCCTAGGTTCTTTTGCGCTCCAGCGTATATCAATCCAAACTGAGTAACGTCGATCACCCGCGACATTATCTCGCTGGACATATCAGCTACAAGGGGTGCTTCGGTCTTGGGAAAAGTGGGATACCGTATTCCGCCGATGGTTTCGTTCGAGCAAATGTGTACGTACTCGGCACCTGTAGTCAACTGTAACTCGGCTTCCTTGGGTACGCGCATGTAGTTTTCTTCCTTGCCAGACCACGCGACGTTAACAGCACCCGTAACCTTTGCTTCTTTGATTGCCTTTGACGACCAACTTCCCGTGTCAACATAGTCAGCAACTTTTCCTGGCCGTCGTAGATTCATCGGAACCATTGCAAACTGTAGACTGGCTCCTCCCTGCAGAAACAAAACGGCGTAGTCGTCCGGAATGTTCATAAGTCGCCTTACGTTTGCCTCTGCTTCGTCATTGATGGCGGCGTATTCCTTGGAACGGTGTGACATTTCCATGACCGACATACCAGTGCCGCCAAGGTCCAGTAACTCCGATTGAGCTTTTTCCAGAACTGGTAGAGGAAGTGCTGCTGGTCCTGCGTTGAAGTTGTAAACTCGTGCCATGTTGCTTAGCTCCTCGGCAAAGTACTCTATAGATAAAACGCTTCAACATCTCTTTCTGCGCAGTGGTTATAATTCCCTTCTAGCTTTTTCAGTACTTGACGTTTGTGCTACAATCTAGCGTGAGAGGAGGCTGAAAAGGTTGATTATAACTCAGACACCGCTGAGAATAAGCTTTGCCGGAGGTGGGACAGACTTTAGGGATTTTTACACTAAAGAGTACGGAAGCGTTGTCTCGACCGCGATTGACAAGTACGTTTACGTAATAGTCAAGGAACGTTTCGATCACTACATTCGCGTTGGATATACTCGGACGGAGATGGTTGAATCAGTAGACGAGTTGCAGCACGAGCTCGTACGCGAAGCACTGCGCATAGTAGGCATCGACAAGGGGATTGAGATATCGACTATGGCAGACGTACCATCGGAAGGATCCGGCCTAGGTTCTTCGAGTACCGTAACCGTTGGGGTCCTTAACGCGCTATACGCATACAAGGGGGAGGCGGTTACTGCCGAGAGATTAGCCAGGGAAGCGTGCAAAATCGAAATCGACATCCTCGGCAAGCCCATCGGTAAACAGGATCAGTATATTGCAGCTTACGGTGGACTTAGACACTTCAAGTTCTATCCAAATGAGGAAGTGGAAGTCAATTCGATAATGCTAGACGATAATGCCAAGCAGCGACTCAATGAAAGTCTCCTGCTTTTTTATACCGGAGTAACACGAAAGTCAGATGAGGTGCTGGCAGAGCAGAAGAAAAACATAGCCAGAAAGATGGCAATTTTGACAGAGATGCGCGACCAAGCAGACGAATTAGCTCGACTACTCAAACTTGGTGCAATCGCTTCTCTTGGTCAGACGCTTCGCGAGAACTGGAACAGGAAAAGACAGCTGGCTAGCTCGATATCTAATCCTCAAATTGATGCACTCGTGGAAGCAGCTCTTTCAGCTGGAGCGATCGGATGCAAGGTTACTGGGGCTGGCGGCGGAGGATTCTTCTTGGTCTGCGTGCCACCAGAAAATCGAGCTGCGGTTCGGAAAAAGCTTTCCCATCTTCGAGAGCTGCCAATTTCGCTAGCGCGTGACGGTTCGAAAGTTATTTTCAACGTTAGAAGGTGATTTAAGAACTCAGTAGACTGGGAGTAATGAATGATGTCGGTTGTACAGGAATATATAAAAAGCATCACGGACGCAATTCTCGCACTGCGAGAGGAAGATCTTTTAGAGATTGTTGGAGTACTCAAAAAGGCTCAGGCGGAGGGTAGGCAAGTCTTTCTTTTGGGCAACGGCGGCAGTGCGGCAAATGCAACTCATATAGCCGAGGATTTGCAGAAAGGCGTGAAGGAGCACACAGGCAAGAGATTTAAGGTGCTTTCGCTTGCAGATTCTACGCCGTTGATTACCGCCTGGGCGAATGATACGAGCTATGAACGGGTTTTTGTTGAGCAGATTGAGAGCCTTCTCGAGCCGGGAGACGTCGTCATTGCCATAAGCGGCAGTGGCAATTCTCCCAACGTGCTGCGTGCAGTTGAAAGAGCAAATCAGATGGGAGCCATCACTATCGGACTGACGGGTTTTGACGGCGGTAGATTGGCGCAAATAGCAAACAAATCAATCGTTGTTGCCAGCAATAATATGCAGCGAGTTGAAGATGTCCATCTTATCATTGGTCACATCATTTACACCTGCATGGTGAACCCAGACAGCTGAGCAAACGGCTTAGATGCGCAGAGCAGTCTTCCTCGATCGTGACGGCGTAATAAACGAAGATCGACCCGACTATGTCAAGAACATTTCGGAACTGCGCGTATTTGAATACGTGCCGGAATGTATACGCAGACTTAACGCTGCAGGGTTCTGCGTTTTCGTCGTATCGAACCAGCAGTGCGTGGGCAAAGGTATTGTATCTATTGCAGCTTTGCACGCCATTGAATGTGAAATAGTTCGCGTAATAGGTGAGGGCGGGGGAAAGATCAATGGGTTTTACTACTGTACGCACCTTGCAACCCAAAAATGCACATGCCGCAAACCCGAGCCCGGACTTCTGCTGCAAGCTGCTCGTGAACATGATGTACAACTCAACGCTTCGTTCATGATTGGTGATTCGGTAAAAGATGTGTTGGCAGGAAATCGAGCTGGTTGTCGGACACTACTGGTTCTGACAGGTTCGGTTTCAGCTGAGGACGCGTCGGAGCTTTCCTGCAAGCCAGAATACGTAGCAAGAGACTTGGTGGACGCAGTAGCTTATATTACTCGGGAGTGCGGTGCTGAAAAGGAGGAAACTTCTTGAGAGCCAATTCTGATGCAGCAAAGCGTTATTGCGCTCAGCTTCTGGAGAGGCTAGTTGACATACCGAGTGTATTTCCCGGCGAAGAAGAAATTATGATCTTCTTGGAAAACGAACTAGCTTCGCTCGGACTTCGACCGAAACGGATCGATGTTGCTCCTTCGAGATTCAATTTGCTGTGCACCGTTGGGTCTGGTAAGCCGAGAGTCTGCCTTAATGCACATTCGGACACGGTACCGCCGAATGGGGATTCAGTGCCGAATGCGCGGGTCGACGGAGATCTTATGTACGGATTGGGTTCTTGCGATACCAAAGCTTCCATAGCCGCAATGATCACGGCATTGTTAGATCTAGCCTCGCGAAAAGATCTCGCAGGTACCGTTGACCTGTTGATTTCCGTTGATGAGGAAGGCGATGGTGTCGGTGTTCGAACGGCGATAAAACAGGGTTACAAGTGCGATTATGCTATTGTAGGGGAGCCGACCAGTCTGCATTTAATTCGGGTCCACTGTGGTCTGCTATTTCTCGCACTAACAACATATGGCGTCGCCGCGCACGGTTGTGATCCATCGGCGGGCATATCGGCAGTAGATCGTATGATGGAGCTAGTAGGTGCCTTGCGCACCGAGATTTCTAAATTTCCTGCACATCCGATTGTAGGAGCGATGAGCCTCAATCTGGGCGAGATACACGCGGGAGACCGTCCTAACCGTGTACCAAACCGTTGCGACGCAAGAATCGATATACGAATAGTCCCACCTGTGAGCAATGAGCAGGTTCTCGAAGCTGCGCGCGGTGTAACTGAGCAATATCCTTGGGCTTCATATGAAATCGAGAAGCGAGGCGAAGCAATAGAAACGCCCGAGACGAGCCCTATGGTTCAAGCAATTCTTTCGGCTGCTCATGAGCTTGGCATAGCCACTGCCCCGACTGGGTTCCGCGGCTGGACAGAAGCCGAATCATTCCGAACCGGGCTTGGGATAGACGCAGTAGTGTTGGGTCCTGGCGAAGTCAAGCAAGCTCATTCTTCGAACGAGTTTGTGTCAATCTCACAAACCCATCTTGCCGCAGAGCTGTATGTACAGTCCGTGTTGCGATTGCTCGAAGGCGAATCGTCACAATAATCCCCGAAGCTGAAGCCACAACGAAGCGAGGGATTAAGCCCTTATAATCAGTGGAGCATCGGGTGTCAGCTCGACAGGCTTTCTGAAACGCACTAATATTCCATCGCCCATTTTCCTTACTCGGTAGCTAGGTTGTCTGTCTCCAACGACTACGCTAGCCTGCTCAAACCCCCGAAGTTTCGGAAGTCGAACCTCAGAGACTCTGAGTTCTCCTGCAGCTAAACTAATGATTGCGCATCTCTTATCCAATGAATTTGCTTGATAATACGTTCCCCAGGCAATTCCACAGAAGAAGGGATACTCGCACAATGGTTCATCAATCGCCGGTGCAAAAGCAAGGCAGCCGGTAGGTTGGTCCCAGTTAAAGCCAGATAGTGCTAAGAGGAGGCTCCAAGAGCTCATTGCTCGGTAATAGTGGCTGCCGCATTCTACGTGACTCCAGAACCTGCCCGCGCGCAGATATCTATCATGAATGTCACGCACGATCGCCAGTCCCTCTGAAACCAATCCGTAACTGATCAAGAGAGAAGCAACAGTGTACTCTATGCCAGTCCAGGGAGCATCTGCCTGATAGTTGCCGTAAGCTGCAAGCCTCGGTTTCTTACCTGGCGGATAGCTTGCGTTTACAAGTCCTTCACCAGGTCGGAAATTGTGGCGCACGATAGCCTGAAGAGCTCTCTTAATGCGCGCAGGGCGAAGAATCGGTCCCCAGCCGCAGGTTGATGCAAACCAGTCGCCGGAGAGTTGGTCTGACATGCAGCACTCATCTTTCTCGTCACCATCCCTCCAAAGAACGTAGTATTCGCCGTTCCAAAGCTTTGCATCGAATGAGGCAACGCCTTTCTTGTAGAGCAAATCCCACTGTGCAGCTCGTTCGGTGTCGCCCATCTCTCGCGCAAGTCGAATCCCTGCCTTCAGTGCTCCCAGCCACAAACTTGCGATGTACGATGGGCATCCGGTGAAATCCCAGACGTCATATGTGTTTCGTTTCGTATCAGTGTCTGGTAACCCATCGCCGTCTGTATCCAGTAGAGCTGTATTGTCCATAGCGCGGACAATATGTGGCCATAAATCTTCCAGGTAGTGCCTGTCACCTGTCCACAAATAGTCTCGGGCAGCGAGCAATACAAACTGCGGATTCATGTCGACGCGGTCGAAGCCGTTATCAACAGAGGAGAAGTCCGGCGTGAAAAAGTGATGCACTCGACCGTCATCCCTCTGGAATTTTGCTCCGTGAGTCATCTGCGCTTTCTGTAAATCGGGGAACAGGGATATGATTGGGAATGAGCCCTGGTATGTGATGTCGGTCGTATGGAATCCGCAGCAGCCGTAACCTTCCCAGACCCCAAAGTTGCCAGCTTTTGTCCACCAAGTGCACTTAACAAGTGTAGTCAGCTGGCTTGCCACGGCGTCCGTTGCCTCGTCCGGCATACTGCTGTGGTGGATGGATTCAGCAAACTCACTGGTTGCATCTCTAAGCTTGCCGTAGTTCGAGAGCAAAAACTGGGCCACGTCTTTTGCGTCTTTGAACCAGTGCTCGTACATATGACCGATATTTTTTCCCGTCGGACTGATGTGATTCGGGAAATACCAGGCAATGACAAACATAGATTCAGATTCTGCTTCGGGTGATATCAACTGCTGCGAGCACAGCGCTCCCCATCCCCATTCTCCACCACGCTCGTGCAACTCTGCTATGTTGTCCGCCAACTCGTTCAAAAACTCGGGCGAATCAACAAGCGTATGGTCTACCATAGCGAGCCGGTGATATTTGTCGTAAAGTGCCGGACTTTGCAAAACCTCCTCAAGCACTTTTTGTCTTTCGGCTTGCGAAAGTTTGTGCGCGTCGAAGTCTGTCGGTAGATTCGGGCGGTATTCGGCGTTGAGGTTCGGCATGCGACCGTCTTGATAAAACTGATGCATAGATGATGTGACTTTCATTCCATAGCGCGAACGTTGGAATGCCAGTGCGCGATGTTCATTCCGAAAGCTTCCAGTAATGTAAGTTAGATCGCCGCCTCGGCAAGCGAAAGCCATGTCCCCCGTTGAACACTTGTCGTTGGCGAGGTTTTCTGCTCCCATATGAATGATCTTGGCATCTGAAAAGTCTACCAGCGTATTACGAATCCTGCAGTTTTCCTGGTCCCACCCAACAGGATTTTTCATCAAGCCGAGGATTGATACCTCAACAGGTTGGTTTATCAAATTTCTAATTCCAAATCGAACGAAGAATCCTGGCGTACCAGACGTGCGCGAATCGAGAGGCACAAACGGTGAGAACAACTCTGCCTCAATCCGAACTGGTAGGTCCGCGTCCTCATAGTCGATTACAGCAAACGGAAAATTTCCCATAAAGCGTATAGCCGATACGGATCTAAGCCACGCGAGACAGTATAGGTCGTGAAGTTCTTCCCGAAGTGCAAGATATCTTGCTAGAATTCGACCCGAGGCATCCTTAGTTCGCACCAAAAATACCAGATCCTCAGGACCCATGGGTTCAACATAACCGCACGGGGAGTTCGGGTTCCATTGAGCTACATTGAAAATGTGCCACTCATGGAAAAGTCCGTCAGGTCGAATTTCGACCGACCCCGTGCCTATTCCACCTAGCGGAATTCCTGAATTGTGTTGTATTGTTTGGCGGATTACGGGCATGACGCGTCCTCCCAATTTTGTACCCGGTCTTATTTTGAGCCGAGGCCAACAACTAACGATTTGGCTATTGGGTTGTAAAAACCTGCTTATGTTTGATTAGCACTTATCGCATAAAAAAGAGGGAGCCCGGAGGCTCCCTGCGCATGTATTAACTCTCGAGAAACGATTCGACTACGGAAATACTAGCTGCACATCATCAGGCCAGCACGAGAGTATTCTTAAGTCAACTGGCGGATTCTCGTCGGGCCAGAAAGTTTGCTTGAGCGTGCCTTTTGCGATGATATAATCGCCAGGTGCAGCGTACGCGCCCGGAGCAAATATCTTAACGGGACGTCCGGACCCGTCATCTA
>Ga0123519_10013345_pt1 | contig 11819 bp, 10 predicted proteins | sample YelNatPaOPRAMG02_FD_87396 | JGI IMG/M metagenome (GOLD analysis project Ga0123519, IMG submission 87396) | Hot spring microbial communities from Yellowstone National Park - Yellowstone National Park OP-RAMG-02 (version 2) | ecosystem: Environmental > Aquatic > Thermal springs > Hot (42-90C) ... | reverse complement strand
CGGGACGAAATATACAAGCGGAGTATATTATTATCGTTTGAATGCAGGCGAATTTGTTGAAACAAAGAAGATGATATTGGTGAAATAGGAGTTTGTGTTATATATTAAAATTCATTAATAATTAGGGGCAGTTAAAAAACCGCCCCTAATTTTTTTAGTAGTTATATAAAAATAAATTTTATGTATGAAAATATGTCGCCCCTACGGGGCTGGATTTTGTTGTTGTTAAATTTTTTTTATAAATATATCGCTCCTATGGAGCTAAATTTTTTTTGTGTTTAGTCTTTATATTAAATATATCGCCCCTACGGGTCTGGATTTGTTGTGAGATCATTTTTTTATAGATATGTCGCCCCTATGGGGCTGGATTTTGTTATATCTGTTTTTTTATAAATATATTGCTCCGATGGAGGTGAAAATTTTTTGTGTTTCGTGTTTGTATTAAAGTTGAAACTTTTAACTTTGTTTTAAGGATGCTGAAATCTTCTTACTTATAGATAGTTTTAATTTGTTTTGATAAAGTTTTTATTAATTTTCTTCTGTAAGTAAGGTTTTTGATTTAACTTTTTATTTTTTGTTTTATAAATAGATAATTTAGAATGGGCTTTTTTTGGGTTTGAATTTTTTGATATTTTTAAGTAATTTAAAATTTTAATAAATTGGGTATATGAAAAAAACAAAAGCACAAGCTAATTACAAATTAACGCAGCAAATTACAACAAAAAAAGTTTCACAACAAAAAAAGAGAAACCCTTTTAAGGAAAAAGGCGTTGATAATTTTATAGATTTCCGGGATGTTAAACTTTTATCCCGTTTTTTGAATGAGCAGGGTAAGATTCTACCTGCCAGAATAACTGGTGCTACTGCTAAAATGCAACGAAAGTTGACAAAAGCTGTTAAAAGAGCCAGACACCTTGCTTTATTGCCTTTTGTCAGTGAGGGTTCAAAATATTAATTTTTTATTTGTAATTTAAATAGCTCCTTGCTTTTCAGCAGGGAGCTTTTTTTATGGAACTAAGAGGATACATAAGAAATACAATCCGAATTGTATTAATACTTCTGCTTTTTGTTTCTCCACTATATTCTCAAGTTGATACAAGGTTTGTAGTTGGTACTTTTAAAGTTGAAAAAGTTATTGATGGTGATACATTCCGCTTTAAGGGACTCGATAGAAGCACAAGACTTCTCTGTATAGATACTGAAGAAACATTTAAAGGTAAAGATGCATTTCAAAAAACGGAATCCATTAGATATATCTGGAAGAGTTATTATTATGACCAAAGAGAGAATGCAGGTGGAAAAATGCCAATAAAACTTGATTCGCCATTTGGTTATGACACGTGGCAATGGGCAAAAGAGTTTTTCTCAGATGTTGATAGCGTTAGACTGGAAAAAGATGATTCTTTAAGATTTATTGATACATATAATCGTTACCTTGTTTACTTAATTGCATATAAAAAGGGAAAGGAAATTAACTACAACCTTGAATGTGTTAGACTTGGTTACAGTCCGTATTTTAATAAGTATGGAAATAGCAAAAGGTTTCATAATCAATTTGTTGAAGCTCAACAATACGCTAAAACTCATCAATTGGGTATCTGGAACAAAAATACTTTATGTTATCCTGATTATGAAGAGCGAATAAATTGGTGGAATAAAAGGGCAAAACAATTAGAAAACTTTGAAGCACTCCAATCCTTAAACTATAACTACTATTTTAATTTACTAAATGATAACGAGTATAAGAGGCTTTCAACTAAGGTTGGTAATGAAGTTGTTGTATTTGGAACGATTTCTGATGTTTTTACAAATAAATTCCCTTATTTAATAAGGATGCCTCATACAAAATCTCAGCATCTTGATATTGTTGTTTATGAAGAATATAAGAAAGTCTTTGAAAACCTTGATATAGATACTATGAAAGAATACTATGTTTATATTAAAGGTGTTCTTAAATCAAATTCTGGTAGACTTTTTATTGAACTAACAAATATAGATCAAATCTGGATGGAATAAAACTTATATTTTTTTTAATACAATTAAAGTTATATCATCAGCCTGAAAATCTCCACTAAAATCTTTAACTGCTTTAGTAATATTTTTTAAAATCTCTTTCGCTGGTAAGTTACGTTGAGTTTGTATTAGATTAATTAATCTCTCTTCTCCAAATTCTTTACCATTTGAATCCAAAGCCTCTGTAACTCCATCTGTAAAGAAAACAATAATATCATTTTTTGACAGAGTTAGATTTTCAGATTCATATTTTATACCGTCTTCAAGTACTCCAAGTATTAGACCCCCTTTTTCAAGACGATATATTTTATCATTATGTATCATAATAGGTGGATTATGACCGGCATTTATATAGGTAAAAGAATTATCACTTACATTTAAAATACCCCAAAGAAAAGTAATAAACTTATCGGAGGCTGTATTACCGCAAACAATTTTATTTATCTTTTGTGTGAGTTCTTCAATATTATAAGCTGAATCTGAATAAATCTGCAAATATGAATGAACTATCGATTGAATATTTGCCATTAACAGTGAAGCAGGTATACCTTTTCCACAAACATCTGCAATAACAAATGCGAATTTAACATCGGCAATTTTAATCAAATCATAATAATCACCTCCAATTTCGCGTGCAGGAATAGTTATACCAGCTACCTCAAAACCTGTTATAGATGGAAGAGATTCAGGGAGCAAAGCTTTTTGTACTTCGTGAGCAAATTTAATTTCCGTTTCAAGTTGTTGTTTCTTTAAATATTCCTGAAATAAGAAACTGTTATCAATAGAAATTGAAGCTATATTTGCAATTGATTGTAAAAATGATAATTCATCTTGAGTGTATGAAGTACCATCTAATTTTTTCCCAAGTAAAAAAACCGTTTTTCTTTTATTTGAAGATTGAACTGGTAGTATGAGGGCAAATCCTTGTTCTATAAGTTTTTTAGACCAATTTTCATCTTCATCAAGAAACAAAATTCTATCAGTCTTAAACAAAAAAGATAAAAGGGAAGTATCTAATGTATATTCCTTGAGTTGATCAACAATACTAAACTTTTTTTCTGAAGTATCAGTTATAATAGCTAAATCCCTAATACCAAAAGTACCGAGCAAAACATATTTCATAGTTTTAAGAGCCACATCAATTTGAAAGAAACTTGTGCTGAAATTTTGACTCAATTCAAAGAGTGTTTCAAGCTCTCGAACTCTTAATGTAAGAGTTTTATTTAATTGTTGAATTTGTGTAATTCGTAAGCTATTCTCTATTGCAGGAGCAGCTATATTAAGCTGTGTTTCTATATAGATTTTTTCGCTTTTACTTGTAGGATTGTTGTTTACTTTATTACCAAGGCATAAAATACCAAGATATTTAGATGCGAAGAAAACTTTATAAAAAGACTTAAATCCGTTTAGAACAAGAAAGTTATTTTCTTCTTTGATATCATCAGCTGTAAAAATTGGTAATTTAGGAATCTCTAAAGAAATCTCATCTCCTTTTGTAACATTTTCAAGCCCCTTAACATTTGCTATTAAATATTTATTGTCTTCTTTATATAAAAGAAACATTGCTTTTGAAATCAACATCTTACCCATTATATTAAGCAGAAGGTTACCAAGAATAAAATCAAGTTCAAGTTTACTATTTATAAGTTGTGAGAATTCAATAAGAGAATCAAGTTCAAGTTGTTTATTGATGTCTTTAGGATTTAACATCTATGACAAGAATTTGATAAGGGTTAGTTTATTTAAGTTGTTGTCTGTATGAACATACTCTATTTTATCAATAAACTTTTTGATTAAAGGGATACCAAGACCACCTACTTTATATTTCTTAAAATATTCAGTCATATCAGGAACATCTTTTGAATTTGGATCAAAAGCACTACCACTATAGATAATTGAGATATTTATCGAATCATTGTTAACCATAATAAATATTTCAATATTATGACCATCTTCAAATTTATATGTATGTTTTATAATATTGGTACACGCTTCATCAACAGATAGGACAACTTGATCAATTATCCTTGAATTAATATCAGCTAAAGATAATGAGTTAGCTATAAAGTTTCTAACCTGTGCAAGATTTTTTGTATTGCTTGAAATCACTATTTTATCAGACAAATTCAAATTATTGAGCTTTAAATTTAGAAAGAGCTTCAGACCTCGTTTGATAAATATTGAACAAAATATGGAATCCAAGCATGTCAAAGATTGTATATATTTTTTCACTCATCTCACAAAGCTTTATATCACCATTATTTTTTCTGATAATTTCAATATATGCCATAAAAACACCAAGACCTGCACTACTAATGTACGAGAGGGATGAGAAGTCAACAACAATATTAAATTGCTTGTTGTTAACTAATTCATCAAATTTTTTTTCAAGCTCGTTTGCAGTATGAGCATCAAGAAACCCTTCCAATTTTAATACTACAATCCCATCAACTATTTTTGTATCAATTGAAAAATTTTCCATTGTTACTATTTTATTTCAATCAAAATCAGCAAAAAAAACTGTAAAGTAAATGTATTTTGTTTTTCTACTACCTACTCTATATACTCATTTTTTAGCAATAAGTTACATTATTTACATAGAAAACACTAATTAAATAACTTATATTTGAAGTTGATGAAACATCTTAGATTATCTGTTTCAAAGAAAAAGAAAAAGGTGTTAGGTGTTCTGTCTGGTACCTCAGTTGATGCTGTTGATATAGCACTGATTGAAATTTCTGGTTTTGGTATCAAAACAAAGTTAAAGGTAATAGATTTTGATGCTTATCCAATTAACCCACACATTAAAGATTATATATTGAAAGCTTCCACAAAAAAATCAGGTAATGTTGAAAACGTATGTATGACAAATTTTCTTGTTGGTAGATTATTTGCTAACAAAATAAACATATTTCTAAAACGTCGTAATATTAGTTCAAACTCAATAGATTTCATAGGTTCACATGGGCAAACCATTTATCATTATCCACATAACTCAAAATTTTTGAATTATAATTTAAAATCAACTTTACAGGTAGGAGATATATCTGTTATATCAAACCTTACAAGAATACCTACTATTGGAGATTTTAGGACTGCTGATGTTGCCCTTGGTGGTGATGGAGCACCGCTTGTTCCATATCTTGATTACATTCTTTTCAGAAATTCAAAGAAATCAAGAATTTTAATAAATATTGGTGGAATTGCTAATTTAACCTTTCTCAAGGCTGGAGCTAAAATCAACGACGTTATAGCTTTTGATACTGGACCGGGTAATATGCTGATTGATTACTACTGTCAAAAGTTTTTAAACATTAATTACGACAAAGACGGTAAAATTGCACAATCAGCATTTGTAACTAATGAAGAAGAAATTCTTCTTAATAAAATTTTGTATAAACTCGACCCTTTTGTAAGAAAAAAACCTCCTAAATCCACTGGTAGAGAAGTTTATAGTGAAGAATTTCTACAAAAAATTTTAACGTATGCAGAAAATCTTGATAAAACTCAAATACTCCGAGTCCTTACAAAATATACAGCAATGTCTATAATTTATAACATTGAAAAATTTATAATGCCAAAGAATAACATTGATGAGATATTTCTCAGTGGTGGTGGAGCAAATAATAAGTTTTTATTAAACGAATTAAAAAAGCATTTTACTAACATAGAAGTTAAAAAGCTTGAAACAAAAAATGGTGTAAATGTGGATAATAAGGAAGCGGTTCTCTTTGCTGTTTTGGCTAATGAATTTGTATCCCATAATCCTTCAAATATAACTACAGTTACCGGAGCAAAGAAAAACTGTATACTTGGTAAATTATCAATACCAGAATGAGTCAATCAATAATAGTTACTGGAGGTACAGGAAATTTAGGAAGTGCAATAGTTAGAAAATTTGCGAAGGAAAAATTTACAGTATTTGTGCCTGTCACTTCAATACATAAATTTAAAGAAATGTTCGATACATCTCAGAATAATGAAATATATACATTTAATAGAATATATGCTTTTGAATGTGATGCAACTGACAGTTCTTCAGTAAAAAATTTTGTACATTCAGTAAGGAATTTAGCTCACAATGAAATAGAAGGTATTGTTAATACCATTGGTGGTATACATAGTCCAGTCAAAATTGAAAATATTTCTAATGATCAATTAAATGAATACTGGAATTTGAACTTTATTTCTTCATTCAATTTCACAAGAGAAATATTGCCCTGGTTAAGGGAACAGAAAAAAGGAACCATTGTTTACACATCAGCAAAAGCTATTCTTAATCCATTTCCGGAACGTTTTATTTACTTACTTTCTAAAAAGTCTTTGTTAACTCTTGCTGAAGCAGTAAGAATGGAATATAATAATTTCAATATCAATACATATACTCTTTTACCAGGTATCATAGATACCCCTGAAAACAGGAAATGGGGTACAGAAGAAGAAATACAAAACTGGACTAAACCTGAAACAATTGCAGAAATTGTTTTTAAAATATTTTCAAAAACTGAATCTTTTAATAATATTATAAAACTATAAAATGGAGTTAATATGAAAATCGTAGTAACAGGCGGAGCAGGATTTCTGGGGTATCATATAGCTCAGAAAATAAATAAAATTACAGATTTCAAAAACTGCACATTTTTTGATATTGCTCCTTTCCCAGAAGGAGATTATCACCCTGATATTAACTGTATTTATGGTGATGTACGGGATCCAAAACAAATGGATGAAATTATTAAAGGTGCCAATGTTGTCATTCACTGTGCAGCTGCATTACCTCTCTGGAAGAAAAAAGATATTTTTGAAACAAATGTAGATGGAATGAGAAATGTATGTGATAGTTGTTTACGATTTAATGTTGGAAGATTAATATTTATCTCTTCAACTGCAGTTTATGGTGTTCCAAAAGTACATCCTCTTTATGAAACAAATCCTCTCGTAGGGGTTGGTCCTTATGGGAAAAGCAAGATAATGGCTGAAGGGATTTGTGAAGAATATAGAAAAAAGGGACTTGTTGTTTCAATTTTAAGACCTAAGACGTTTATCGGGACAGCACGTTTAGGGGTATTTCAAATACTATATGATTGGGTTGAATCAGGCTGTAAAATTCCTGTTATTGGAAATGGAAACAATCGTTATCAACTGTTTGAAGTGGAAGATCTTGTAGATGCAATTCTGTTATGTAGTACTTTACCATCAGAAAAAATAAATGACGTTTTTAATGTTGGTGCAAAAGAGTTTCGTACTGTACGTGAAGATGTTAATGCAATGTGTGAGTATGCAAAAACAGGAGCAAGAGTAATGGGAACCCCAGCATGGTTAGTCAAACCAATATTAAGATTGTTTGAATTATTACATCTTTCACCTCTATATAAATGGATTTATGGTACTGCTGATAAAGATTCGTATGTATCAATTGAAAAAGCTGAAAAGATTCTTGGCTGGACACCAAAATATTCTAATGCAGAAGCATTGATTAAATCATATCAATGGTATCTGGATAATAAATCCCATATTCAAGCGGGTACAGGTGTAACCCACAGAATCGCATGGAAACAAGGAATACTTGCCTTCTTTAAAAAGTTATTAAAATAATATGTTTAACAAACAGAAGTTTGTTGCAGATTTTAATCCCGCAACAGGAGAATTAATTGAAAAAATCAGATGTGCCACTCGCATTGAGATTACAGCTGCTGTAAAGCATGCTAATAAGGCAATAAAATCATGGCCATTTGAACCACTTAAAACAAGAATTAAAAAAACCTTAAATGCAATTGATGCTTTTGAAAAGCAGTCTGATACTATTGCTAAGCTTATTACTGATGAAATAGGAAAGATATATAAATATTCAAAAGAAGAAGTAAAAGATGCTCTTGAATTAGCACGAATTAATGTTGATCTTGCTGAAAAGGCTGCAAAGGTTGAAACTTTTCAAAAAGGAAAACTTGTTACCGAAGTACAAAGAGTTCCTGTCGGTATTATTGCAGTTATTACACCCTGGAATTTTCCATTTGACATACCTTTGTCACTTATTATTCCCGCTATTTTAATGGGGAATACAGTTGTTTTTAAACCTTCTGAACATACTCCATTAGTTGGACGGTTAATTGCTGAAGTATTTGCAGAGTATTTTCCTAAAGGAGTTGTAAATCTTTTACATGGTGGTGAGGAAACCGGTCAGGATCTTGTCAACTGTGATATTGATATGGTTGCTTTTGTAGGTTCACGTGATGTTGGAAAATCAATTATGCAATCAGCATCTAAAAATGTTTTAAAACTTCTGATGGAATTAGGTGGTAAAGATGCTATGATTGTGGCAAGGGATGCAGATCTTGAGAAAGCATCTGACTTTGCTGTAAGAGCTACACTTTTTAATTGTGGTAGAGTTTGTCCATCAGTAGAAAGAATTTATGTTGAACACACTATTTCTCTTAAATTTGAGAGACTTATACTTGATAAGTTAAAGAAAATTAGAGTGGGTAATCCCTATGATTCTGTTGATGTAGGTCCTATGATTAATGATACACACAGACAAAGAGTTATAAACCATATTGAAGAATCTGTTAAAAAAGGTGCACGTTTAATATACGGTGGAAATAAACTTGAAAAACCAGGTTATTATTTAACCCCTGCGTTGATAGTAGATGCTACTGAAAAACATGAAGTGATGAAAGAAGAAACTTTTGGACCTGTTATAGCTATTCAACGAGTAAAAGATATTGAAGAAGCAATTGAAAAAAATAATAAATTGAAATATGGATTAGGTGCAACAATATGGACAAAAAACATTAAAAAAGCTAAACAGATAGCTGAAAAACTTGAGGTTGGTATGGTTGGAATTAATTGTGGAGTAGGTGGTGTTCCCGGCACACCGTGGGTTGGAATAAAACAAAGCGGATTTGGTTTTTATAATTCATTAGACGGTTTAAAACAATTTACTTATCCTAAGAAAATAACTTATCATAAATAAATAATTAATAAAAGATTTTATAAGTTAACCTGAGATTAAAACCTGTTTCAGGCATTATACTTTTTACCCTTGATAGATGGTTCCTATATTCTTTATTTAATAAATTATCTATACTCAATGAGAGATTATGAATAAACTTACCTGTTTGTAAAAGGATCTGACTATAAGCATTAAAGATAACATATCCACTTGTTGGTTGTTCAAATTCATCGGTTTTATTTTGATTAAATGCATATTCACAGTTAATTCCAATATTAAATTTAGATATTTTATATTCAACTCCAGTTATACCTTTTGCAGGAGGAATCATAGGAAGGGGAGAATCTGTATCTTTAATTTTGCCAAGAGTATAACTAAAGGAGTTTTTCCACTTAAAACCATAACCTAATATAACTTCATTCTGGAATTCTAATCCATATAATAATGCCGGAATACCAAAGGTTTTATAAATTGGCAAAAGAGTAGAGTAGTTTATTTGACCTGTTGATCTTGGAAATATGTAGTAACTAAAATCATTTCTAAAAAAACTTAATATTCCTGAAATTCGATCAAATTTATACTGAACAAAAAGTTCACTTCCTATCCCTTTTTCTGATTCAAGATAAGGATTTCCTATTTCATAAGAATATGAGGCGAGATGAGGTCCTTCAGAATATAGTTCTTCTATCGTTGGTATACGCGAACTTTTACTTATGTTAACTCCAAAAGAGAAATGATCAGAGAAATCCCTAATAATTGTTCCAGACAGTGAATAGGTATTAAAAACTCTGCTTGAAATAAATCCAATATTTGAAAATGGATTTCTTGGGTTTGGTTTAATATAGTTATAGTCATAACGCAATGATACTTCTAAAGAAGTATTAGTAGTAAGCTGAAAATTATGATATGAAGCAATATTAAAGTTTAGCAATTTAGATGGTGGAGTAAACACATAAGCACCAACATTGAAATTTCTCACCTCTATCCCGGAAGTTATAGTCCCTGTTTTTAGTTTACTATTATTTACTTTATAATCGAGAGTTAGAAATCCTATATAATCAATTACAGCAAATTCTGCACCAATAATGTTTGCTGCTTCAAATTCTTTATGGTTGTAATATGACCTACTAAAATCAAAAGAGATAAATTTAATATTTTGAGAAATGTCCTTTTTAAGTAGCTTTATCATAAACTGATCCTTTGCCATATCAATGTTTACACCATAAGGATGAGCACCTATAAAACCACCTGGTATACCATAATCATTGCTATAACTTCTGAATGACATACCAAGCAAAAAATCATTTTTAATAAAGCTTCCACCAAGACAGTAGTTAAAGTTATTAATACTCGAATTTCGTAAAGTACCAATTGGAGTTTTTAAATCTCCTGTTTGACGATGAGTTATTTCTCCATTAAGTTGTATAGTTTTAAAAAGAGGTATTTCAGCATTTAGACTATAGAGGTATCCCTGATTTGCTGATTCTAAATAAAACCCTGAATATGATGATATTTCAGGTGTGAGTTCAAGGGGGATTTCATTTCTTATTGCTTCGATAATTCCTCCTACAGTTGTAGATGTTTTTAATAGCACCTTTGGACCACGTATTACTTCAATTCTTTTTATATTAAAAGTCTCAATAGTAACAGCATGGTCAGGAGATGTTGCAGAAAGGTCATTTGTTTTAATATCGTCTTCAGTTATTAAAATTCTATCTGATGACAATCCTCGATACACGGGTCTTGATGGTGCAGGTCCCATAGAGCGTATTGAAATGCCAATTTCATCTTTAAGTGTTGTTGCAATAGTTGTATTGAGTTTCCTTTGAAGCTGCTGTCCCTCAACTGTACTTGTTAATTCTAATAATTCATCAAAACGGGATTTCTCAATTTTTTCTTTAACTTCAATTGTTGGAGTTACAAATTCTTTGAGCAGGAGTGTAACATTAATGTTTACTGTGTCAATATCAGATTCAATAAGTATATTTTTTAGTAATCCATTAAAACGTTGATGTTCAAAAGATAATGTATAAGACCCAGCAGAAATATTTGCAAAAGTAAACTTGCCGTCAGCATTTGTATATGTAACTTTTTTTAACTCCAGAATACTAACTGTTACAGAATCAATTGATTTTCCTTCTGAGTCTATCACGTAGCCATATATATAAGCTGCGTATAAATTAGAAGTAAATATAGTTAGCGTTGTTGTAAAGAACAACAACGCTAACATACTAACCATTAAAATATATTTTCTAATTATGTACATACAAAGGAATTGAGCCGGATTCAAATTCCGGAATATTTAAATTTAGTAATCTTAATTTTAATGTTGTATTCCCTACATTCAGTCCTACTATGCGAAAAGCATAAGGTTCTAATATTCCAGCTGCCTCAAAATAAGCAATGTTTGTATTACCTAAAATGTATCCTAATGAATATGGAGGTGAAGGGGGGTCATACTCAAACTGATTTCCAAGTATATCAAGAAATTTTACAACAATGTGTCCTAATGTATCATTAACAGCAACATTAAGTGAACCAGTTACAACACCTGCGGAATCCTTTACAAGAAGACTGTCGTTTTCTTCAAGGTATAGTTTTAATCCGCCAATTTCACCTATTGTTGCAGTATCTATTTTGACAGGCACAAAAATAGTTGTGAAGTCAGCATGTCCTACGTGCATTACCTGAAATTTTATACTTGTAGTACCCAATGCTTTACCTCTTAAATGAAATGCCCATTTATCACCTCCATGTTGGTAAACCTCAAGTTTTGTAGGATCTGAAATAAGCCATCCAAGCGAATGATCAGGATCAGAAGGAGGTTCTAATTTATTTTGATTAGCATCAAGAAATT
>Ga0123519_10013342_pt1 | contig 11826 bp, 15 predicted proteins | sample YelNatPaOPRAMG02_FD_87396 | JGI IMG/M metagenome (GOLD analysis project Ga0123519, IMG submission 87396) | Hot spring microbial communities from Yellowstone National Park - Yellowstone National Park OP-RAMG-02 (version 2) | ecosystem: Environmental > Aquatic > Thermal springs > Hot (42-90C) ... | reverse complement strand
TCCTACTCGTTTGACTCCTTCGATTTCCTCCGCCGCTACCGCGGCAATGGAAGCAATCACATTATGGTGAATTTTTATACTCCCTAAATCTGTCTGTGATTCTTCCTTATGCATTATTCCTCCTTAAGCATATCTTGAACAAAATGAGTAGAAATTTCTCCTTTTAAAAATAAAGGGTGGCTTAATAATTTTTGATGAAAACTCGCAGTAGTTTTTATCGGACTAATTTCTAATTCTGCTAATGCCCGTTGCATAATATTAATTGCTTCTTCTCGGCTATCTCCATAGGTAATCATTTTTGCCAAGAGTGAATCATAATAAGAAGGAATTTCGTATCCTGGGTAGATATGGGTATCTAAACGTACCCCTCTTCCTCCGGGTAAATGTAAAGTTTCTATTTTACCCGGAGAAGGCAAAAAGTTATTTTCGGGATCCTCTGCATTTATGCGACACTCTATAGCTGCGCCTTTGATTTGGATATCGTCCTGTTGAAAACGAAGTTTCTCACCGGCAGCAATACGAATCTGTTCTTTAATTAAATCTATGCCGGTAACCATTTCAGTTACCGGATGTTCAACCTGAATACGAGTATTCATTTCCATAAAATAAAAATTATTATCTTGGTCTAAAAGAAATTCCACAGTTCCTGCACTCACATAGTTTACTGCTCTAGCTGCTCTAATGGCTAATTCTCCTAAACGCCGACGCAATTTATTATCTACTACACTAGAAGGAGCCTCTTCAAGTAGTTTTTGATATCTCCTTTGAATGCTACAGTCCCTTTCTCCTAAATGGATAATATGACCAGAATGGTCTGCAATAATCTGTATCTCAATATGACGCGGTTTTTCTAAGTATTTTTCAATATAGCAATTAGGATTACCAAAATTTGCTTCTGCTTCTTGTTGAGCAACCATAAAACTGCTCATTAAAGTTATATCATTGTGGCATATGCGCATTCCCTTGCCACCACCTCCGGCTGCTGCTTTAATAATTACCGGATAGCCTATTTTTTTTGCGATTTTTAATGCCTCTTCTTTATTTTTTATAATAGTGTTGCTACCGGGAATAATTGGTAGTCCTGTCTTTTGCATAATGGTACGCGCCGTAATTTTATCACCCATCGTTTTAATATTTTCTGGAGTTGGACCAATAAAAGCAATTCGGCAGGATTCACAAATTTCGGCAAAATGGGCATTTTCCGCAAGAAACCCATAACCCGGATGGATTGCCTCTACATCGGTAATTTCTGCGGCGCTGATAATTGCGGGAATATTTAGATAACTATTGCTGCTTTGTGCTTGTCCAACACAAATTGCTTCATCCGCAAAACGCACATGTAAGGAATTTCTGTCTGCCTCAGAATATACTGCTACCGTACGGATCCCTAACTCTTTGCACGCACGGATAATCCTTAAAGCTATCTCTCCCCGATTAGCAATAAGAATTTTAGAAAACATTTTAGAGAGGTTCGACTAAAAATATGGGCTGTCCAAATTCAACCGGCTCACCATTTTCTACAAGAATCTCTAAAACCTTAGCCTTGATTTCTGATTTTATCTCATTCATTAACTTCATTGCTTCAATAATACAGATTACCTGCCCGGGTTCAATAATTTGATCTACCTCTACGTAAGGAGGTGCTTCGGGAGAAGGGGCGCGATAAAAAGTTCCTACCATCGGCGCTTTTATTTCTACAGTTTTTGCTATTATTTTTTCTTGAGAAGGTAATGTCTCTTTTTGTTTTAAAGTGGACTCGGATGTTTTTTCTCTCTCAATAATTATAGGACCGCTATGTTCTATCTGCGCAGAACCTAACTTTTTTAATTTAATCCGCATCCCTTCTTTTTCTATTTCTATCTCCGACAAATTATTTTCATTCATTAAGTTTATGATTTCTTTGATTTCTTTTAGGTTCATGGTTAACCTCCCGCCCGTGATACCAATTCTCCTAAGGGATTCTTTCTACATATTCACCTGTACGAGTATCCACTTTTATTTTATCTCCGATATTCACGAAAAGTGGCACTTGGATTATTGCTCCGGTTTCAATAGTAGCGGGTTTGGTACCGCTTTTAGCAGTATCTCCTTTCACTCCTGGTTCGGTATGGATGATTTTAAATTCAATAAAATTTGGCAAATTTATATTAAGAATTTCATTTTTATAAAAATAACCAGTCACTTCCAGATTATCTTTTAGAAACTTTACCTTTTCTCCCAAAATTTCTTCGGCTATCGTTAATTCTTCAAAATTTTCTTGGTCCATAAAATGATAGATACTACCGGATTTATAAAGATATTGTAATTTTCTTTCTTCCACAAAGGCGCCTTCAATTTTTTCATCACCCCGAAAGGTTACTTCCTGAATGCTATTATTTTTTAGGTTTCTTATCTTTACCCGCACAAAGGCAGCGCCTTTACCAGGTTTTACATGTTGGCATTCTAAAGTAAGCCATACTTCATTATTTACGAGAATTGTTAAACCCGGTTTAATTTCATTTATGGAGAGTGCCACTGATTAAATCCACCCCTTTCTTGGTGACTAAAACCATATCTTCTAATCTAATTCCGAATTTGTTTGGTAAATAAATTGCTGGCTCAACAGTAAAGACCATTCCTGTTTTTAATTTTTCAGGGTTTTTAGAAGATATGCGCGGTGCTTCATGGACTTCTAAGCCTATGCCATGACCTAAACTATGACCAAAAAGCCCGCCATAACCTTTGTCTTTTATATATTGGCGGGCAGCCATATCTACTTTACTTATCTTAACCCCAGGCTTTATTTTTTTAATTGCCCTTGCCTGTGCCTGGCGTACAATTGCATAAATTTTTCTTTCAAGTCGTTTTATTTTACCCAAAAAAAATACCCTTGTCAAGTCGGATTTATAGCCAAAATAGTCAACCCCCAGGTCAATTAAAACTAATTCGTTATTTCTTATCTTTCTTTGACTGGTGCGATGATGTGGGAAGCTTGAGTTTGGGCCAGAAGCAACGATTATCTCAAAAGAAGAACTACAGCCGCCCTTATATCTAATAAAACGCTCTAATTCTGCAGCAATCTCAATTTCTTTCTTACCTTCTTGAATAATCGGTTGAATAAATTCTAAAGCAGAAACGGCAATTTCAGTGGCTTTTTTAATTTTTTTTAATTCATCTTCTGTTTTTATGGTTCTTAATTCTTCTACAGGTGAAGAGATCGGGATTAAATTAATGTGAGGACTAAGCTTTTCTTTTAACTGCTTATATTCTATAAAGGTTAAATGATTTTTCTCGAAAGCTAAATTTTTAACTTTGAGTTCTAAACAGGCTTGAGCAATTAGATTAAACACTGAACCGTTAATCTTTTTAATTAAAAATCCTGAAAGATTCTGTTTTACTGCTTGATAATATCTAAAATCTGTAAAGTAAATATTTTCCCTTTTAGAGACTAAAAGATATGATGCATCACTTAAGAAACCGGTCAGGTATGAAATATTGGGATTGGAATTAAGAATCAGACCATCAAGTTTTTTTTCTTGTAATTTTGTGATTAATTTTTTTATGCGTAAATTCACTGCGCAACTTAATTCTTATCTTAAGTTTTAGTTATCACTTGATAATGTCGATTAAGGCTTCAAGCCCTAAAGTATAACTTTTGGCTCCAAAACCAAGGATTGAACCTTTAGCAACTGGACTAATCAGGGACTTTTGCCTAAATTTTTCGCGAGCATAAATATTGGAAAGATGCACTTCTACTGTGGGTAGTCCTGAAGCAACAATTGCATCACGGATAGCTACACTTGTATGGGTATAGGCAGCTGGGTTAATTAAAAGACCGGCATATTTATTTTGTGCTTTAGCAATTAAAGAGACAATTTCGCCTTCGTAATTGGATTGCTTTATAATCAAAGTCACCTTTCTTTTTTTGGCTATTTTTTTTAATTGATTATTTATTTCTTCAAGAGTTACTCTGCCGTATATTTGGGGCTCTCTTTTTCCTAATAGATTTAAATTTGGTCCGTGAATAACTAATATTTTTTTCATTAATCTTCTGCCTCATCAATTAACATTATCGGAATGCCATCACGAATCGGATACTTTTTCCCACATTTTTTACAGACAATCTTATTATCTTTTAGTTCCACATCTCCTTTACAAGCAGGACAAGCCAGAATATCCAAAAGTTCTTTATCAATCATTACCTCCTCCTTCAACTTTACTAATATACTGTGTCCTTAATTCATAGAGTAAATTATCCAAAAAATCGGCTTCTTCTTTACTTAAGTTTCCTTTGGTTTTTTCTTTAAGCATTCCTAAGGTATCCAACAAAAATTTTGCCTGACTAAGATTTTCTTCTTTCTGGTTATTCACTGGATTAGGCACTACCCCCAAGGCAATCGAAGCTTGTAATGCTAAAGTTGTGATAAAAAAATTAAAATCTGGTTCAGGAGGGATAAAATCCCCTTCTTTTTTCAAATTCTCTTTTTCCTTTTGTATTTGTTCCTTCCACCTTTCGTCAATATTTTTTTCTGGCTCAGACATTTTTAAGAAATGATTATTCCCGCATAGCCTACCACACTGTCATAGTCACCGGTTAAATCACCGCTTGTCTGATAGGCAACTAATCGAGCAGATTTTGCGCCTAATGCCTTGCTTGCCGAAAGTACTACTGTCACTGGCGCTATTCCGCACATAGTAATATTTAAAGCTTCTGCCTCTTTATTTAGTTTATCCTCATCTAAATTTAAAATCGCCTCAATAGCAATTTTATCTTTCCTTTCTGCCTCTGCCTGAGGTTCGTAATGGGTCATATCAGAACTGGCAACTAAAAGTATAGAATCCTTTATCCCTAAATCTTTAATTACCGAGGCAATCTCTTTACCAATTTCTTTTAAAATGTCCACTTCTTCAGAAAGAAATACTAAAGGCACAATTTCAAATTCAGTTTTAAAATATTGTAAAATCGGTAATTCTACCTCTAAAGAATGTTCATAAAGATGAGCAAGAAAGTCATCTTTTAAATAGTGCGAATGCTTTAAAATTGCTTCTGCAAGGTTTGTGTCTATTTTAACTTCTCCCATTGGTGTCTGCCAAATTCCTTCAGTCATTATGCTAAAATTTTTTCCGTAACCCGTATGGTTAGGTCCGAGGAGAATAATCTTATTTTTTATCTTGACCTGAGAGATGGTTTGAACCGCAACTTTGCCTGAGTAAATATAACCTGCATGAGGCAGGATACAAGCAATTGCTTCTTCGGGTACAGATTTTTTTTGCACAAAACTAGCAATCTGCTGGGTTAACTGCGCTTTCTGGGAGGGATAAAATTGTCCGGCAACTATTGACTTTCTTATTTTTAATTGCTCCATTTGGCTACCGTGATCTTCTTTGTTTTTTTCTTTTTCGTTCACTAGGCTTTTCGTAATGCTTGCGTTCCCGGACTTCCCTTAAAATTCCTTCCTGCTCAATCTTTTTTTTAAAACGCCTCAGAGCCGCTTCAAAAGATTCATCTTTTCTAATCTCTATCTCTGGCAAAATAATCATCTCCTTTCATAATTTATTTTGATAAATAATATATCATTCTTTTTAAAAAGTGTCAACCTTAATCAGAAACTATTTTTCCTTCATCCTTGACAATCAAATTAAAATATGTTATTTTAAGTACCATGGAAGAGAAGATTAAATTACAAAAGGAACTGGAGCGCACAAGGACTGAATTAAATATCCTATATGAAGTCTCCAATGCCATGCGCACCACCCTAAAATTAGATGAGATTTTATATATTATTCTTACGGGGGTTACTTCTCATGTGGGTTTAGGGTTTAATCGGGCTGCTTTATTTTTGATAAATGAAAAAGACGGTCTTATTGAGGGTAAAATGGGTATTGGACCAGAAAATGCTGAAGAGGCAAGCCGAATTTGGAGCGCTATTGAAAAAGAACAAATGAGCTTAGAGGATTTAATCAATGCTTATAAAATTTCTACCCAAGTAGTAGAATCTGGATTTAATCAACAGATAAGGCAAATAAAATTGCCAATTAAAAATCAGAATGATAGAATTTTGGCCCTTGAAGTATTAGATGGTATGCCTTTACATTTAACGAGGGAAAACATAGTAAAATACTGTTCTGATCCAGTCATCCAAATGTTAAAAACAGAAGAAATGGCAATTGTCCCTTTAAAGGCTAAAGATAAGGTAAATGGAATAATTTTGGCTGACAATTTTATTACTAAAGCACCAATTACCAAAGATCATATGCGGATGTTAATTATGCTGGCTAATCAGGCAGGTTTAGCTATCGAGAATTCCCAACTTTATGAAAAAATCCTTATCCGCGCCCATTCTGATTCGCTTACCGAACTGTGGAACCACGGCTATTTTCAGTATCTTCTACAAACGGAATTAGAAAAAGCAAAAATTACTAAGACTCCTTTAAGTTTAATTATGCTCGATATCGATGATTTTAAAGTTTATAATGACACACTCGGACATCAATCCGGAGATCAGATTCTTAAAGAACTGGCTACTTTACTTAAAAAACAATCTCGCAAGATGGATTTTGTTTGTCGCTATGGTGGAGAGGAATTTGTAATTATATTACCTCAAACCGATAAACGTGAGACATTTTTAATTGCTGAACGCTTAAGACAAGATATTGAAAGGCAGGCTTTTTTACATGAAGAAGTTTTGCCTCAGAAGAAAATCACCGTAAGTATCGGAATTGCATCTTTTCCTGAAGACGGCTTAAGTCCTCAAGAATTAATTTCCCACGCTGACCGCTCACTCTACAAAGTTAAACAACAAGGCAAGAATAACATAGCTGGCTAATCTTTAAGCCACTACCATATTCGGTTCTTTATTTTTATCCGTAGTTTTATTTTGGGCAAATTTAACCGAAACAATTTTAGAAATTCCCGACTCCTCCATTGTAATTCCATACATTACATCCGCATTAACAATTGTCCTTTTATTATGGGTAATCACAATAAATTGTGAAGTTTTAGCAAATTCCTGTAAGAAACGGCTATAACGGTCAATATTTGCTTCATCTAAAGCCGCATCAATTTCATCCAATACGCAAAAAGGCGCGGGTTTTATTTTAAATATCGCAAAGATAAGCGCAATTGCCGCAAGCGATTTTTCTCCCCCTGAGAGTAAAAGCACGTTTTGTAATTTTTTCCCCGGCGGTCGGCAAATAATCTCAATGCCTGACTCTAAGGGATCCTCTTCGTCTACTAAGAAAATCTGGGCATCTCCTCCATTAAAAAGGAGCCGGAAGTAATTGCGGAATTCCTGCCGTATCATTTCTAAAGTATCAAGAAACATCTTTTTAGTGGTGCGGTTAATTTTAGTAATTGCTTCACGAAGTGACTCTTTTGCAGTGATTAAATCGTTTTGCTGAGTGATAAGAAAATCATAGCGTTTTTTCAATTCGTCATATTCTTCAATAGCTACCAAATTCACAGCCCCGTAAGCATCTAATTTTTCCTTTAAATGGCGGATTTCTTCTGAAAGAAGATTTTGATCTATTTCTATAGGGACATTTTCTAAACTATCTAAATCCACCTGATAAACCTGTAAAATCCTTTGTTTGATACTGGAGATTTTAAATTCTATATCTTTTTCTTGTAACTGTAATTGATGTAGTTGGTTCTTAAAAATATCAAGATTCTCTTTGTCGCGATTAATTTTTTCAATTATTTGGCTGTATCCCGAAGACAACTGGCTGTGTTTGTCCTGCGTTTCTTTTAAAATTTGATTCTGATTCCGGGTTCTTTCTTCGGTTTCCTTAATTTCCTTTAGAAGCTTGGCATTTTCTTCAAATAACAGTTGATATTTTTCTTGATTATCCTTTATCTGTTCTTCTAAATTTAAAATCCCTAATTTATCTTGTTGGTAAGTATCCTCCAATATGCTTAAGGTTGCCTTTTCAGAACTGAGACGTTTATTCAGCGCCTCAATTTCAGTTTTTGTTTGGGTAATGATAATCAATGCTTCTTCTTTTAATTTATTATTTAAATTAATATTGTTTTGTTCCTGATTAATAAGTTCTTCAGCCATTTTTTGTTTATTCTCTAAATCATTCAAATCCTGTTTTAGGACTGCATCCTTCTTGTCTAATTCTACGAGCTCTTTCTCTACATCAAGCAGTTCGATATTAATTATTTCTTCTTCCTCCTTAATTTTATTAAACTGCTCTAAAATGCTTTGAAAGTTTGCTTCTTTATTTACTAAAATCATTTCTTGATTACGCAAATTTTCCTTTAATTCATTTATTAGCTTCTCTATTTCAACCAGAATATTTTCTTTTCCTTTTTTTTCATTTTGTAAGATATTGATTTTTTCTTCTGTAATTTTGATTTTTTCTTCAATCCTTTGAGTGTCTAAATCAATAGGTTTTGCTTCCCCTTTTAATTTAAGATTTATCCGCGCATCAATTCCTTTGTCATTTTCATCTATTTTAAGATAATCCTTTATTTTAATCACTAGTCCACTTAAATTTTCCTTAGGTGCCTTATCTAAGTAGATAATTGCATTCATTGCTTCATCGATGCCTTCGTATTCGCTTTTGAGTTTACCTAAAAACTCTCTTTGAGGATTTAGATTTAAGAGCTCTTTTTCTAAAGTGCTTAAATCTAAATTAATTTTTTCTAAGGCTTGACAATAATCTTTCTCTTGTGTTTGTTTCTCTAAAATATTTGCATTTAAATCTTCTTTTTCTTTTTCACAATTTTGTAATTGTTGCTCTAAATTTTTTAATTCTTCTTCATTGATACTTATTTCTTCTTTAACCTTCGCCCTTTCTAGTTCCAGTCTTTTTTTGCGCGCTAAATATATCTGTCTTTGTGAATTTAAATCTAAAATAGTATTTTTTACTTGACTGATTTTTGTGCTTAAATCTAAAATATCTTTTTTAGTCTGATTAATATTTTCTAAAGAATTTTTAATTTGATGGGCAATCTCTTCTAATTGCTTATTTTTTTCATTTAAGAGTTGATTTTTATCAGAAATAGTTTTATTAATATTCTCATATTCACTTTTAAAATTATTCAATTTTTGCTCATCAAGTTTAAGTCTATCTTTGGTCTGTTCAAGCTGCTTCTCTAAATATTTTTTATCAGATATTAATTCTTGCAATTTTTCTTCATTAAAATTAATCCGTTCTTTATTTCTTAAAATCAAATTGTTTAAATTTAATAATTCATTCTTTATATTTAATATCTGGTTTTCTATATTTTTTAATTCAGAAGATTCTGTTTCTATTTTTGTTTCCTCTTCTTTTATCGAAAGTAAAAGTTCATTTTCTTTTTGATTTAATAAATTAACTTGTTCTGAAATTTTCTTTTTTTCTTCTTCCAAGGCTATTTTTTGCAGTATCCCTAAATTTACTTCTTTTTGTTTTAATTCTTCAAATACCTCCTTATATTTACGCGCCTTATTTGCCTGACGTTCCAAAGAACCAATCTGGCGTTTTACTTCCGTAATAATATCGTTTACCCGTAAAAGGTTCTGTTCGGTTTCTTCAAGTTTACGCATCGCTTCTTTCTTTTGCATTTTATACTTGGTAATACCTGCTGCTTCGTCAAAGACTAAACGTCTGTCTTCTGGATGCGAACTTAAAATTAAGTCGATTTTACCTTGCGCAACTAAAGAATAACTTTCTGCACCGATACCGGTGCCCATTAATAAATCTAAAATATCTTTAAGGCGCACGGGGGCTTTATTTAAAAGATATTCTCCTTCACCAGAGCGAAAGATACGGCGGGTAATTACCACCTCATCCTGATTGACGTTAAGCAATCTATTTTTATTATCAAAGGTTATACTTACCTCAGCCATTCCCAAAGGTTCTTTAGTGTCTGTACCATTAAAGATAACATCAAGCATTTCAGATCCCCGCAAAGCCTTAGCTGACTGCTCACCCAGTGCCCAACGGATAGCATCAAAGATATTTGATTTTCCACAGCCATTTGGGCCGACGATAGCAGTAATGCCAGGTTCAAAATTTAATATCGTTTTGTTATAAAACGATTTAAATCCGATAATTTCTAATTTTTTAAAATACATTGGCAACTCCTTTTATTTTAAATTAGTTATTTTTGCTAATTTATCTAAAAAGTCTTTTATCTCTTTAGTATGCTTTAAAACCTTTTTAGCATCCTCTGGATTTAAAGTTTCATTATCTAAGACTGTGGCGCCAATAATCAAGTTAATGGTATATAAATCGTTACCGATATGGTGATTAATTAGTTCCCAGATTAAGGGATGAATTGTAATATTTTCTTTCTTTATCTTAGCATAAATTTCTTCTTCATTCGGTAGGGGATTAGCCATTTATTCGTCCCCCTTTCTTTTGTTCTTGATAAAGCGATTTACTACTTGGTAAAGTTGAGTTACAGTTAAGGGTTTAGTAAGATAAGAAACCGCGCCAAGTTTTTTTGCTCCTTTTCTTTTTTCTTCCGCTTTATCCCAAGTAACCATCAGGCAGTGACACTGGGGTGAGATTTTACGTAATCTCTTAAGAGTCTGCAGGCCATCTAAGCCCATTTTTAAATAAATATCTAAAAGGGCAATATCTGGCTTTATCTTCGAGGCGATTTTTATTGCCTGATTACCAGAAAATGCAGTATAAACCAAAAATCCCTTCTTACTAAATAAACGTTTTACAAATTTACAGATGTCCTTTTCGTCATCAATAACTAAAAGTTTATACTTTTTTGTTTCCATCTATTCTCCTTTTTTATTTTTAAGTTTTCCTGTATCTGGATCGATAATTCCGTAAATAATATCTTTAAGTTGGTTTAAGATAGAGTCAGTCTCAATGGTAAAACGCTCTAATTCTGAAAGTTTCTTAATCAATGTATCCTTCAGCTCTTTAAAATCCTTTTCTTTAGTCTTCTGCTTGAGTATCTCCTTAGTTAATCCGGCCGCTACCGTAATTTTGTTATGACCGTTTCCAATTTTATGAAAGAGTTCTCTTATGGTTGGCATATGAGTTTTATAATTTTTCTAGCATGACTTCAATTTCCGATAATACAATCGGCTTAAAGATTACCTCATCTGCGCCTAAATTCAAGAAGCGTTTCCGCATCATCTCGTCATAGTAAGCAGTAATCATCACAAATTTTATCTGAGGATAATTGGCTTTGACTTTTTCTAAGATTTTATCGCCGTCAATATCTGGGAGCCGGTAATCGCATAAGATAATATCAGGTTTTTTATTCTCAATTAAATTTAAAGCACCCTGGCCATCTACTGCCTTATAAACCTCATAGCCAAACATCTCTAAACCTAAAGCAAAATCATTGACAAATTCCAGTTCATCATCAATAATTAAGACCTTTTTCAAGCCAGACTCCTTTGTTTATTCATCATTATTTTATCTTTTTTAGGGCAGTAATAAAATTATCTAAGTCCTTTTTAAATATATCTTTTAATTTTAATGCCTTTTCTAAAACAATTTTGACTTTACTTGTATCAAGCTCATAGGTGTAGGCATGCCTAAAAAAATGTCTAAACGCCCTTAATTCCGATAATAGAGATAAAGCCTCTTGCGTAATAAGTCTTGGTCTTATGCCCTCAATTGAAACTGACATACGACGCAAGAGTTCTTTATGATAGGTAATACCTTCTTCAATATTATTTTCAAACGCATCGCTTACAATTTTAAAAATATCTTCATAGGCGCAATAGAGATTATGCAAATGATATGCTAAACTTTCTACCTGGGTTTTACTTTTTAAATTTGCTGACCTCTGTTTAATCTTAGCATAAATTTTTTCTATTTCTTCTTTTTGCCGGGATATTTCAGCAATTAAAATGGCTATTTTTGCCCGCTCCATAATAG
>Ga0123519_10013336_pt1 | contig 11829 bp, 9 predicted proteins | sample YelNatPaOPRAMG02_FD_87396 | JGI IMG/M metagenome (GOLD analysis project Ga0123519, IMG submission 87396) | Hot spring microbial communities from Yellowstone National Park - Yellowstone National Park OP-RAMG-02 (version 2) | ecosystem: Environmental > Aquatic > Thermal springs > Hot (42-90C) ... | reverse complement strand
TGCAAAAAGTGTTAGTGGAGATATAAAGTTATGGGGTGTAAGTATACTTACGAGTATAGATGAGATTGAGTATGCAAAACTTGGCTATAGATATTCTCTCCAACATCAGGTTCTTCATTATGCAAGGATTGCAAAGAAATGCAATCTTGATGCAATTATAACCTCACCAAGAGAACTTCGCTACCTCTCAAAAATGATATCCGGTATAAAATTTGTAACTCCATCAATAAGATTTGATAAATCAGATGATGATCAGAAAAGGTATCTTACTCCACTTGAAGCAAAGAAACTTGGTTCAGATTATATTGTTATCGGAAGACCTGTTACTGAAAGCACTGATCCTTGTGGTGTTATAAAAAGAATAAAGGAGATGATGAATGGATGATATACTTGAGATATTTAAAAGAACAGGTGGGATACTTAAAGGGCATTTTCTTCTTTCAAGTGGTCTTCACTCAGATACATATGTTCAGTGTGCAGTTGTGCTGATGTACCCGAATTATGTTGAACTTTTTTCTGAAATTCTATATGAGAAGACCAGAAATCTTTCTCCAACGCTTATTGTCTCACCAGCACTTGGTGGACTTATAATAGGGTTTGGGGTTGCACAAAAGTTTAATCTTCCTTTCATATTTACTGAAAGAGAAGATAAAGTAATGAAACTTAGAAGAGGATTTAAAATAAATGAAAATGAAAGGGTTTTAATTGTTGAGGATGTTTTTACAACTGGAAAATCCACACTTGAGGTTAAAAAAATAGTTGAGGAATGCAAAGGAAAAGTTGTTGGTGCTGCCTCGATAGTAAAAAGAGGAAACCCTGAGTTTGATTTTCCATATTTTTATATTCTTGAGTTAAATCTTGAAACATATTTGCCTTCAAGATGTCCACTCTGTTTTGAGAAAATTCCACTTATAAAACCAGGTTCAAATAAATTTTGAATTTTTTAATTAAAAAGTTATAATAATTTTGAGAAGGTTGAAAGGAGGTTTTTATGAACAATACAATATTTAGACTTGATGAGCCGCAAAATGAACCGGTTTTAAGTTATTCTCCAAATAGTCCTGAAAGAAAGGAATTAAAAGAAAAATTAAAGAAAATGTCTAGCGAGGTAATAGAGATACCTTTAATAATTGGTGGGAAAGAAATAAAAACAGGAAAAACATTTGATGTTGTAATGCCGCATAATAATAAAAAAGTTATTGCAAAATGCCATAAAGCAACTCCTAAGGAAGTTGAACTTGCTATATCTGAGGCACTTAAAGCAAAAAAAGAGTGGGCATCAATGAGATGGGAGGAGAGAATAAAAATATTTCTTAAAGCAGCAGAACTTTTAAGCGGTCCTTATAGACAGATTTTAAATTCAGCAACAATGCTTGGACAATCAAAAAATCCATTCCAGGCTGAGATTGATTCTGCATGTGAACTTACAGATTTCTTTAGATTTAATTCATATTTTGCAACAAAAATCTATTCATCGCAACCATATTCTCCAAAACCGACATTGAATTATATGGATTTTAGACCTCTTGAAGGATTTGTTTTTGCAGTAACTCCATTTAACTTTACTTCAATTGCAGGAAATCTTCCAACATCTCCTGCGATAATGGGGAATGTTGTGGTATGGAAACCAGCATCAACAGCGGTCTATTCAGCATATTATATAATGAAACTTTTAAAAGAAGCAGGGCTTCCTGATGGTGTTATAAATATGGTGCCTGGAAGTGGGGCTGAGGTTGGAAATCCAGTTATAGATAATGAAAATTTTGCAGGGCTTCATTTTACGGGTTCAACCGCTGTCTTTAGGTCTATGTGGGAGAGAGCAGCTAAGAATTTGTCTAAGTATAAATCATATCCAAGAATTGTTGGAGAAACCGGTGGAAAGGATTTTGTATTTGCACATACTTCAGCTGATAAAAAGGTTTTAATAACTGCATTAGTTAGAGGGGCATTTGAGTATCAAGGGCAAAAGTGTTCTGCAGCATCAAGAGCATATATACCTAAATCTTTATGGAATGAGATGAAAGATGAACTTATTTCAGAGATAAAATCCATAAAGATGGGTGATGTTATGGATTTTACAAACTTTATGAATGCTGTTATAGATAGAGCGGCATTTGAAAATATAAAAGGGTATATAGAATATGCAAAGAATTCCTCTTCTGCAAAGATAATTGTTGGTGGTAAGTGTGATGATAGTATTGGTTATTTTATTGAACCAACTGTAATTCTTACAGAGGATCCTCAGTTTAAGACGATGGTTGAAGAAATATTTGGTCCAGTTTTAACTGTCTATGTTTATGATGATGATAAATTTGAAGAGACACTTGAACTTTGTGATAAAACATCACCTTATGGTCTTACTGGCTCAATTATAGCTGAGGATAGAAAGGCAATAATTAAGGCAACCGAAGCTCTTGTAAATGCTGCAGGTAATTTTTACATAAATGACAAGCCAACAGGTGCTGTTGTAAATCAACAACCGTTTGGTGGTTCAAGAGCGAGTGGTACTAATGATAAAGCAGGCTCCTGGTTGAATTTAATAAGATGGACAAGTCCAAGAGCAGTAAAAGAAAATTTTGTCCCACCAAAGGACTGGAAGTATCCCTTTATGCTTGAGAGTTGATTTTAAAAAATGAAGAGGGGTATCTTAGTGGATGCTGAGATAAAGGCCGGGGTAATTGATTTTTTAAAGTCGTTTATAAGAAGTATTGTTTATTCAAATCTTTATTCTTACGATCATCCTCAGGTGAAATCTCAAAGTATAGATACTGTTTCAAAACTCAAAAATCTTCTTGATAAAATGAATCTTGAAAAGCTTGAGATGTCTTTTTATGAGGGAAAGTTGTTCATAAACAATGAATTTCTAATGTCTTCCTCTAATATGCCCTCTACGCTTTTAAACCTCTATACAAAAACTCATATAACCTCTTTTGAGATTTATAGAGATGTTGAGTTTGGGGAGATAGTTATCTTTTCAAAAATTTTATCTCTGAAGGTTGATCCACAAAAGTATCTTGAAGAAAATGGGGTAAAGAATATAAAGATATCAAAGGAGAAGTATGTAAAGGAAACAGAGGATAAAAAAGAACTACTTGAGAAAAATGAGATTACCCTTGATGATATTTCCTCCAAAGGTTTTGTTGAGAGTTTGAGAGTGATAGTTTCAAGGGTAGTTGATGATAAAAATCTTCAGGATGTAATAATATCAAAACTGATGGAAAAATTCAAAAAGGAAGTTGAAAAAGCAATTGAAAATGCAATAAGAGAAATCAGATTTGAAAAGAACAGGATTGAAAATGATTATGCAAGGGTTGAGAGTATTTTTTCCAATATAACTGAAGGCGAGATAATTATTGATAAATCGGGTAATATCATTATGGCAACACCTAAGGCGTGCGAGGTTAGAGGAAAGGAGTTGAAAGATATTGCAGGTAAAAAAATATTTGATATTGCAGAACTTGATAAAGAACTGATAAACATTGCTGATGAGATAAAATCTATTTCTGATAAAAAAATAGAACCTAAGGTCATTACTAAGGGGAATGAAGCAGTTCTTGATACAATTAAGAAATCTACGGCGGTTATAAAAAATGAAGATGGGAAAATTGTTGGTACACTGTCCATTCCCCCTGAGATTGCCAAACTGAGAGAGATAGAGCAACTTAAAGAGGATTTTATTGCAGTGATGACCCATGAACTTAGATCTCCGTTAACCTCAGTAAAGATGGCTCTTGAGATTTTGTCAAAACAAAATTTAACAAATCCACAGGTAAAGTCAATGCTTAGCACTGCTATTAAAAATACAGAGAGGCTCAACTCCATTATAAGCGATATCCTTGATTTTTCAAAACTTCAATCTGGAAAAATGGTTTTTAATCTTGATAGTTATTCACCTTATGAGATAGCAAAAAATGCAGTTGATGCAATGAGTGCCTGGGCAAGGTCAAAAAATATTAATTTAGTTCTTGAAGGTGGTGAAAATCTTTCTAATATTTATGTGGATAAGAAAAGAACTGAACAGATACTTATAAATCTTCTTTCAAATGCTATTAAATTTACACCTGAGAATGGAAAGATTACTGTAAGTATAAATTCTTGGGAAAAACCAGGTTATATATGTTTCTCTGTAAAAGATACCGGTTGTGGTATAAAAAAAGAAGATCAGGAGAAGATTTTTGAAAAATTTGTTCAACTTGCAAGTGGTAAGGCAGTTGGTGGAACCGGGCTTGGTCTTGCTATAACAAAGGCGATGGTTGTTATGCAACAAGGGTCAATTACTGTTGAAAGTGAGGAAGGGAAGGGCTCTACATTTAAGGTTTACATGCCTATCTATAAAGGACAGCAGAAAATTGAGATAACAGAGACAAAGAAAATTCCGTGGTGGAAAAAAATATTTGGAATAAAATAAATGTAAGTAATGGTTTTATTCTTTTAATTTTTTCAATATTTCCATTATTATCTGTGGATTTGCTCTTCCCTTTGTCTGTTTCATAACATAGCCAACTATAGGTCCCGAGGCCTTCTCATTTCCTTTTTTAAAATCCTCAAATGCCTTTGGATTTGCAGAGATTGCTTGTTTTATTATATTTTCAATTTCATTTATATCGTTTGTCTGTCTTAAATTGAGTTCATCAACAAGAACTGATGGTCTTTCATTGGTTTTTATCATTTCATCAAATATTTTTTTTGCTGCAGTTGCAGATATAATATTTTTTGACATTAGTTCTGCTATCTCATATATGTAAAGTGGCTGTGGGAGTTTTTCAAAATACTCTGTCTCATCTATTTTGTTTTGGTTTATATAGCATAAAACCTGTGTATTTATTATATTTATCGCATTTTTAACAATATTTTTATCATCTGTGTTTTTTATAACTTTTTCAAAATATGAATTTAGGTATTTATTTGAAACGATTGTCTCAATTTCTTCTTCTTTTAAAAGATACTTTGATATATAATCTTTCTTTATATCATCGTATAATTTTCCAATACTTCTTTTTATATCATCTATCATTTTCTCATCAAGGACAAGAGGCAAAAGGTCTGGTTCCGGGAAGTATCTATAATCAGTTGCTTCTTCCTTTGTTCTCATTACAAATGTTTCTCCCTTTGCCTCATTCCAGAGTCTTGTTTGGTGTTCTATCGGTTGATTTCTTTTTTTTAAATAAATCTGTCTTTGGATTTCATAATTTAAAGCATCCCTTACGGCTTTAAATGAATTTAAATTTTTTATCTCCACCTTTGTCCCAAACTTATCCATTCCTTTTTCTCTTATTGAAACATTGACATCACATCTCAATTCCCCTTTTTCCATATCACAATTTGAAACATCTATCCATCTTAATATTTTTTTTAATTTTACAAGATATTCATATGCCTCATCAGGAGTTCTTATATCTGGTTCGCTTACAATCTCAACAAGTGGAACACCACATCTATTAAAATCTATTAAACTATAGTCAAGTTTTTCGTTTCCTATTGCATGAAGTGATTTTGCAGCATCCTCTTCAAGATGTACTCTTTTTATTCTAATTCTTTTGTTTCCTATATCAATAAATCCATTTTCACAAAGCGGAAGTTCATACTGTGAGATTTGATATCCTTTTGGAAGGTCAGGATAGAAGTAGTTTTTTCTTGCAAAAATGCTAAATCTGTTTATTTTCATATTAAGTGAATGCCCTATTTTTATAGCCATTATCACTGCCTCTTTATTTGGAAGAGGAAGTGCTCCTGGCTGGCCACTACATATAGGACATATTGATGAGTTTGCTTGTGAGTTTATATCAACAACCTTGCATCTACAAAACATCTTTGTTTTTGTTTTTAGTTGTACATGTATCTCAAGACCTATGATGCTTTCAAACTCCATTTACCACCCCATGTTTTATTATTTTTTCAATTATTTCTTTATCGGATTTATACTCAAGTATATTAAGCGCTTCATTAAAACTTAACCACTTAATTTCATTTATTTCATCAGGAGTTGCTATCTTATCTGTTATTCTTACAGGTTTCATAAGATACCATCTGACTGTTTTGTGAATAAAGGTTTTTCCACGATAGAAAGAATACTCCGATATGTAAAACTCCTTCTCATCAATTATACGGCACTCAACACCAGTTTCTTCAAGAACCTCTCTTAATGCAGCATTTTTTGGATCCTCGTTTTTCTCAATATGTCCTTTTGGAAATGTCCATACCTTTTTCCCGCAGATGGTATTCATATTTATAACAAGAACCTGGTTTTTATCTATGACAATCCCTCCGCTTGAATACTCTCTTTTCATACAATCTCCCTACCTATCTCAAAAAGATATTTTTCGCAGAAGTTGTTAGCTATTACCTGCATACCATAAGGTAGATTTTTATCATTTTTCCCAAATGGTATGTTGATTGCACATATTCCACAGAGATTTACACTTACGGTGAATATATCATTGAGATACATTGAAAGCGGGTCATCTATTTTTTCACCTATTTTAAATGCTGGTGTTGGTGTTGTGGGTATAACAAGAGCATCTACTTTTTTAAATGCCTCATCAAAATCATCTTTAATTATTGTTCTTACCTTCTGGGCTTTTAAGTAATACTCGTCATAATAACCTGCGCTCAGTGCATAGGTTCCAAGTATTATCCTTCTTTTAACCTCAGGACCGAATAATTCTCCTCTTGTTTTCTCATATGTTTCTATAAGATCTTTTCCTTCAATATAACTTCCGTATCTAAGCCCATCAAACCTTGCAAGGTTAGATGATGCCTCGCTTGAGGATATTATGTAATATGCCCCTATTGCATACTTGAGATGGGGAATATCAACCTTAACAACATTTTTTACCTTTTTTTTGAGTTCGGATATAAATTTTTCAAAACTATTTAAAACACCATCATCTACTCCTTTTTTTTCAAACTTTATAACACCAATAGTAAGTTCTGATATTTTTTTATAGGTGACATCTGGAATATCCTTATATGTTGTTGAATCGTTTTCATCCCATCCTTTTATTACATTATATGCATTTTCAAGGTCATCAATATTTCTTGCCATAGGACCAATCTGGTCTAAACTTGATGCAAATGCTATAAGTCCATATCTTGAAACACTTCCATATGTTGGCTTAAGTCCATATATTCCACAATATGCTGCTGGTTGTCTTATTGAGCCACCAGTATCTGAACCAAGTGCTATATCACAAAATCCAGCACTTACCGCTGCTGCTGAGCCACCAGAAGAGCCACCTGGAACATAATCTGGATTTAGTGGGTTTCTTGTTATTTTCACACTTGAGTTTTCATTAGATGAGCCCATTGCAAACTCATCCATATTTGTTCTTCCAATAATTATTGCATCCTCATCAAGCAATTTTTTTACTACTGTTGCGCTATATGTTGAAATATGATTTTTGAGTATCTTTGATGCCGCTGTAATTTCTTTTCCTTCAAATAGAATATTATCTTTTATTGCAACAATTTTTCCATAAAGTTTTCCCTTGTTTTCTTTTTTTTCTAATTCCTCTGCTCTTTTTATGGAGTCCTCTTCCCATATCTCAATAAACGCTCCTATGTCTTTATCCTCTTTTTTTATCTTTTCAATATAATTTTTTGTTTTTTCCACAAGGTTCATTTTTGTCTCACAGTTTTATATATCTATAACTTTTTTTACCTTTAAAAAATCATATTCTCTGTTTGTAAAATTCTTTATTATCAGATTTTTTTTTGCAAAATCCTGCGGTATGTCGTTAGAAAGGTCAAGTGGTTTTTGAGTGTATGGAAATGGCTTGGCATTTGATGTATCAAGTTCTTTTAATGAACTAATCCACTCTATTATCTTTTTAAACTCATTTTGAAACTTCTTTTTTTCCTCATCACCTAAAGATATTGCTGCAAGTTTTGCAATCTTTTCTATATCCATTTTTCCTTCTATATTATTTCTATTGGAGCATATTTAAGCATAAATGTCTGAACCAAGCCACCATCAAATTTTATCTTTATTTTTGCAAACTCACCGCTTCCATAAATCTCAACTACTGTTCCTCTTCCAAAAACCGGATGAATAACTTTTTTGCCAACAGAAACCCTTCTTTCTCTAAGCGGTGATGCTTCAATAACACTTATTTCCTTTTGGGGAGTAAAAAGCCCTGCTATATTTGCTTCTATTATAAATCTTGACATCATATTAGGATAGGTTTTTCCAAATACCTTTCGTGTTTGTGCCCAGCTCATATAGAGCTTCTTTTTTGCTCTTGTCATTCCAACATGACAAAGCCGTCTTTCCTCCTCAAGTTCATCTTCATCTGAGTTTGCTGCATTTATCGGGAATAGATTTTCTTCAAGACCGGTTAAAAATACAACATCAAACTCAAGTCCTTTTGCAAGATGAACAGTCATAAGGGTGAGAGAGTTATCAGTATCATTTAATTCATCAACGGTTGTTTTTAAAGATATTTCTTCTAAGTATCTTTCTAAAGTTGGTGGGATACTCATCTTTTTTGCTTCTTCTTCAAACTGTTTTATTGCGTTTATCAGTTCATTTAGATTGCCTAATCTTGCCATTGCTTCGGGGTTGTTATTTAATGCTTCTTCTTCAAGGCTGGCCCAGTATCCTGATTTTATTAGTATTTCTTTTGCAATGATATGAGGTACCTTTTTATCTTTTATATTTCTGAATTCCTCTATAAGTGAAACAAAATTTTTTATACCATCCTTTGCCTGGTATGATACAGGAAGGTCGTCAAGAGTAAGTGCATCATAGAGTGGAATATTTCTTGTATTTGCAAAGTTAATTATTTTTTCTATAGTTGCATTTCCTATCCCTCGCGGTGGTGTGTTTATAACCCTTAAGATGCTTACAGTATCCCTCGGATTTATTATCAGTTTTAAATAACTTGTGGCATCCTTTATCTCTTTTCTATCGTAAAATCTCACAGTTCCTATAAGTTTATATGGAATATTGTTTTTTAGAAAAACCTCTTCAAAGTTTCTACTTTGGGCATTTGTTCTGTAGAATATTGCAATATCTCTAAATTTATATCCTTCTTTTATAAGTTCCTTTATCTTTTTTTGAATGATATTTGCTTCTTCCATTTCATTTGCTGCTTCAATAAGTTCAACCTTTTCACCTTTTGGATTTTGGGTCCAGAGGTTTTTCTCCTTTCTTTTTTTATTATGTTTTATTACTCTATTTGCAGCATCAAGTATATTGGATGTGGAGCGATAGTTTTGCTCAAGTATTATTGTTTTTGCATCTTTAAAATCCATCTCAAACTGGAGTATGTTTCTTATATCAGCCCCTCTCCATCCATATATTGACTGATCAGGGTCCCCAACAACACAAAGGTTTCTATGTTTTGATGATAATATTTTTATCAAAAAATACTGTGCCTTATTTGTATCCTGATACTCATCAACAAGAATGTAGTTGAAATAATTTTGATAGTATTCAAGAAGTTCTTTATTTGAGTTTAAAATATTTATCGGTTTTAGTAAAAGATCACCGAAATCAACTGCATTTGACTGCTCAAGTTTTTTTTGATACTCATAATAAATCTGTGCAACCTTGACCCTCTCCTGATTATTTGATAATCTTGCATTCAATAGATATGACTCTGCATCAAGGAGTTCATCCTTTGCCCTTGAGATGATACTCAGATAAAGAGATGCCTTGTTCTGGTGATTTTCAAAACCAAGTTCTTTTATAATGGATGTGATAAGTTTTTTCTGATCCTCTTCATCGTATATAACAAAATTCTTTGAAAGTTTTGCAAGGTTGTAATGCATTCTTAAAAATCTTGCTCCAAATGAATGAAATGTCATACACCAAAGCCCGTAAGCATCCGGAACAAGTTTGGAGATTCTATTTAGCATCTCTTGGCTTGCTTTATTTGTAAAGGTTATTGCAAGTATTCTTGATGCTGGAATTCCACCTCTTATAAGAACTGCAATTTTTGACATCAGTGTTTTTGTTTTGCCAGTTCCAGCACCTGCAAGAATTAATAGTGGAGATGAAAAATAAAGACATGCCTCAAATTGTTTTTCGTTGAGGTTTAAAGTTTTTATAAACTCATGGTCAAGTTCTATTTCACTTATATCCACATATAAATTTTACCAAAAATATAGGATTTAGTATAATTTTATCTATGATTGAAGGTTTTATAAAGAATTTTGTTGATTTTGTAAACTTCCTTTCTCCAAAGCGGATTTCAAGAATAAAAAAAATTCTTGATAATAAAAGCGATTTTATTGCACTTGTTCTTGATGATATAAATCAGCCGCATAATGCAAGTGCTGTTTTGAGAAGTTTTGAGGCATTTGGTTTTATAAATGTATATGTTGTTGAAAAAAGATCAAAATTTGTGCCTGTTAAAGGAATTTCAAATAGTGCTGAGAAATGGCTTATTATAAAAAAATTTAAAGATTATGAGGATTGTTATAATGAACTTAAAAAAGAGGGATATAGAATATGTGTTACTGTTCCATATGAAAAGGAGAAAAACATTGTAACACCTCAAAGCATTTCGCTTGACAAAAAAATTGCAATTGTTATAGGTAATGAGATGGATGGTGTTGGGGATTTTTTTAAGGAAAAAGCAGACCTCTTTATGAGTATTAAAACTGTTGGATTTGTTGAGAGTTTAAATCTTTCTGTTGCATGTGGTATAATAATGTATGAACTTAGAAAAAAACTTGAAGAAGGAAATGTGAATTTTTATTTGAGTCCTTTTAAAAAGACAGAGATTTTTTCAAAATGGCTTTATAAATCAATACCATTTATATCAAGAATTAAAGGAGGAAGTTGATGAATATAATCATTTTACTTGCGGGTATATGTTTTGCCCAAAATGTGGATAATGATGTTCTTTTGAAGGCAATGGTTGATGAACTAAATGTCTCATATGAGAAACTAAAAAATGCGGAAGAACACAAATTATATTTCATTGGATATGAAGCATGGGTTAATGATAATTATTCTTTATCCTCAAAATTGGGAGCAGTATTAAACGAGGATGAAGATAAAACTTCATATCTTACCTGCGATATCAGAATAGGAACACCATCTCTTGATTCAACTCATGAGATAAAAACCACTGATAGACAGCAGTATTATAAAAATAATTCTTCAAGACAAAATATAGTTCTTGTTTCGCTTAATGATTATGATGCAATAAGAACTCAGATATGGAATATAACAGATGAAACATATAAATCAGCCTTGAACAGATACATAAAAGTACTCTCAAACAAAAATATAACGGCTGAGGAAGAGGATAAATCAGGTGATTTTATAACGAATGTTAAGTATGATATTTTTTATTCAACAACTACAAAAGAAAATATAGACAAAGAAAAAATTAAAAGTTTTATGAAAGAAATATCAGCTTATTTTAAGAAATATGATTTTATAATAGATTCTGCGGTAGGTTTTTTAGCAAAAAATGTTAGTAGATATATAGTAAACTCCGATGGTGCAAGGATTGTTGAAGGGGCGAGGAAATATAGGATTTACTATTATATAATATCAAGAACAGATGATGGGCTTGATCTTAGTAGGTTTAGGTCATATGAATTTGAAAATATAAATGAGATTCCTTCTAAAGAGAAAATTATTAGTGATATGGATGTCTCTGTAAGAGAACTTAAAGAACTTTTAAATGCGCCAAATCTTGAACCATACAGCGGTCCAGTTATTATGGAGGCAAGGGCAAGTGGGGTTTTCTGGCACGAAATATTTGGTCATAGGGTTGAAGGACATAGACAGAAGATTGAGCAATCAGGACAGACCTTTGCAAAAAAAATAGGTGAAAAAATTATGCCAGATTTTTTGAATATTTATGA
>Ga0123519_10013332_pt1 | contig 11832 bp, 10 predicted proteins | sample YelNatPaOPRAMG02_FD_87396 | JGI IMG/M metagenome (GOLD analysis project Ga0123519, IMG submission 87396) | Hot spring microbial communities from Yellowstone National Park - Yellowstone National Park OP-RAMG-02 (version 2) | ecosystem: Environmental > Aquatic > Thermal springs > Hot (42-90C) ... | reverse complement strand
GTGAAAAGGAACTTTGTCGAATATAGAAGTGCAGTCCTGTCCCTCCTCGTGAAGTCCTCGCCTACCTCCTGCCCAAAAGCCCCAAAGACAAGAAGGACTGAAGCCACGAAAGGTGCAAACCTCATCACCCAATCACCACATCGCCCTCTACAAGTTCAATCCCTTCCTCAATCAGCAACACAGGGATACCATCCCATATAGGATACAAGACCTTTCCATCCTCCCTCAAAAGACCTTCCTCGATCACCTTTTCGACCTTTTTCCCTGCCCTATTCTTGACCTCTCCGTTCACGATCCTTTGATTTAGCCTTTCAAGCGCACTTTGCCCAACCAGTTTCAAGGACAAATCCTTCCTTTCAGGGCAAACAAGTATCTCTAAGAGCCAATCAGGAATCTGCATGTTGCCTCCTTTTCAAAACAGAAGCCCAACCAGGTTGACAAAAGTCACAAACCTCTCTATATTACCGCGTCTTCCCTGCGGAAGGTAGATGAAAAAGATAGAGGCGATCATAAGACCTTTCAAGATAGACGAAGTCAAAGAGGCACTTATGGATGCAGGTATCGGAGGGCTTACTGTGACCGAGGTCAGGGGCTTTGGGCGCTCTATGGGAAAGCGTGAAGTGTATAGAGGTGCAGAATATGTGGTTGACCTTATCCCAAAACTGAAACTCGAGATAGTTGTCCATGACGACATGGTGCCTCGCGTTATCGAGGCGATCATGAAAAGCGCTTTCACAGGAAAGATAGGGGATGGGAAGATATTCGTTTTGCCTGTCGAGGATGCAATAAGGATACGAACAGGCGAGAAAGGACCGCTTGCAATATAAAAAAACAAGAGGAGGTTTTATGAGTCCGAAGGAATGCGTTGAGTTTGCCAAAAAGCACGACTGCCAGATGGTGGATTTGAAGTTTTTGGACTTGCCTGGGGTCTGGCAGCACTTCACAGTCCCGATCCAGCAACTTTCAGAGGCTTCTTTCGAGCAAGGTTTTGGCTTCGATGGGTCTTCTATAAGGGGTTTTCAGGTAATCCATCAGTCTGACATGCTTGTGATCCCAGACTCAGACACCGCTGTTATCGAGCCCTTCGCATCTGTGCCAACGCTTTCTTTGATCTGCAATGTCTATGACCCTGTAACCATGCTTCCATATTCAAGGGACCCTAGGTTCGTTGCAAGAAAGGCAGAAAAATATCTTAGGGATACGGGCATTGCAGACGAATGCTTCATAGGACCAGAGGCAGAGTTCTTCATCTTCGATGACATAAGGGCGGATCAGGGCAAGAACTTCGCCTTTTACGAGGTTGACAGCATCGAAGGGCAGTGGAACTCGGGCAGGGAAGAAGCACCAAACCTTGGTTACAAGGTGCGCTATAAGGAAGGCTATTTCCCTGTGCCTCCAACAGACACGCTTCAGGACATAAGGAGCGAGATCGCCATTGTGCTTCAAAGCCTTGGCATCGAGGTCGAGGCATTGCACCACGAGGTTGCAACTGCAGGGCAGTGCGAGATCGACATGAGGTTCGCCCCACTACTTCGCATGGGCGATAGACTCATGTGGTTCAAACACACTGTAAAGAATGTCGCAAGGAGGCACAATAAGACAGCCACATTCATGCCCAAGCCCTTGTTCGAAGACAATGGCTCTGGCATGCACTGCCACATAAGTTTATGGAAAAAAGGGCAAAACCTGTTCGCAGGCAACCTTTATGCAGGGCTTTCAAGGCTAGCCATGCACTTCATCGGTGGTATCCTTGCCCATGCAAGGGCACTTTGCGCATTCACGAATCCGACCACAAACTCGTACAAGCGCCTTGTTCCTGGCTTTGAAGCCCCATGTAACCTCGCATATTCCTCACGAAACAGGTCAGCAGCGATAAGGATACCCATGTACAGCGCAAAGGAAGCCTCGAGGCGTGTGGAAATAAGGTTTCCAGACCCATCTTGCAATGGCTACCTTGCCTTTTCAGCGCTTTTGATGGCTGGGTTGGATGGAATAGAGCGGGAGATCGACCCTGGGCAACCCCTTGACAAAGACATCTATGGGCTTCCTCCCGAGGAACTGAAGGATGTGCAAAAGACGCCATCGTCGCTGGAAGACGCACTCTGTGCGCTCGAAGAAGACCATGATTTCCTGTTGAAGGGCGAGGTCTTCACTGAAGACATCATAGAAAGATGGCTTTCGTACAAGAGGCAGAACGAGGCGACTCAGGTTTCGATAAGACCTCATCCATACGAATTCATACTTTATTTTGATATTTGACCTTCCCAATCGTGGCTTCTGCCTATTAGGCAGGGCTTCAGAAAAAATGGTGAGCACGAGGCGAATCAGGGAAGGAGCAATCTTCCAAGGTGGACAATCGAATCAGTTGAACCTTTGGCCGGTGGAGGGAACTTAGAGGGTCTTATTCGGTCTCGTTCTCGACATAGAACGCAGCAGAGCCGACCTGCGAGCACTCAGCATAGGTTGCGTTCGGGTCGCCGTAGATGAGCCTCTGGAATGTGGACTGAGTGCCATCGCAGTCCAGGTCTGCATTGGCGTTCGCAGTTGCCTGAGCCTGCTTAAGGTCCTTATCGTTCCAGTCCCACGAATAGACGAAGTAGTGATGGTCTGTCATCTGGAACGATAGCGCTGCCCATGTCTTTGTGTTCCAGAGGTTCGAGTTACCATCGCAACGCTCATCCACTGGTGCATTGTCCACCTTTGAACCGAGCGAGCCGCAGCAGGTCGTGTCAGGGGTTACACCCTGATCCACTGGGAACTGGCAGTAGATCTTCGACCCAGATGCATTGACATGCGGTGCAGTGTAGTAGTAAGCAGCACCCTTGAAGATCTTGTCCAGCTCATCAATCGCCTCTGTTGTCTTTGCCCGCCTCATGTATTTGATGAATGCGGGGACGGCGATGATCGCCAGGATGCCGAGGATGGCGACAACGACCATCAACTCGACGAGCGTGAAGCCTTTGAACCCTTTTGTCCTTAGGTTCTTCATAGATACCTCCTTTTAAAAAGACCTAAAACACCATCGGCCCGGTGGCTGCCCGCTCTCTCCGAGCCCACACTATTTTGCTAGCAAGTCTCGTGCCAGTCAAAGTTTTGATAAAACCCATTGATTTCCTTTGGTTTCTCGCATCACAGGTCTGTTGTTTTTTCTCAGTCTGACAGTTTTCGTCTAACCAGAGTGACAAAAATTGGCACTTGTTGGAAACCTTTGTGAGTTCCCATGATTTTATCACCTGCCAGGATGTGAAACCTGCTTGGCGGAATGATTTGATGCGGTTGTCACTTAGCTGGCTCTTGAACGGTTTTTTCACCGACGGAGTGAACTTAAGATGCAAGACCTATCGCCATGCTTAGGCTCTTGGGCACAAACTTGCCTCCACTAGCCCCTAAAGTGCTGGTAAACCACTCCGAGACCCTAAAAAACCGTTACTCCCCTCACAGACGCCTGTCGTTGAAACAGCGATTTGCGGATAAGATGGGACGGATGGGGCATGTATCTGTGTTCTGACGATTAGCTATTCGTTCAGTTGTGCCCGATTAGGTGAAGTTGCGTGAATAGGCAGGGAAAGCGAGTTCCCCCCTCTCCTTTTGGGGGAGGACGATGGGAAGGAGAGGGGGGTTAGGGGGGTGAGGAAGGGGCGGGGGAGGCTGTGGCGAGCCATAAGGAACAAAAATGACTATCGCCAACTCCGGGTTGAAAGATAAGTGAAGAATTTTGTTGTTTTACCTGTCTTTGCATCTTACCCGTGTTTTAGGGTAATCTTTGGGTGATGGGCGTCCGTGCTAGTGCGATAGCGCTGTTTTTCCTTGCTTTTCTTGTCCGCATCTATCCCATGCATTCGATGCTTGAAGACTCTAAGGTCTTGTTGTTCCCAGATGACCCGCCTTATCATATGCTTAGGATCGAGAGGCTACATCAGGGAGTATTGTATCAAACAGAAAAAGACCCGCTAGTCGCCTACCCTTTTGGCGCTGTTGCAATCTGGCCCACCTTTTTCGACCTTGCACTTGCCTTGTTTTCGCTTCCATTCTCTTTCGACCAAGATGCTGTTGTTTTTGTTTGTTCTTTGATCATTCCTGTGCTTGGAGCACTTACATGCGTTGTTTTGTTTTTGTTTGTCCGTCGCCACATTGCTTATCGTCATGCAGTTTTTGCCTCCCTAGCCTTTTCTATCCTCCCAGCACACAGCGATTACACGATGTTTGGGAGGGTTGACCATCATGTGATGGAGCCCCTAATCGTGCTTGCGCTTGTCTTCCTTGCCATGGAAGCATTGAAAAAACCTGAAAACTCGAGGCTATTCGCAATCTCTGGGTTCTTTGGTGGCTTTTCTTTTGCCTTTTTCCCATCCGCATTCGCTGTGTCGTTCCCTGCAGTTTTCGTTTTTAGCGTCGCCTTCCTTTTCTTTTGCCCTCAAAGGATTTTGGTGTTCGCTATCTCGAACCTCTTAGGCTTGTTGCTTGCACTTTTGTTTTCTCCCCATCCTTTCGACTTCGTGTTCTATTCCGCAAGCCTCTTGCATCTACTCTTTTTTCTGGGGTTCTTCGCACTTTTTTGCACACTTTCGTTCTTGAAACTGAGAAGAAAGGTCTATGCCTTTGGTTCTTTGATGGTATTGGCTTTCAGCGTCGGTTTTTTCATGCTTTTCGGCTTAGTGCCGATAATCAAAGGCATTGAGTATCTTGGAGGACAGGGTTTTGCCTCTCTTTCGTTCGAGGCGACCAGAACCCTTGACGACCCTGAAAGGCTCAATAGCATCCTAAGTTTTTCATGGCCACTTGCCCCTATTGGCGCTCTTGTTCTTTTGACCAGAAAGGAAACCAGGACCATATCTCTTATCTCGTTTTTCTATCTTGCGCTTGCCCTTTTTCAAAGACGCTTTCTGGTTGTCACGAGCCCCTTCTATTGCATTTTGCTTTCCTATCTATTCTTCTTTGGGAAAAGTAGGCTCACACAAGGTGTGGTCAAGAGTTTTATCGTGCTTTCCTTTGCTCCATGCATCTATCATATCGCGAAGTTAGAGCCGCTAAGCGCACAGGATAAGGCTATCTACAAGGTGGTGAACCTGCTAAAAGACAAAGATGGCGCAATCTTTGCCCCTTGGTTTTATGGTCATGTGTTTCAGTTCGAGACAAAAAGACCAACCCTTTGCGACAACTTTTTTGGGGTGCCAGAAAGCGATGAGGCTTTGTTTAGGTGTCTATCGTTGTTGTTTGATGAAGACGAAAAACACGCCTTTCAAATGCTTGAAAAATACGGGGTCACTAATATCGTTATCGTGCCTCCACATCCAGAGCAAGTTTTGAGGGAGGCAAATCTTTTGGGGCTAGATAAGAAAGGATATGTTGACGAGGAGCGCACCTTGACCACAGCATTTTTCATGACCTTCTGGGGAAAACTGGGGATGTTCGGGATGCAGGCAAAGGAAGGGGACAGGGTTTATCGGGGATGGATGCTCGAACGAAAAGAACATTATCCAAACGATAAGAACCCCGAGGCAGAAGTTTTTGTTTTTACAAGGAATCGAGACTAAGGACATTCAATCTGGGACAAAAAGATGGCAATATATGGGCGCGTTTGGTGGAGGAAAAAATGAAGATCGCTGTGATTGGTGGAGGCTCGACTTACACGCCAGAACTTTTAGAAGGCATTGTTCAAAGGCAAGAGGTTTTGAGGGTTTCAGAGGTTGTGCTTGAAGATATAGACTCGAAAAGGCTTTCAAGTGTTTTTGGGTTTTCGAAAAGGATGCTTGCGCACCTTGGGGCAAGGTTTGCATTCAGGATGACTATGGATCTGGAGGATGCGATAAAAGGGGCGACATTCGTAGTGATCCAGATAAGGGTTGGGGGGCAAGAGGCAAGGCGCAGGGACGAGGAACGAGGAAAAAGACTTGGCATAGTGGGGCAAGAGACAACGGGTGAGGGTGGGTTTGCAAAGGCTATGCGCACAATCCCTGTTGTTTTGGGGATTGCAAGCAAGGTCAAAGAACTTGCAGAAGGCGCATGGATCCTAAACTTTACGAACCCATCTGGCATCGTCACAGAGGCGCTACTGAGGTTCGGGGGGGTTAGGACTGTCGGGCTTTGCAATGTGCCGATGGACATGCACATGGAGGCAGGAAAGGCGCTGGGCGTGGCTCCAGAAAGATTGGAACTCGATTACTTTGGGCTGAACCACCTTGGATTTGTGCGTGGGATAAAGGTTGACGGAGTGGATGTGACAAGGGATGTGTTGGCGTTGTTGAGCAGTGAAAGGGGTCCTGCGAACCTGCCAGAGATAGAATATGACAGGGCTTTCATTAGTGCGCTCGGCATGATTCCTTCGCCATATCTCAGATACTATTATGCGACCGAAAAGGTTTTGGAGGAGCAAGCAAAGAGCGCAAAAACAAGGGCTATGGAGGTGATGGAAATCGAGCGGGAACTTTTTGCATACTATGACGATGAAAGCAACTTCGAAAAGCCAGAAGCGCTGAACAAGCGTGGGGGTGCGTGGTATTCGAGGGTAGCGGTTAGGGTGATGGAAGGGCTTCTTTCGCCATCAGGGAGGAAAGAGGTCATAAATACCTTGAACAAGGGCGCAATAAATGGATTGCCCGAGGATGCGGTTGTGGAGATTCCTGCGCATATATCTGCTTATGGGGTTGTGCCAGAAAAGGTGGGCGATGTGCCTGAAGAGGTGTTCGGGCTTATAAGACAAGTAAAGGCCTATGAAAGGCTTACGATTGAAGCGAGCATGACAAGGTCCTATGAAAAAGCACTGATAGCACTTGTCAATAACCCGCTTGTTAGGACTGTCGAAAAGGCTAAAGCAGTTTTGGAAAATATGATAAAATCTGGTGATTTTGTGCCAGTAGCATAAGGAGGAGATATGCCAGCACTAGCAATATTTGGAGGAATACCTGTTCGCCAGAAGCCGTTTCCTGCGTGGCCAGAGTTTGATGACAAAGAAAAGGAATATATTTTAGAGGTGCTTGAATCTAGGGAATGGGGCGGATACCCATATCCCACGAAGCTCACTGAAGAGTTTCAGAAGAAGTTTGCCGAATATCATGATGCACGCTTTGGGATTGCGTGTGCAAATGGGTCTGTGTCTTTGGAAACAGCGCTCAGGGCTTGCAAAATAAAGGCGGGGGACGAGGTGATAGTGCCAGCGCTTACTTGGATTGCAACTGCTTCGGCGCCTGTGCATATAAATGCTGTGCCTGTGTTCGTGGATGTTGATGAGCATAACTATTGCATGAACCCACAGGCACTGGAGGCAGCGATTACCGATAAAACAAGGGCGGTTATACCTGTGCATCTTGGGTGCTCGGTGGCAGATTTGGACAGGATTTTAGAAATCGCCGCGAAACATGGGCTTGTAGTCATCGAGGACTGTGCACATGCACATGGCGCAAAATGGCGGTGGAAAGGCGTAGGTTCCTGGGGGGATTTTGGTTCATTCTCGTTTCAGTCTTCCAAACTGATGACTAGCGGGGAGGGGGGGATCATAATAACCTCGAACGAAGAATATGCTCAAAGGTGCATGAGCCTTATAAACTGCGGGCGAAAACAACCACCTTACGATGGATTCGAAGGCTGGATGCTGGGATGGAACAACAGGCTTTCAAATCTGCAGGTTGCAATCCTTATGGCTCAACTGGAAAGACTGCCTGCAAACACACTAAAGAGGGCAGAGATGTTCGGATACTTCAAAGACCTTTTGCACAAAGAGTGTGCGGGGCTTACGGTCGTGGGGGATGACCCGAGGATTACGACAAGGGCAGTTTATCATGTGGTTATGAAGTATGATGACAAGTTTTTCAAAGGGGTTCACAGGGACAGGTTTTTGGAGGCACTTCGGGCAGAAGGCATTGACCTTGATGGGGCTTTCTATGTGCCTATCTACCAAAGCCCTTTGTTCAATGCAAGAAGCGACGAATGGCCTATGCTAAAAGAAAGGTATGGGGAAGGGGTTCTTCAGTGCTCGGACATAAAATGCGAGGTTGCAGAGCGCGCTGCGTATCACGAGACCGTATGGATGCACTACCCTTATCTTATGGGAACAAGAAAGGATGTGGAAGACATAGTAGAGGCAATAGTAAAGGTTCAAAAACATTGCGAAGAACTTTTATGATAGACTTAAGCACAAGGAGGTGAAACATGGCAAGAAAGATTGGTGTAGGCATCGTTGGGACAGGGTTCATAGCAAAGGTGCACCTTGATTCTATAAGGCAGTTCCCTGATTTAGCGGATGTTGTTGCGGTTGCAGACATTGACGAGGAAAAGGGAAAGGCTTTTCAGGAAGCATTTTCTGTGCCAAGGTTTTATAAGAGCCACCTGGACATGCTGGATGACAAGGATGTCCAAGCGATCGTGGTGGCTGTGCCAAACTATTTACATTATCAGGTCACGATGGATGCGCTAAAGTCTGGGCGTCATGTTATATGCGAAAAGCCACTCGCGCTATCGCTAAAACAGGGCAGGGAGATGCTGGAACTTGCGAAAAAGCAGGGGTTGGTTCTAGGGTATGCAGAAGAACTTTGTTTCATACCGAAGTTCAAGAAGGCAAAAGAACTTATGGAAAGCGGGGGGATTGGCGATGTGTATCTGGTTAGGCAGTGCGAAAAACATGCGGGTCCTTATTCCCCATGGTTTTTCAAGGAAGAGACAGCGGGTGGTGGGGCGTTGATGGACATGGGATGTCATTCGATAGAGTGCATAAGGTGGGTCATGGGAAAGAAGAAGGTGCGTTCTGTTATTGGTGTGATGGGGACATATTTGCATCACGAAGTGACTAAGATGGACGACCACATCCTTGTGATCATGGAGTTCGAGGACGGAACACTGGGGCAGGCAGAGGCATCGTGGGCATTGAAGGGCGGGATGGATTCGTTCCTCGAAATTTTTGGGAAAAAGGGTGTGATATATGCTGATTTGCTAAAGGGCATGGGACTTAGGGCTTATAGTGAAGAAGGATTTTTGGACATGTGGGAGCCAAACAAGGGATGGGTCTATCCTGACTATGACTGGCTATGGAATAACGGTTACCCTCAGGAGGACAGGCACTTCATCGAATGCATGATAAAGGGGGAAGTGCCGATGGAAAATGCTGAAGATGGACTTGTGGTGCTCGAGATTATGCTTGCAGCATATCACAGTGCTGGCACAGGGCAAAAGGTCATGCTCCCGTTCAGACCTATGGATGTTGATGTGCCTGTTTATCTTTGGCAAAAACCAAGATTTGAACTTGGATGCGGTCCCACCGAATAGTTCGAAAAAAGGGCTTTTTTTCGATTGCGAAGTGTGATAGTTTTTGTATCTGTGCTTGGTGCGTTGGCGCATGAGTCGTAGAAAGACCCCAAAAAAGCCAGGTGGAAGAAAGAGGAGTCCAGAGCAACCAAGGGCGAGGACACTGTCTCTTAGGCGTTTAGAGAAACTAGTGCAAGAAGAAGGTATTGTGATTGACGAAGACCTTGACGCCCTTAGACCTAAGACACGGGGAGATTGCATTGATGGTCCAAGACCGTGTCCGTGGGTTGGTTGCAAGTATCATCTTTATCTGGATGTAAACGAGGAAAAAGAGTCAATAAAGATTAACTTCCCAAACATAGAGCCATGGGAGATGGAGCATAGTTGCGTGCTGGATTTGGCGGACAGGGGACCTGTCACCCTGGACGATGTGGGACGGCTTATGAACCTCACGCGAGAACGAATCCGCCAACTTGAGTCAAGCGCACATGAAAAGATCAAGAGAAGGAAACTGGCGATTGAATATAAGAAATATGTCATTGAAGGGAGGTCAACAGGAGACGAGACCTCCTACGAACCCACCTACGATGAAGGAGATGAAGAAGATTATTGAAGATGCAGAGTTGAGACTAGCTCTCGTTACCCGGAGCAGGCCCAAAAATCTGTGCCAGTCACAGAGTGGCTGAAACCTAAAGACCCATATCGAAAGATGTCGCAATGTTGTCAGAGCGGACCTTGAAAAGATATACAACCAGCCCAATTTCCTTGCATCAGACCGATTTCTTTCAAAAAGACGCATAGCCCACTGATGTCGCCTGAAAACCAAGCAAGAAAAGCAAAATTTGACAAAAGTCAATACTTCAATGAAACGGTTTCGGCGGATCGGGCGATCAATTAGGCGACAGATGCGCTCTTCTTGCCACTGCCAGCTGGGGTGGCTGGGAAGAGCGGGCCTTGGGTGGGTCAAAGGCGGGCGCATGAGAAATGCGGAGGCTCAAGTCTGTCGAGCGGCTGGACCGCGGGGGAGGCTCCTTGGGGGGCCGGGGGGCAGGCGGTCGGTGAGGTGTGCCATGATAAGCGGGCGAGCCGTTGTGACGCGATCTCTTGTTAATCTTTGAGCCTAGTCTTAAGCGATATCCATAGATCTCGAACAAAGGATAGAACTGCGTTGCTCATCGTCACACACGAAAGCGAGGACCACGAGAATGATCTGTTTTTATAAAGTCAGGGGTTTCCCGCCCGGCATTTCACAGAAGTGCCTTAGGCATCACTTTAGCATCGTTGAAGAACCCAGAACCCGAAAAACGAGAACTAGCCTGCACGCGTCTCAGGCGTTACTTAAAGATTGTTGAACCTGCCTTAATAAAACGGCTCTTCCTCTTCTGCCTCTTTTTCCAGTGCAATCACATCCTCTTTCTTCTGCTTGTGGGTTAGGACGAAGTTGACAAGCGCTTCGGCGTACGAGGGGAAGGGAGGGCAATAAATCCCCGTGCCTGCAAGGAGCGTAAGCGTGTTCATGCAGTTGTAGATGGTCAGTGAGCTTATATATTCGATGATATGCGCTTGAGGACGCAAGACCTTTTCGATAGCTGGCAGTCTTGAAAACCTTAGCAATAGTTTGGATGGAATACTGCCCTTTGGTCTTGGCCTCCCACCCAGATCCGCTATAAGTTCGAAGACCTTGCGTGCTGGCAATGGGTTTGGGTCTGTAAGGTGAAAAGTAAGCCCTATCGCCCTCGAATCTCGGGATATGGCATCAGCGGCAGCCACCACAAAATCCACAGGAACCATATTGAGTGGATAATGCCCCCCTTCTATGAGCGGCAAAGGGATCCTCGCAGGCATCTGCAAGAAAGCCTTTATAAGATAGTATGGTCCATCCAGTCTATCAATCTCGCCAGTCCTGGAATCGCCAACAATCACGGATGGACGCATTACCGAGATGGGCATCTCTTTCATGCGTGACCTCACTATCTCTTCCGCCTGGCACTTGGTCTCCTCGTAAGCGTTCCTGAATCTTTGACCCACATACAGTTCATCTTCCAGTATGACCCCTTGCCTGTCTCCTGCTACAAATGCAGTGCTAAAAAAGACAAATCTTTCAAGCTTCTTGAACTCCACCGCAAGGTTCAGACAGTTCGCTGTGCCATCTACATTCACTTGCCTTGTCAAAGTGGGAGTTGCACCCAGATAGTATATTGCTGCAAGGTGGAAAAAGTGTGTCACCTCTGACGCTAGTCTCTTTATCTCTCGCCCTGACAAGCCAAGGTCGAGGTGGAGTATGTCACCCACCAGCACCTCGATATGCCCCTTCCCCACAGGGTTTTGCTCGCTTACGAACTCCCTTGCCTTAGACTCGAACTTCTTTTGCACAAGAAGATAGACCTTTTCTCCTTTGGAACACAATAAACTCGCAACCCTTTTTGCGGTAAATGTTGGAAACCCTGTTATAAAGTTTGTCTTTTTCATGAAAACCTAAAAGAGCAAAAGTGCAACTCTGGCTACCTCCTTTTTTAGGTGCATGAAATCGCCATTGTTGTCAATCAGGTAAGTGGCTATCTTAAGCCTCGCCTTTTCAGGTGCCTGACTTTGCATTCT
>Ga0123519_10013331_pt1 | contig 11832 bp, 14 predicted proteins | sample YelNatPaOPRAMG02_FD_87396 | JGI IMG/M metagenome (GOLD analysis project Ga0123519, IMG submission 87396) | Hot spring microbial communities from Yellowstone National Park - Yellowstone National Park OP-RAMG-02 (version 2) | ecosystem: Environmental > Aquatic > Thermal springs > Hot (42-90C) ... | reverse complement strand
CTGAAATATGAAAAATTAGCTTATCTCAAGGATTTTGCGTTTAACGAGTTTACGTCATAAACTCGATGGAATGGCATAAAATGGTATATTGCCATCAATAATTTATTTTATATGGTGCTCCGGTATAGCTTAAAGCGGTCTTTTAAATCTGTCATCTAAGCCGATTTAGAGCCGACTTTAGGTTAATACAGCGCCCCATTCTAGTGTTAATGGGAATTTGAGGGTTGAATTAGGTTAGCTATTTCATGGCATTAGTTAAGTGCTTGCCTCATCTAGTTTAAATATTTTTCTGGCTATGGCTGAAAGCTGCAATTCAATGTCAATGCCTTCATCCTTCAACCTTTCATCTATTTCTTTCATTCTTTTTATCGTTTCGGTGTCTATCAAAGGGTTTAGAAGCCATTCATTCTTAAGGTTTAGCCGACCCATCAACTCCACCTTATACATAGATTCATGATAAGCTAGAAGCATATGCTCCCTTTCTTTTCGATAAATTATTAATGCATAGAATAGGGAGAGCTTGGGATCCGCTTCGATAACCCTCCTCAGTCTTCTCGGGTCCCCTCCAAGCAGATGGGCTGACCCTGTCATGGCCGTTTCGAAAAAGGCCTCGTAAATCTCAGCTTCAACCATCTTAACCATCATTCTAGGCATGAACACATCAGCTTCAAGAATGTATCTCATCCTTCTCCTATCGGCCCTAAGCTCCCTGATGGATGGCAGTTTCACCTTGGCGCATGCATACTTTAAGGCCTGAAAAACTTGTTCATCAACTCCTTTAGCTCTAAAGTAACTCCACTTCAAAAGTATCGGTGGGAGAGCCTCTGGGTTAGCGCTGGAAACATCATCCATCTCCGCTAAGGTTAGATGATTCCCTTTTAGAAGTTCTGCTAGCCCAAGCGCTGTTATACTATAGTTTAATGGGGCTTTTGGATTAAAATCGCTGCGTTTACTCATCAGCATTATCCTAGCGCCATATCTGAGATATTCGCAAGCCAAGTGGATTGAAGAGTATGAGATGTTTGTTTCCTTGCAAAGCTCATAAGCTGATTTTCGCCCTTTTAAGGCAAGGGTCTTCAGGATTATGGTTTGATTTCTTGAAACCATTTTCACCACTATATCATCCTAAATCTATATTATATGATATGTGATATGATTTATATATATGTTTTTTCATTCCTTATTAATAGATGAAGAAATGCAGGTGAAAAGATTAGAAAAGGTTGAGCGACAAGCGCTTCAAGGAGCTAAGGTTAGGTTCAACACCACAATCTCAGGGCTTCCCGCATACTGGATATTAGAGTGGCAGAGAATGGGGTTAATCCGAAGTAAATCCGATGCTCTACGCCAAGCCTTAATTGCATTGAAAGAGAAATTTTCAACACTGGAAGCTAAGCCAAGCAGCGAAAGCGAAGATTATGAATGAAGGATAGGCGCATAGATTGGTTCATATTAATAAATGCCCAAAATGTGGTAGGCCAGGATTCGCATATCTGAAGCTTATGAGATGCGGGAAGAGAAACTGTAGGTGTATCCAAGGCCAACTCCACGGTCCATATTTGATCGTCAAGCATTACGCAGGCTACAATAGTGTAAGTAATCAACGAATAACCCGAACTTGCTATATAGGCAAGAGAAAAAAGTTTATGTTTGATGAGAGAAAAAGAATAGCTATGCTTCTGAAGAAATATGAAAAGGGAAAAGGCATTTAGGCTAAGAATCTCAAACTGAAAGGTGCTATTTCCATTATATCGGTGAAGGCTATTAAGACAGCCCTTGTCCTTCCTATCGTCCACTAGAAATTTTCAACCATTCTTAAGGAAAGCTGGTTCGGTTAAATACCTGCAGTTTTGATGTAAAAAGGAGCTGATGACAGCCTCGTGAATTCATTGAATACCTACTCTACCCTGAAGTTAGGTTAATATATGTACATCTATTTCAATGAATTCTCCGTGAGTTTTCTGTCTATGAACCCAATAGGCCTTATATTCTGGTTCCCCATCTTTCCCCATCCTTAGGTTTATTGTGAAGTCATAATCGCCTACCCCCATCCAATAAGCGTAGTGCGGCGTTATATCTAAGTCTGGTCTGATGACTACGGTACCCGCAAACCTCTCTTTACTTCCTTTATCTGGATAGACCATACCGACGTAATAGAATATACCAGGCTTATCTTCAATAACCTTTATTGGTCTGCATTCACTCACTATATACGGTGTACCTTTCCCGCGTTTGCAGTATAGAGCGAAGGCTTTTATTTTTTCATCCTCTATCTCAGCGGCTTTACAAATCTTTTCCCAATCCTTTCGATGAATATAGACTGTCGGCTTCTTGTCGCATTCTTTTTCTCCTTGTTGTTTTTCACTCAGTTTTATCACCTCCTCTAAATTTATTTTCTTAGATTATGAATATCTTCACGGGGTTTTGAGGAGTTTAAATCGAAATGATTTTCCATACATAGGCTATCGATGAAGGAATCGAAACAGGTTTTCCAAGATTTTAACGCTTCAATGCATCAGGTAGAATATGCTAGTTATGATGTTCTTTGAACGACTCCAATCCATGATAGTTCGATAGGCTCTATTGCTTAACCGCCAGTAGGTGAGAAGAAGAACAATGTTTGGTTTAGGTTTGCATTCACGTATGAGTCTTCTAATATCGTCAAGGCTTATACTGCCGTTAGGCCATCTGGATTCTATTCCCGCTTCAATGCCATACTTCATAGTTCTTAAGCTTGGGAAATCACCGTTGGAGCTTATTATTGACCAGCCTGCCTCGACAAGGCAGCCAATGAGGTTTATTTTGAAGAGCTGAGCCTTTACACCGCCTTTACCGGCAATTTCTGGTTGGTTAAATGATGGCCTTCTCTGATTGAGGCGTCCAACACTGGTGAGGAGTAGCGCTTTTAAGGCCACTTCCTTCAGTTCAGCTGCAATCTCTTTCAAACGTTTTTCATTGTTTATATCCTTAATCAATTCTTTCACCTCCTACATTCCCTACTTTACTTACATGTAGGGGTAAAATATAAATCTTTCCCTACAATACTTGAATGTAAGGAGGGTAGGTAGGAGTGAGTCGAATCCTAGGAATGGCAAAGATCTCTACGAAATTTCAAATTACAATTCCAGCTGATGTCAGGAAGAGGTTCGGGCTTAAGATAGGTGACAAAATGCTCTTCATAGAGGAAGGAGGAAAACTCGTAATCCAGAAAGCAGAGTGAAGTGAAATATCTCAGAAAACCTTAACATAGTCCTAAACCACACTCATCATAGAAGTGCTCCCACTCCTTAGGCATAGCTAAGGAACATATTAAATTTCAAGATTCAAGCCTAATGTGGAGGATGAAACTGGGGCAAGTTAGTGAGATGAAAAAAGATTGATGGCTAAGTTCACTATGTCAAAATAGGTGCCATGAATGATAATTGATGACGAAGAATTATTAGGTTTGGGTTCGTCCTTCAAAACCTCAACATTCCAGAATAGTGGAGAAGCTTTTCACGGAGTATCCGCAAGGGAAAATGGTTCAAAACATAGATTAAAATGTGGTAATTAACCATGTCTTTGGAAAGTGAAAGTGACGCCAAAATACGCGTTTTGTGTGCATACAATTTCGAGAAACCCGTCTCAGTAGGCGTTTATCTTGGCACTTCAGCCATAAAAATCGTCAATCCATTAACCCAAGAAAAGCTTAGAATACTCTCTTGTGTTGGCGAATTGCCTGAAGCTAAGCCTCCAACCCCGCTTGCAAAAAGGGAAAATGTGCTGGAAAACCTGGTTTACAAGGGGGAGGAGAGGCAATTCCCAGTAGGGGAAGCTGCCAAAACCTTCTCTCTTGGGGCTAGATGGGTTATGTACAGGGGATTTGCCTTCAATGGCGGACTTCGATTATGCAGTTGATGCCATAAAAGCTTGTTTAGCTGCGCTTATGCCATTCAAAAGGAAGCGGGAGAGGCTTGAAGTTAACCTCATAATAGGCGTTCCCGCAATCTTCGATATAAAATATGCTAAAGCACTTAAGAAAAAGCTCTTTGAGGATAGCCTGCATAACTTCATATAAAACTATTTGACCGAGGAAGAAAAACGTCACGTTGGTCGTGAAGGATATGCAAATATGGTACCGGAATTTATTGAAATTTTGATTAGAAAAAAGTTTTAAACAAAATGTTTTTATATAACCTTTTTCAAAGGATAAAGTGGACTGAACCATACGCCCTAGGCTTCCAAGCCAGTTGGGCAAAATGGTTTCAGTCGTGATGAGATCGGTTGAGTGTCATTACGACACCGCCGATTGAGACGTTGGGAAAACGCCCGAAAAAGGGCGGAAAATCCGCTTTTTCTATATTAGCGTAGCTTCTAAAAAATAATAAATTTCATAAGGAAAACCGAGAAAACTGCAAGAAAAACTCTGGAAAACGTATAAAATAAGATGTTTTTAAGTAAATCTCAATAATATGTTAGTTTAAAAATCCAAGTCCCTTTTTTACTTTAAATTCACCGTTTATCAGGATATTTAGTTTTTTAACCAGAGAGTTGGATACGTGAATCGACACCAGTTACCCTAATTTTGAATTCATTACAATTTTTGCCAAAAATCGGATTCATTGCCCTCCCCTCTAATAACCCTTTCTTTATCTTATCCCTACAGTTCTCTTTTCTCCCTTTCAAAACAGGATTCTGCTCCCTTATCCCGCCCTTGTATATTTGCTTCTTATTCATCTGCTTTCTGCTAGGCTTATCTAAAACGCTATTTTCAAATGCCTTTCGCTCTTTTCAGCTATTGCTCCCGCTTTTCTCTCCGCCATTATGCTTTAAACCCTTCTTCAAGGACAAAGGTGGACGCAATGAATTCCATTTTTGACAAAAACCGAAAGATTAAGAGGTATGGAATGAAAAAAGAGGCAGGCAAAGGTTTGAGACTTCTATGCTCTAATCAATTAGAAGTATTAGATCATTACTTATTACAATTTCTTTCCACTAAACTATCTAGAAATAAAAGCTTTAATACTTCTAATTCTATCTAAATATAGTTTTGGAGGATTCCCCTTTGGACAAAAATCTTTTATTCACAATGATACTTCAAGATATTAAAGCAACCATTAAGGCATTTGAGCTTGACAATTTTGAATTAATGAATATTTTTGGAAATCGTATAATGAGTAATGCTCTTTTTAGTGATGATGGTAAATTGGCTTTACCTGGATTTTTCTTGAAGCATGTAGCCATCATTTATATGCGGTTAAAGACCCATCTTTCATCCTCTAAATTCTCTGATGCAAAGAAGGTGGGGGAGGAATATCTTGCCACTCTATCAAACTTTTCAAAGGAAAGTGTTGAAGATAAATTATGGAAAGACTTTCATGAGTTTAATAATCGTATAAGAAAGTACATTATTAATGAAATTGAAGTAGAGGTTTATGAGGAAGATCCAAAAATCACCCATAACATTTTTAAATGGTTAATCAAATACCTTGGTGATAAAAAAGACGTCTTACTTCGCCCAAATAATCTTTTCCTTAAAGGTATTCTAAATGAGATGGAGAGATTGTCTAACGTATATGGTTGTGAGTTAACAGATACTTATGCTATTTCCCTTCTTACCGCACTCGACAGATATTTCGATTACTTCCAAATCGCATATGGAACATTTACAGGAGAAGTTGATAAAGATAAAGTTAAAAGTATGGTGTTTCCATACATTGAAAAAATTGTAGAGTTATTCTCTTCGGAGGATGTTAAACTTGAAACTGTTGACAGTATTTTGTGGGAGTTAATAAGGGGTTGGCGTGAATTTTTCATCCATTACATGGAGCTGCCACGTAGGACTACTGAAAAGCCTATAGCGTTACCAGAGGAGTATAGCAAGAAGTTAGCGGAACATATAGCAAAAGCTTTAGAGAAAGAGTTAAAGCTATAAAATATGGGTGACAATATGTTGACGTTGCTAGCTGAGATTGCTTTAAAGTTAGCCTATCTTTATCCTGATTTATCCCCTGAAAAAATATCTGACATTATCATTAGCTCAATAGAGTCGGAACCTATGCTTCGTGAAATATTTGAAATTATGAAACTTCCCACTAAAACGGAAAGGAAACATGCGGAACTGAAAGTTAAGCGAGCTCCCGTCAAAAAAGCAAAAGAGATTAAGCAGAAAATAGAAGCTATCTCATTTTATGAAGAACTTAAACATATAATGCCCTATCCTACAGAATGCACATATTCCATACCTTCCATTCCATACGATGGAGAAATTGTTCAGGAAACTCCTTTACCGCAACCTAGTAATGCTAACTTAATGATTCAAAGAATGGCGGCTGTGAAACCTTATATAGAGTTGCATCCACCAAAAAGTGTAGAGACTTGTGATTGGCATTTAAAGCTTATTAAGGAATCGATGACTACTAAATCTAAACGGTTTGTTATTTTATCATCTAAAATTTTGGAGGAAGTCAATGAAGTGGTGAAAAGTGGGCAAATTTTATCATTTGATGATATTCAGAAAATCAATGAATTATTAAGATTTACAGACGATGAGGTTATCCTAAATGAAGTACTCTCAGTTCTAGATATGGATTTAAAATTGAGAAGGAAAAAATTTCATGTAAATTGCATTGAAGAGTTATATCGTGGTGAAGATTTACTGCCACAAAATATGCGTACACCTCGTCCGAGACAAAGCTACTTTAAAGACCTGATTTATGAAAAGATCAGAGCCATAGTTCTACATGAATATAGGAGGTTTCACAGACTTACAAGTTTAGAATTTATAGAGGGGAAAATCTCGTATCATGAGTATGTAAGAAAGACTAGGGAGTATGCAGTAATTGCCAGTAGACTTTACCCAATATAGGTTTAACTTTTCCTTAGATGTATTTGATGAACCTGTAAAGAATTTTTTAAAACAGCAAATAAAAGAGCTGGGATACGATCCTCATGAACTTCTTCCAGTTATAGAGGTTGCGATTGAGCATGCAAAAAAGTTTGTGGATAATAGGGAAAAAGTATTTCTTCCACCTCGAATTTTGAGGTCAAAAATAGAAGAGCATGCCTATCTCTCTCTCCGTGGAGTTATATCTCAAGGTGAAAAGTGGAAGTTTCTCCGTGAACGTATTAAATCTTACTGTTCCATATTTCTTGTCGGAGCTGGACTTTCCTTCGAAAGCGGCATACCTTTAACTAAAGTCTTAGAGGATTTAGTAAATTTTTGTGGTGTAAAAAATTACGACGAGTTAAGAAGAGATAGAGAAAAATGTTTGAAGTTTAAATTAGAATTCAAAAAAATATGCGACAAAAAACAAGTAGGTACCTCGCACAGATTAATAGTCAAAAATTTTCCAGAATATATTTTAGAAATCATTTGTTTAAACTGGGATAACCTTATAGAGAGAGCAGCAAAAGAATTAAACAAAGTCATTCATAAAGTAAACGAAGATACAATAGTTAAAAATGAAAGATATCTATGGAAATTTCATGGTGATGTAGAAAATATAGAAGGAAGGTGGGTATTTCCAGATGAGAAAGGCTATGTGTTTAATTGCTTTCTTGATTACATAAAAAGAACCGAGTTAAGAAATCAGATGTTCATTTTTGTTATAGTTGGTTATAGCGAAAGGGAAGAAGAGATTTATGAAAATATAATACATCCTTTTGAGAAAGAACCTCCAAGACCAACTTTCAGAATAGGCCTAAACTTAGAAAGATTACATGAAGAAAATTACATTGTCGGACCTGCTGATTTTATTCTTAAACAAATCTTACCAGTTAAATAGTTTATGATTTCCCTTTCATTCAATATTTTATTTAAAGCCTCAACAAACTTTCTTCTCGTATGCTAATCTATTCAAAGTCAAAATTAAGCTATTAGCAATCTGCCTATTAAGCCTCTCCTCGATCGGTTAGGTATTCTCAGTCCTTCCGGTTGCATTCCTAATATTTAGGATATCGTTCTCATTTGCAGCCGACATCGTAGATAAGCATTATATGATTCCTCCTTCTGCATAAAATTCTATATAACCGCATTTTTTGCATCTATAACCGAATATTCTATATGCGGTTAATCCGAAAAGCCCTTTACCAGGCTTCCAATATGGAGCTCCAGGCATAAAGCCTACCTCCATTTCACCACCACATTTAAAACAAACCTTCATACTATCCATCAAGCAACCCTCCACTTTTCTCATGCCTAAAACGTGCTTTATAAGGCTTGAGTCTGAAACAAGAAAGCGATTGGCTGAATTGGAAAAAAGGCGAAACTTATGACCAGATAGTAAACCGCTTAATGGAGTTTTATAAGGCGAATCAATAGAGTAAATGTAATTTAGTTCAGAATAGTTGCTTGAAATAATGAAAATATTTAATCCATCAATTCTACTATTATAATAAGCATGTCACTTTCCTTCACTTTTTAGGATTTCTAACCTTTGTTCTCTTTAAAGCTTAAATTTTTGATTAAACAAAGAATTTAAGTTGGTTGAAAATTATGTTGAAGAAGGAAAAAATACTCTGTTCCAAATGCAGTAAGTTCCTAAAAGAAAGGAAGAGTTTACTACTTATAGTTTTAGTCTTTCTTTTAATGGTTTCCAATATTTATTTGGTTTGGCAATGGACTGCCGCTAATCGTACAATAAATCAGCTTAACGCTAAAGTAGCTGAGCTTAACATTAAAATAATCGATTTGAATGAAACGATAGAAACTCAAGCTACAATGATAAAACAATTTAATGATGAAAACTTGCAACTTAAAAGTAAGCTTGAAAAATATAGGCTGCGCTGCTTTACTTCCATCGATGAAGGCACAGACCTAATCCTCGAGCATATTAAAAAATACAATGAGGAAAGGAGAAAGCTTTTAGAAAGTATAAGAAAGAATTTAACTATTAAACAAGCGAGGCAGGATGATGAATTCACGGAAAGAACGCTTATTATAGCTAGTGATGCAGGAAATAATGGAGTTGACTTAAGGTCCGCTTTCGCACCTTTATACGTATCTGTAGCGGTGGCAACCAGGGCTCGAAGCATTGTTGATGAACCTATCGTCAAAAGTGGTAAACCTGAAATTTGGGGAGATGAGTATAAGCCTGAAGAGCGAGAATCTATGCTGGCCATGAAACTTCAATTTGATGTAACGCTTGAAGCTATAGATAAATGGGAACCTCAATACGTCCTGCTTGATGGTCCTATATTGCTTCATTGGGGTCTTATGCCGGGTATCGATGCTACAGAAGAATATTGGCAGGACTTTAAGGATACAGCTTCTAGCGCGATGAAGCTTCTTCATGAATGCTATAAGCGCAAAATACCTGTTGTAGGCTTTGTTAAGCGGACGAGAATGGCTGCGCTTGGAGGTAAATTTAAAGATGAAATGCCAAAGGCTAAATCCATTAGGGATACTGCCCTTCTTGACTTAGTTCTTCGCTTGGGGCAATATGCCTTACTTGAAGAAATACAACCGAAGGGGGGTATAGTGAATCAGTATAGGCTTGCTGGGGAGGATTCCGGGTTATCGAATAATGAAATAGAGGATTTAACAAACTTTCATTCAGCTTATATTAGGACTGCGCTCACCACACCATTCCGACTTGAATTACCTCAATATTGCTTGAAAAACTTGGATGAAATCGCATGTTTATTATATACGACTTCAGAAGAGAATGGCATACCGTTCGCCATTCATGAAGCTGATAGGCTTACAAAGGTTACAACCGCTATATCGAATGTGAGGAGTTTAATGCTTTTTTCAAAGGCTTTAGAGCTGGTGGAGAAAGGCGAATTGAAGCCTGAAGACTTAAACCTCCTCGCATTGCAATATGGCGAACCCTGGGTATTGCGTGAAGAACAATATCTACGAGACTTGGAAGAATTGGGAGGCGGTTAATTTGGAAGGCATGAAAGAAATAGGATATGCCCTTTCAGGTTGCAATCAAAGATTCCTCAACTTCGTGGTTTTTGAGGGCGAAAAGGTGAGCGTTAATAACTTCTACTTTATCGCTCATCCATATAACCTTGAATTGCCTGTTTTATGCCGCGTATTCAGAATTCAACCATATAATCCTGAGATGGAGTTGGGCAGAACTGGGCCATTGGCTGGAAAGAAACGCCGTAAGGCAGACTATGGAAAAAAGCTTGAATACATCATAGGATTTGCTGAAATACTTGGTTATTATGATAAAGGAGGGAAATGGCGCCAAATGGAGGTTGCCCCACGCCCATGGGACAGTGTTTATGAGCCTACCGAAGATTCATTAAGGCAATTCCTTCTTTGCCAACAGTTTGCACAAAATGCTTTAGTGGTTGAAATAGGCAAGGTTCGAGGAACAAGCATACCCGTTTATCTGGACCTTAATGCAATAGCAAGAACCCATACGTTTGTGGCTGGTATGACACGCTCCGGCAAAAGCAGCTTCATAATTAACCTAGTTAGAGCTTCATCAAACCTTAAGCCTAGGCCTAGGTTTGTTATATTCGATAGGCGAGGTGAATATGGGGCATTAATGAAGTATGGTGCAGAAGTGATTCCATATACGGAATTCATGCCTGCGATTACCAACCCCGATGTAATAGTGGGTAAGCTGGAGCTTAAAAGAACTGAAAAGGAAGTGGTGCTTTCAGCGGTTAGAATGCTTATTGAAGAAGGCGAATCGATCAATCGAGAGGCCCTATATAAGAAGGCTGAGAAAGTTGCTGAAACAAAGGCAAGTGATAAAACAAGAACCAAAACCCTTGAAAACATTAAATGGGCATTGGATAATAAGGGGGCTTTCATAGATAGAGAAAAGAAACCGTTAGATATAATTTCTCAAATCAGGAAAACGCCTATAACGGTAGTGGATTATAGCGTAGATACAGATATAGAAGCGCAGCAGAGGACGGCTACCCACATCATAAACCATATTAAGGATTATGCGATGGCTCAACGGAGTAAGGGGGATTTTGCATGCATTATTGCTGTGGAGGAGGCGCAATATCTTGCTCCTGAAAAGGGCGCTGAAGTGAAGGAATCCTCTGCTCAAGGCGAGGCTAAAGCTGCCTTCATTGAGGCGATCAGTCAAGCTGGAGGATACAACGTTGGCTTAATCGTAATGACGCAAAGACCTGCATATGTTGCGAAGTCCGTTATCTCACAATGCAACTCAGTTGTTTGTTTTAGGCTGAAAAGCGGAAATGATCAAGAGGCGATAATGAATTATACGGAATATGGTTCTGAAAGGCTGGCTGAATATCTGCCCGGATTGGCCGATCATGAAGCTATGCTTTGGGGTATGGCGATTCCAACACCTTTCCCATTAATTGCTGAGATGGATGTGAAGGAATATCCGCAGAAGGCTGCTGCCTTCGCTAAACAGGCATGGGAGAGGATGGAGGAAAAAGTTGAGGGGTAAATAAATGATTGGCTTGAAAGATATGATTGAGCGCTTTAATCAATTGGCTAATGAGTTGGCTATAGCGGAAGAGGGTAATCTACGTTTCAAGAGTAAATTTGTGCCTGTTCACAAAGTTGCACAGCAATACTATTGTGAAAAGAAGGTTGAAATGACCTATATTTATGGGGAGGAGGAAACACCTGAAATGAAGTTGGGGAGGGAGGCACATACCTTCCTTCTCGAAGATACAATCGTTGTTAAGCGGGAGGAGCTTTTACGAAAGATCTTCTCAGGTATGCCCGTATCCGTTAGGGAGATGCATTTACTGGGAAAGCATAATAAAATTATAATTGTAGGTGTAGCTGACGCGATATTTTTCTATGGCGGCTATCCCCTCTTCCTTTTTGAATATAAATTTTCAAACAGGCCAATTCCATTTAGAGATCACCATGTTCAAGCAAGACTCTACTGTTAT
>Ga0123519_10013328_pt1 | contig 11834 bp, 8 predicted proteins | sample YelNatPaOPRAMG02_FD_87396 | JGI IMG/M metagenome (GOLD analysis project Ga0123519, IMG submission 87396) | Hot spring microbial communities from Yellowstone National Park - Yellowstone National Park OP-RAMG-02 (version 2) | ecosystem: Environmental > Aquatic > Thermal springs > Hot (42-90C) ... | reverse complement strand
GTCCCCGCGCGGCTCTGGGCGTTCGTGAAGTTCGCCGTGCTCTCCACGACCGCCTGCCTGCTCGAACGGAAGGCCGATCTCATCTTCGCCACCAGCACACCGCTGACCGTCGGCATTCCCGCGCGAATCGGCGCGGCCATCAAGCGAATCCCCTACGTCTTCGAGGTCCGCGACCTGTGGCCGGAAGACCTGCTGGACGCCGGGCGGATCAAACCCGGCCTCCAGTACAAGGCATGGGAGTGGCTGGAGAGATTCAGTTATGCCGGAGCCGCCAGGATTCTGCTCGTTTCCCGCGGATTCCACGATCGGCTGTTGCAGCGGGGCTTTCCGCCGGATCGCCTGGAAACGATCCTGCTCGGGGCGGACGGGCAACTCTTCCGCGACGTCACACCGGACCAGGCGTTCCTGGCGAACCACGGCCTGGCAGGAAAGACGGTGGCCGTTTACACGGGGGCGCACGGCGACGCAAACGGGCTGTTTCAGGTCATTGATGCCGCCGAGCGGCTCCGCGATCGGCCCGACATCGCCATCGTGCTCATCGGCGACGGCAAGATGCGCGAGGCGCTCAAGGCCGACGTCGCGCGGCGGGGCCTGACGAACGTGTATCTCCTCGATCCGGTCCCGAAGCACCGGCTTCCGGGGATCCTGGCGGCCTGTCACATCGGGCTGATGATCCTCAAGCAGATCAGGCGGCCCCGCTGGGTCACGCCGAACAAGATCTTCGATTACATGTTCGCCGGCATCCCGAGCATCGTGAATTTCGCGGGGACGACGGCGGACATGGTCGTCGCGGACGGCACCGGCGTGGCATCCGTCCCCGGCTCGGCGGATGATCTCGCGGCGAAGATCGCATACTGGGCGGACCATCCGGAGGAGCGTGCCGCCATCGGCCGGCGCGCGCGCGAGGTGGCCTGGCAGAAGTACGACCGCCGGATGATCGCCCGGCAACTCTGCGATGTCCTGGAAATGGTCTTGCGCGCCGGACACCAGCGAACGGAGCCGATCCGTCCATGACGCGTCCGACTGTCTTTGTCATGGAGACGCAGGGCAAGGCGGTCCTTCCCGTGATCGAATCGATGGCCCGCCACGGGATACGCGTGGCCGGCGGCAGCGAAAAACGCTTCAACTGCGGTTTCTACTCGCGGGGCTGCCGCGAGCGGTACGTGTATCCTTCGCCCCGGTATCATCCGGAAGCATTCCAAGAATGGCTGCTCCGCTTCCTCCGCCGGCGACCTATCGACATGCTCTTCCCCAACGGGCATTACGGCGCGCTGGCCGTCAGCGAAATCCAGGACGAGATCCGCCGGTACACCCGTCTTCTGCTGCCGGACCACAAGACCTTCCTCGTCGCGTACGCGAAGATCAGCACCCTGAAGACGGCCTTGGCCGCCGGCGTGCCCATCCCGGATTCGTGGTTCCCAGGGGACTGCCCCGGGGGACTGGCGCACGTGCTGGACCGAATCGCGCGATGGCCCGTTCTCATCAAGCCCTCCGTCGGCGTCGGAGCCAGAGGCATCACGTGGTGCTACAGTCCGGCGGACGTCCGGCGGGAGTTTCCGCGAATTGTCGCCGAGCACGGAGAGAGTTACCTTCAGGACTTCGTTCCCCCCGGCGGGATGCAGTACAAGGTGGACATGCTGGTGGATGAAAACCGCCGGGTTCTCGCGGGCATCGTCTACGGTAAGACGCGAATGTATCCGCCCGACGGCGGAAGCAGCGTATTGAACTTTTCGGCCCACCGGCCCGACATCCTCGAACACGCCCGCCGGATGCTGTGCCGGCTGGGATGGGTCGGCTTCTGCGATTTCGACTTCGTCGAAGACCCGCGTGATGGTCAGGTCCGGCTCATGGAGATCAACCCCCGTCTGCCGGAGAGTTTTCGCATGGGTACGTCCGTGGGTATCGACTTTCCGAAGATGATGTACGACCTGGCGCACGGCCGGCCCGTGGAGCCCGTCCTCGATTATCCGAAGAATCGCTTCCTGCGATTCTTTCCGGGCGATCTGCTGTGGTTCTGGCGGGTCGATCGTGCGCGTCGGTTCGACACCTGGCCGAGCTGGTTCCGATTCTTTGACGCACACACGGTGGACCAGATCTGCCGTCTGAGCGACCCGGGGCCGATCCTGGGCTATGCGCGGGAGAATCTGGTCACATTGTGGCATCCGGAGTCTCGCCGCGAGCGACTTCGGATGCATTCCGGGCTGCGCAGCGACGGAGCCTGCCGGCTCGCCGGAAAACGACAATACGAGGAATGACACCGATGCCACAACCGTACTGGACAAATCGGCTGTGCGGTCCCGAGGATATCGCGGCGGCGGTGGAGTTGGTCCGCCTTGTACACGGGGATGAGTACCCGGAGATCAACCGGACCTTTTACGACTGGCGATACCTCAGCGATACCGCGTTTCACGGCGACATCCTGATGGCCGACTTCGAGGGCCGGCCCATCGGCATCCAGCCGGTATCCATACTGGACTTTCAGTGGAACGAGGCACGGCTCCGGGGAGCGGTGTATACCGGCGTGCTGACACACCCCGCGCACCGGCGGCGCGGAATCTTCCAGTCGCTTGTGAGCGCCGCCAACGAGCATGCCCGCCGCCGGGGTTGCCAGTTCAGCTTCACCCTGCCGAACGAACGATCGCTGCCCGGGTTTCTCAAGACCGGCGAATGGCATGAACCCGGACTGATTCCGCTGCATGTTAAGATCCTCGACGGGCGGGCGCTGCTCCGCCCGCGTGTCGGGCGTATCAGTGCGCACCTGGTCGGCTGGCTCCCGCACCCGCTCTTCACGCGCCAACGCACCTTTCCCACGAGCCGTCCGCTCGATATCGAGCCCGCGCGGCTCATGCCGCCGGAACTCGATCGCGTCTTCGACGAATTCTCGCGCGATTGCGGAAGCCTCATGGTGCGCCGCACCGCCGATTACTGGAACTGGCGCTACGCCGCCAAGCCGAACGCGGCCTACCACCTGTTCATCGCCAGGCGAAACGGCCAAGTCGTCGGTGCTGTGGCCACCTCGCTGGAGAAACGAATGGGAATCGAGATCGGAATGGTACTGGACCTCATCGCACGGGGCGGTATCCCGGTCCTCTGTCGGCTCCTTCGTGCCGCGGAAGAGGATCTCGCCTCGCGCGGCCTCGGGCTGGCCGCCTGCGAGGCAACGAGTCCCATGCTGCAAGCGGCGCTTCGCGCGGAAGGCTATGTCGGCCCCAGGCCAACGTGGCTTCCCAAGAAGTTTCACTTTGTCTATCGCCCAACCGGCGTCGCCGGGCTTTCCCGTATACCGTCTCGCGTGCGCGACTGGCACCTCACTCTCGGGGACTCCGACACCGTGTGACCCATGATCCACGCCCTGACGATTGACGTCGAGGACTATCACAACATCCTGGCCCGCGACTGGCTCGGCCGCGACGGCCCCCCGACCGAGGCGGTAGTCCGGAACACGCACTGGTTCCTCGAGACCTTCGCAAGCCGCCACGTGCGGGCCACGTTCTTCGTTCTCGGCGAGGTGGCGCAGACGTTTCCCCACTTGCTCCGCGACATCGCAGCCGGCGGGCACGAAGTCGGCGTCCACGGCTTCTTCCACCGACAGGTCTTCAAGCTCACGCCGGAGGCATTCCGCCGCGAAATCTGCGACGCCAGGGCCCTGATCGAAGACCTCGCGGGAACATGCGTGCAGGGACATCGGGCGCCGGCCTTCTCAATCATGCCGGACACAGCCTGGGCACTGGAGATCCTCGCCGCAGCCGGCTTCCGCTACGACGCCAGCATCTTTCCGATCGCCGGGCGCCGCTACGGCTGGCCCGGCTTTCCCCCCGACATTCACGAGAGGCTTCTCCCAAACGGCCGACGAATCATCGAAGCGCCCCCTTCCACGGTTTCCATTCTGGGCAAGCGGCTTCCCGCCGGGGGGGGAGGATACCTGCGGCACTTTCCCGGCGCGCTCACCTGCTGGGCAATACGACGGATCCAACGTTGCCGCCCGGCCATCGTCTACATGCATCCTTACGAAATCGAGGTGGACGTCCCGCCGATCGACACCGCTGGCCTCGCCCCGCAGGCCGCCCGTCGGGCAAAGCGCTTTCACCGTATGCAATTGCGAAACCGCCATACCGTCCGGGCAAAAGTGCTCCGCCTTCTCGCGGAGTTCGAGTTCGCCCCGCTACACACGGTGATCGACCAAGTCCTTGCGGCGGCCCGGCCGGCCTCTCCCGGCGCCTGAACGGCTTCCGCGCTGCGAACCGGCTTTCAGCGCAGCTTCTGTCAGCAAAGCTGCGACGGACCCACTTTTTTCCCGGGTTTGTCGCGCAATTTTCCCCGGAATCCGATACACTACACGGAAGCGCCCTCCTGCCAGGTCGAGGTTGCGGACCGCAGCCGGCTCCGGCAAACGACCGACGATGGCTGGGAGGGAAGTGACGTCGGCCGTACCGGTCCGCGCGATAAGGCCAGGCATCCGACAGGGGATTCCGCCAACATGACGGTTGCACAGACGCGACCCCCGCATGACAAGTTCGTCAAACAGCTCGAGTCCGCCGTGGTGCGATTCGCCGGCGATTCCGGTGATGGCATTCAGCTTGTTGGGATGCAGTTGTCGAGAGCCTGCGCGCTCTTCGGCAACGACGTGTGCACGTATCCGGACTACCCCGCCGAAATCCGCGCGCCGGCCGGCTCGCTCGGTGGCGTCAGCGGATTTCAGATCCACTTCGCCTCTCGATGCATTTACACGCCCGGCGACCGCGTCCATACCCTGGTAGCCCTCAACCCCGCCGCGTTGAAAACCAACCTTCCGGACGTGGAACCGGGCGGCACGCTCCTGGTCAACGAAGATGCCTTCGACGAAGCGGGGCTGACCAAGGCCGAGTATGCGTCGAATCCCCTTGAAGACGGAAGTCTCAAGGAGTGGCGACTCTGGCGGGTTCCGATGACCCGGGCCAACCGCGACGCCCTGGCCGGGCTCGACCTGAACTTGAAGGCCGTGGACCGCAGCAGGAACTTCTTTGCACTCGGTCTGGTGTACTGGTTGTACGACCGGCCCATCGAGCCGACGCTGCAGTGGATCCGGCACAAGTTCGCAAAGGATCCGCTGGTGGCCGAGGCCAACGCACGCAGCCTGCAGGCCGGTTATGCGTTCGGAGATTCCAGCCCTCTTTCCTCGACGCGCTACGGCGTCGCTCCAGCGTCCCTCACGCGAGGGTGGTATCGCATGCTTACGGGCAACGAGGCCACCGCCCTCGGCCTTGTGACTGCCGCCCAGCGCGCCGGCAAGCCGCTCCTCTACGCCGGCTACCCGATCACGCCGGCCAACGAGATCCTGCACGAACTGGCCCGGTACAAGCACTTCGGCGTGCAGACGCTCCAGGCCGAGGACGAAATCGCCGCGATCGGCGCCGCGGTCGGCGCCGCATTCGGAGGAATCTTCGCCGCCAGCGGAACGAGCGGCCCCGGCGCCTCGCTCAAGACCGAGATGCTCGGCTTCGCCGTCATGACGGAACTGCCGCTGGTTCTGATTGATGTGCAGCGAGGCGGCCCGAGCACCGGCCTGCCGACCAAGACCGAACAAGCCGATCTGGCCCTGGCGTTGTTCGGCCGCCACGGCGAATGCCCCATGCCGGTCCTGGCGCCGGCCACTCCCTCGGACTGTTTCTGGATCGTGCTGGAGGCCTTCCGTATCGCGATCCGTTACATGACGCCCGTCTTTGTACTCAGCGAGGCATATCTGGCCAACGGCGCCGAGCGATGGAAGATCCCGGAGGCCGACGACCTGCCCGCCATCGACGTAACGTACTGCACCGATCGGGAGAGCTTCCAACCATATCTCCGCGACGACCGGCTGTCGCGGCCTTGGGCCATCCCGGGCACACCGGGGCTTGAACATCGCGTCGGCGGGCTCGAAAAGGAACACATCACCGGCAAGGTCACCTACGATCCAGATAACCACGAACGGATGGTCGACCTCCGTGCGCGGAAGATCGCGGGCATCGCCGACGACATCCCGCCGCTGGAGATTCAAGGGCCGACGTCGGGCGAATTGCTGGTCGTGAGCTGGGGAGGTCCCTACGGGGCGGTTCGAACGGCATGTGAACAGTGCCGCAACGAGGGCGTGGGCGTCTCCCACACGCATTTCCGGCACCTCAATCCGCTCCCGCGGAATACTCGTGAGGTGCTTGCGGCCTTTCGACGCATCCTGGTCTGCGAACTGAACGCCGGACAGTTCCGACGCTACCTGCAGTCGCAATTCCCGATCGAGGCAACCGGATGCGCGCGTGTGCGGGGCAAGCCGTTGACCGTGGCGGACATCCGTACGGCCATCGAGCGCACCCTGACCGGGATGAGGTAGATCATCATGCAAGACACACCTGTCACACCGAACCCGATGGACCTCGCAACGGAAGAGAAACCGCGATGGTGTCCCGGCTGCGGGAACTATGCCGTTCTCGCCCAGCTCAGAAAACTGCTGCCCACGCTGGGAATCCCGCGCGAGAACTTCGTATTCGTCTCGGGGATCGGCTGCTCCAGTCGACTGCCGTACTACATCAACACGTACGGCATGCATGCCATACACGGGCGGGCACCGACCATCGCCACGGGTCTGAAATGCGCCCGGCCCGAGTTATCCGTGTGGGTCATCACCGGCGACGGCGACGGCTTGAGCATCGGAGGCAATCACTTCATCCACGCCATTCGGCGGAACATCGACATCAAGATCCTGCTGTTCAACAACCGGATCTACGGCCTCACAAAGGGACAGTATTCGCCTACCTCCGAACTGGGCAAGAGGACGAAATCCTCGCCCTGCGGCACGATCGAAAGACCCTTGGGAACGGTGTCCCTCGCGTTGGGCGCCGGCGCGACCTTTGTCGGCCGCGCCATCGATACGGATGCCGTGCACCTCGCCGGCGTTCTCGAACGAGCGGCCCGCCACCGCGGCACGGCCGTCGTCGAGATCTATCAGGACTGCAACGTCTTCAACCCCGGGGGCTTCACCTGCGCCGCCGACAGGGAGGCATGGCAGGAGAGGATCGTTTACCTGGAGCACGGCCGGCCGCTGGTCTTCGGAAAGAATCGAGACAAGGGCATCCGGCTCAACGGGCTTGTGCCCGAGGTCGTCACGATCGGCAAGGACGCGGGAAAAGACGACCTGCTCATCCACGACGAGAAAGCGCGCTCGCCGGCGCCGGCGTTTATTCTGAGCCAGATGCAGTATCCGGATGCCCCGGAGCCGATGGGTGTGTTCCGATGCGTGGAGCATCCCTGCTTCGACGAGCGTATGCGCGAGCAGGTCACGACGGCCGTCGATCGCCAGGGCAAGGTCAACCTTGCGAAACTCTTCCATAACGGCGATACGTGGGCCGTGGAGTAGGGGCCGCCCCGGGCTCCCGCGGCCTGCGACATGCGATGAGGCAGCCCTCTTGCCCGGCCGACGGCTTGCCTGCCGAATCGGGAGTCTGCCCGTGGTCGAGAATCCGAAGATCATCCCTCTGGCCCCGGAGCACGCGGCACAGGTCGCGGACATCCACATCCAGTCGATCCGAACCGGGTTCCTCAGTTCGCTCGGCCCGGCGTTCGTATCCGAGCTGTATCGGGCCATCGCTTCATGCCCGGTAGCCTTCGGCTACGTCGCACGGGAGAAGGAAGCGGTGCTCGGGTTCATCGCCTGCGCGACGAGCGTGGGCAGTCTGTACAAGAGGGTGCTGCTCCGGCGGGGCTGGCGCCTGGTCATTCCGCTGACGCGGTTCGTTCTCAGCCCCGCGACCATCCGGCGGATCCTGCAGACGCTCCTCTATCCCAGCCGCATGAAGGATGACTACCCTGCCGCGGAGGTCCTCTCCGTGGCCGTGCGACCGGAGGCCCGCGGCACCGGCATCGCATCGGCGCTGATGAAGGCCGCCCTCGAAGGCTTGCGGCAACGGGGCTGCACCGCGGTCAAGGTGGTCGTGGGGACCGCCAACGAGGCAGCCAATCGCTACTACGTCAAGGAAGGCTTCCGCCTCGCCGGCACGTTCGAAAGCCACGGCATCCCCACGAATGTCTACGTGCAGGATCTGGAAACGCCCACCGGCCGAGCGCCGTAGTATTTCGCCGGTCCCTCGTTTGATCGAGCCGGGGTCCCGCGTCAGGTATCCACATCTGCCTCACACCCTCGCCCCTGTCTCGCATGGGTCCGAATGGCGGCCGTACCTCGGAACTGTCCCGGTGCCGTCTCTGGTCAGAGAGTCTCGTCCTTTCCCAGCCCCGTGGGGAGTCTCGTCCGCCCCAACTCCGCAGGCGCGGCAGAACCGCGGCGCAAGGCGCACGGGACACATCGCTCTCCGGCCGAACACGGCACCGACGACGCCGGCCGCTCACCGGAGAAGCTTCTGCGTATCCGCCACGAGCGCCTTGACGTGCGAGACGCTCGTATCGAACTGGGCCTTCTCCTCCGCGTTCAGCGGCAGCTCGATGACCTCCTCCACACCGTTGCGGCCGAGCACGCACGGCACGCCCACGAAGTAGCCGCCCACGCCGTACTGCTCGTCGCAGAACGCCGCGCACGGCAGGATCCGCCGCTTGTCGCGGATGACGGATTCGGCCATCTGCACAGCGGCGGCCGATGGAGCGTAGTACGCACTGCCGGTCTTGAGCAGGCCGACGATCTCGCCGCCGCCCTTGCGGGTCCGCTCGACGATCGCATCGATCTTGTCCTTCGGCAGCAGGTCCGGCAGCGGGATGCCCGCCACGGACGTATAGCGCGGCAGGGGCACCATGTCGTCGCCGTGTCCGCCGAGCAGCAGCGCGGTGATGTCCTCGACGCTGCAGCCCAGCTCCATGGCGATGAACGCGCGGTAGCGGGCGGTATCAAGCACGCCCGCCTGTCCGACGACGCGCTGTGTGGGGAAACCCGACGTCTTCCACGCCACGTACACCATCGCGTCGAGCGGATTGCTCACGACGATCAGGACCGCGCTCGGGCTTCGGCGGGCGGCCTCGGCCGTCACGGTCGCCACGATCTCCGTGTTCTTCGCGAGAAGGTCGTCGCGGCTCATCCCGGGCTTGCGCGCCAGACCGCTCGTGACGATGATGACGTCGCTGCCGGCCGTCTCGTCGTAGCCGTTCGTACCGACAATCCGGCAGTCGAACCCCTCGATCGGCGCCGCCTCGGCCAGGTCCAGCGCCTTGCCCTGCGGCATTCCCTCGACGATGTCCACCAGGATGATATCGCCGAGTTCTTTGGACGCCGCCCAATGGGCGCACGTCGCCCCGACGTTCCCCGCGCCGATGATGGTGATCTTGGCCCGCCGCATCCCATCTGTCTCCTTGCAGCAATCGTCCGCGATCCTCCCGAACCCGCAACAACACGCGGAATTATATGCCGGCCTCCAGGATTGCGCATAGCAAACTGCCACGAGCACCCGCTCCCAACGCAGCGGCGACAGCGGGCGAAGGCCGCCGGACCGGCGCGAACGCCCCAAGCCCGGACGCTCCCGCGCCCCCGCGAACCCGCCCCCGCGAAGAACACACGGCTTGCGGGTATAATGAATGCAGGAGTGTACGAGTGGTTCCGGATTCCATTATCGGGCTCTGCGAGGTGCGATAGTGAGAACGCGACTGTTCCTGGCCTGCGTGGCCCCCCTGTTGCTCGGTCAGCAATGCATCGGCCCCACAACCTCCGACAACGAGGGCGCCACCCTGCCCCCGCCGCCGGCCCGGGTCGAAAACCCGAGGGTCACCCTGAACACGCCGCAAGGCACTATCGTCGTGGAGCTGTTCGCCGTACAGGCACCGGAAACGACCAGGATCTTCCTGCAGAATGTCCGCGACAAGTACTTCGATGACACCATCATCCACTGGGCCAAGGCAGACGAGGGTATCCGCGGCGGGCGCTACCGCGCCGACCTGACGGCCAAGAGCGTTTCTACGACCATCCCCAACGAATCGGGCAACCAGGTGCCCAACCGCCGGCGGTATCTTGCCATGGTGGATTCAAGTGCCTCCGGTACGACATCAGCGGAGTTCGTCATCTATACGAAAGACTCCAAACAATACGACTACGTGGCGGGCGATACGCCGCGGACGGGGCGAACGGTCTTCGGACGCGTTGTGGACGGCATGGGGGTTGTCGATGCCATCGCCGCGTTAAAAACCAAAACCGCCACGGCCAAGAACGGCGACTCCTTGCCGAACATGCCGACCGAAACCGTTACCGTAACGGCCACGCAGACCACCGGCGAGAATCCGCCCCCGTCGCAGGCCCCCTCGATCGCGTGCCCGCCGGACGTCGAAGCGGCCAAGACGGGCGACCGGACGCCCGTGCCGTTCGGCCAAGCCACGGCGACGGACGCGGAAGGAAACACGTTGACGGTCACGAACGACGCGCCGCCGGATGGGTTCCTCGTCGGCCCCACCACGGTGACTTGGCGTGCGACCGACAGCGCCGGGCGAACGGCCACATGCACGCAAACGGTAACCGTGCGGGGCCCCGCGAGCGTCCGGGTTCAGACCAGCCTGGGGGCGTTCGTGATCGAGCTCTACCCCTACGACGCCCCGAAGACGGTGGACAACTTCCTGCGATACGTCCGGGACGGCTTCTACAACGGGTTGATCTTCCACCGCGTCGTGAAGGGCTTCGTGATTCAGACCGGCGCGTATCGTCCCGACGGAAGCAACCCGCCGACCCGAGGGCCGATCCCGAACGAATTCAAACAAAGCAACGTGCGCGGAACCGTGGCAATGGCCAAGGTGGAGGACGATCCGGACTCGGCCACTTCGCAATGGTTCGTGAACCTGGTCGACAATTCGGACAACCTGGATCACCAGAACGGCGGATTCACCGTGTTCGGACACGTCGTCGAGGGTATGGAGACGGTCGTGGATCGCATCGCCAAGGTCCCGGTGGACTCGGACGACAAGCCTTTCGAAGACGTGGTGATCGAGTCGATCGAAGTGATCGGCGACACGCCCGAGCCTCCGGTCATCACCACCGCCAGCGGTTTGAAGTACCAGGATCTCGTCGTGGGCACGGGCGAGATGCCGCGGGACGAAACGGCGATCGTGATGGTGAACTACACCGGCACCCTGGAGGACGGCACGCAGTTCGACAAGAGCGACGGCGCGGTATTCGAACTCACCGATGTGATTCCCGGCTTCCGCGAAGGAATCCTGTCGATGCGGGTCGGCGGCAAGCGCCGGCTGATCATCCCGCCCGAGCTGGGATACGGCACCCGCGGTTCGCCGCCGAAGATTCCGCCGAACGCCACGTTGATCTTTGTCGTCGATCTGGTAGAGATCAAAGGCTGACGCGGCAACCGCGACGTCGCCCGAGGCCCCGCAGAGCGACCGGAATGCCTGCCCACGGAGCCCCGGATGCGCCGTCGGCTCCCCCGTCTCTGGAGGACGACATGGACGGCACGCCACTGGATCGCCGTGATTTCCTCAAGCACACGCTCGGCGCGGCGGTCGCCGCCGGACTGACCGCCCCCGGCTCGCCCCGCGCGGCGGCTGCGGAGGCAGCCGGACCGCCGGCCAGCCGACCATCCCAGTCGTTACGCCCGCTCCGCCTGGGCGGGCCGCTCTTCGCCGGCACGAGCGACCCCGAGGAGCTGGCACTGGCCCATCGAAAGATCGGCTACCGGGCCGCGTATTGCCCGAAGGTCGAGCTGAGCGACACAGACCGCATCCGCGACATCTCAAGGGCCTACGCGAAACACGATGTGGTCATCGCCGAGGTCGGCCGATGGTGCAATCTGCTCGATGCCGACCCCGGGAAGCGCCGCGAGAACCTCAAGGCCGTCACCGACGGGCTGGCGCTTGCCGAGGCCGTCGGCGCCCGCTGCTGCGTCGACATCGCCGGCTCC
>Ga0123519_10013325_pt1 | contig 11836 bp, 11 predicted proteins | sample YelNatPaOPRAMG02_FD_87396 | JGI IMG/M metagenome (GOLD analysis project Ga0123519, IMG submission 87396) | Hot spring microbial communities from Yellowstone National Park - Yellowstone National Park OP-RAMG-02 (version 2) | ecosystem: Environmental > Aquatic > Thermal springs > Hot (42-90C) ... | reverse complement strand
TGGCGGGGCAATGGGTTGAACCTGGTGGGGGGATTCCTGCTGTTATAAGAAGTGCACGGAATGCAATAGGTCTTGTGTGCAAAAATAATAAAAAGAAATTTATTCCATATTAATTTCCTTTCTGTAAAGTTGCTTTTGCTACCATTTAATTTTATAGTAAGTTGAAAATAAAATTGTTTTTATAAATAAATGTTTGATAAAATGGCCATTAATATTTGATTTATATCATGGCCGTTCTGATACTAAAGAACATATACTCTGAGGGTCCTGGAACAATAGAGAGATTCCTCATCGAAAATCGTCTTCGATATAGAGTTGTTGATCTTGAGACTGAAGAGATACCTTATAAAAATGATTTCTCCACGCTTGTTATTATGGGTGGACCAATGAGTGTAAATGATGACATTCCCTATATACGGCGGGAAGAGGAGCTTGTGAAGGAATTTATAACTAAAGGCAAGAAGATATTAGGTACCTGTCTTGGTGCACAGATAATGGCTAAAGCACTCGGAGCAAAGGTTTATACTGGTAATAAAAAAGAAATAGGGTGGTACGATATAGAACTAACAGAAGATGGTATAAAAGATCCTGTAATGAAGACTCTTGCATTGCATCCTGGGCCTGGGAATTTTTCAAAGATGTTCAAGGTTTTCCAATGGCATGGTGAAACCTTTGAAATTCCTGAGGGTGCCGTTAGACTTGCCAGTTCCATTTTATATCCTAATCAGGCATTTAGATATGGCAGGAATGCCTATGCTTTTCAGTTTCATATAGAAGTTAGTAAAAAGATGGTATATGAGTGGTTGCAGAACGAATCTGTTGATATAGCTATGATAATGAGCGAAACAGAGATGTTAAGTGAGGAATATCATGGTCGTGCATTTAATTTTTATAAAGCATTTTTTCTTTAAAATATAATTTTAATGTGTCGTCGTAAGTCAATGTCAAAAAAATTAAGGATGATGTCTTTTGTTCTATTATCTTTTATATCAATTTTCATTTTCCTTTTTTACTTATATTTTATAAAAGGGAATTTTAAAAAAGTACAAATCGAAGGAGCTAAAATTAACTCCATGATTAATTCAATGACTTATAATGAATACAAATATACAAATGCACTTGTAAATGAAAAAAGTCCTTACCTTCAGCAGCATGCTCATAATCCTGTTAACTGGTATCCGTGGGGAAAAGAAGCATTTTACAAAGCCAGACAGGAAGACAAGCCAATATTTCTATCTATTGGATATTCAACATGTCACTGGTGTCATGTTATGGAAAGAGAATCTTTCAATAATCCTGAAATTGCTGAAATTTTGAATAAATACTTTATTTCAATTAAAGTTGATAGGGAAGAGAGACCGGATATAGATAAAATTTACATGACATCCAGCATTGCCGCTGGATGGGGTAGCGGATGGCCATTATCTGTGTGGCTAACACCAGACCTAAAGCCTTTTTTTGGTGGCACTTACTTTCCCCCTCAAACTTTTATTAAAATAACTAAACTTATAGCAAAAGCATGGGAAAATGAGCGAGAAAAACTGCTTCAAACAGGAGAGCAAATAGTTAGCTACCTAAGAGAATTGGAAGTGGTTGAAAATCATGGAGAGGCGATTGAATCGTCACTTTTAGATAAAGCTTTTATAGCATATAAAGATAATTACAATCCGTTATTTGGTGGTTTCAGCGATGCTCCAAAATTTCCCATACCTGTTAACCATAATTTTCTCCTTCGATACTATTCTCGCACAGGAAAGGAAGAATCTCTTCAAATGGTACTTCATACTTTACGCATGATGGCAATGGGCGGTATTCGTGACCATATTGGTGGCGGATTTCATCGTTATTCCACAGATGATAAATGGCATGTTCCACATTTTGAGAAGATGCTCTACGACAATGCACAGATTACTATAAATTATCTTGAAGCATATCAGATAACGAAGGAAGAGATTTTTGCCGAGGTTGCTCGTGAAATAATTGAATATGTTTTACAAAACATAACTCATTCTTCAGGTGGTTTTTTTTCAGCAGAGGATGCAGATAGTATCCCACCTGAAATAGCAGATTATAAAACAGATATAGAACCCAGAAAATTTAAATCAGAAGGTGCTTATTATTTGTGGACAATGCAGGAAATTATGTCAATTCTTGGTAAAAGAGAAGGAGAAATTTTTAGTTATTACTATGGGGTAAAATTGGAAGGTAATATAGAAAATGACCCATCTAAAGAATTTAAAAATAAAAATGTCCTTTATATTGCTCATTCAATATCCGAAACTGCAAAAAAATTTGGTATTTCAGAAAATGAAATCTTAAGAATTATTGGTGAATGTAAGCAGAAATTACTGGTTAACAGGAATAATCGTCCAAAACCAGACCTCGATGATAAAATTTTAGTTTCGTGGAATGGGCTTATGATTTCAGCTTTAGCTCGAGTTGGTCAGATTTTAGGTGAAGCAAAATATATAAAATCTGCTGAAAAAGCCGCAAGATTTATTAAATCAGAATTGTATGACTCGAGCAGTAAACATCTATTTAGACGCTGGAAAAATGGAGAAAAAAAGGTAGATGGAATGGCTGCTGATTATGCTTTTCTTATTCAGGGGCTCCTTGATTTATATGAAGCATCATTTAACACTGAGTGGTTAAACTGGGCAATAGAACTAACCGATAAACAAAATAAAACCTTTTTCGATGATGAATCGGGAGGATTCCACATAACCTCACTGGACAACGATAAATCTTTACCTATTAGACTGAAGGAAGACAATGATAATGTGGAACCATCAGCTTCTTCAGTTGCAACATTGAATCTCTTGCGTCTATCGTGGTTCACCGGGAGAGATGATTATAAAAAGTTAGCTGTAAAGACTTTTAAACTTTTTAGCTGGCGAATGAAAAAACAGCCACTCCTGCTGCCGCAAATGCTTGTTGCGTTAAATTTTTATTTTTCAAAGATTAAGCAAATTGTGGTTGTTGGTGATTTAGAATCTTCTGACACACAGGATATGCTTAAAGCAATTAATAAAGTGTTTATCCCCAATAAAATACTAATTGTTATTCACGATGATAAATCAAAAATGGATATCGGGAAATATTTACCTTTTGTTAAAAGCATGACAAGAATTCAAAATAAAGCAACTGTATATATTTGTGAAAATCATACCTGCAAATTTCCAACTAACGATGTTCAAAAAATGGTCGAGTTACTTAATGGCAAGTTTTAAGATGAAAATTTTTTAAATTTGTCCAAATAACGCTTGACAAAACAAAATTGTTTATTAAATTATTGCTAATAATTCCTATTTGCAGTAATAATTAATGGAAGAAAAAAATGGTTCGCCAAACAAAACAAAGGAAACTTATTTTAGAAGAGTTAAAAAAGATAAAAACTCATCCTTCCGCGGAGGAATTCTTTTTGTTGCTTAAAAAGAAGATGCCCTCCATTAGTTTTTCAACTGTTTATAGGAATCTTAATTTTTTAAAGAATAATGGTGAAGTATTAGAATTAGCCTTTGGGAAAAATCAGTCTCGTTACGATGGTGATACAAGTGAACACCATCATTTTTTCTGTTTAATTTGTAACAGGATATTTGATGTACATTTTTCTTCGCAAGATAATCTTAAGCGAAAAATAGAAAAAAAAATTGGGTGCAGAATAACATATCAAAGGAGGAGTTTTTATGGATACTGTAAAGACTGTAGAGGAAAAAAATTAAAAGAAAAATTGAGAATTATGGAATTAAATGAGCGTAAAAAGTAAATTTAGTTCAGGGTTAAAAAGAAAATTTGAGATAATTTTTTAAATAATAACCTTTAATAAAAATTGAAAGAAAGGAGGATAAACATGGAAGAAATAAAAATTTTAAAGGTAGGAGAAAAGATTCCGGACTTTGAAATGGATGCCTATTTCCCGGAAGAAAGAGATTTCGGAAAAATAAAATTTTCAGATTTACTTAAGAAGGGTAAATGGCTGATTCTCTTTTTCTATCCTGCAGATTATACCTTTGTTTGTCCTACGGAGCTTGCTGATATAGGAGCAAAATATCCAGCACTTAAGGAGCAAGGAGTAGAAGTAATTGCTATAAGTACTGATACACATTATGTGCATTATGCGTGGCAGAATTCCGAAAGGTTATTGAAGGACATAAAGTATCCTATGGCAGCAGATCCTACACATGTTGTGTCTAAAACCTTTGGGGTTTATGATGAAAACTCTGGACTTGCTCTAAGAGGGACTTTTATTATTGACCCTGATGGAAAACTGGTTGCTACAGAAATCAACAACTTTCCTGTCGGTAGAAATTCCGATGAACTTTATAGGAAATTAAAGGCATTTCAATATGTTAGAGAACACTCCGATAGTGTATGTCCTGCAAAATGGGAACCGGGTAAGAAAACATTAACTCCTGGTAAGGACCTTGTGGGAAAAGTAGGAGAAAATATTAAATAAAATGTAATTTAGGACATATTTGCTATGGAAATAGCATGCAAACCATACTGAATTCAGTTTACGCTGGAATGATGGAGAGGTAATAATCGCTTATTCCTGGAAAACCACCTTTAATTCCTTGGAAAGTAGGAATCTATAAAATTAAATTTTCATTCGTAGGCTTGTGCAAAATTTGCCCATGAGGCTTTTTATCTCTAATTTTTTCTGAAAACTCAGCAGAAAATTTGGTTTTACTAAAACTTTGCTTTATTAAAATAATTAGAAGAACATGCTGTTCAAATGTATGCTGCTGAGCCATTTTATTTCAATGATAATTTTAGAATTCATGAATTTCTTCTTCCGCAGAATGACAGAGTGGATTTTATAAACGCGGAATCAGAAATAGGAATAAGGTTTACCCCACGGGAAAACTGTTGCAAGAATGAATTTTGGAAAGGTGTGTTTTAAGTCTGATTTAATAGTTCATCTGGCAATGATATGATATTTTAAAAATTATGTTTAAGGTATTGATAAATGTTATATAAATATTACAAAGTAAGAATCATCTAACTTAAAAAATATTTTAACAAAATTTTAAATCAAGAAAGGAGGAAAAACATGAGTCAAAGAAGAATATATTTCATGGTGCTTATCTTGCTTTTAGCAGGCAATTTACCTGAAATGGGAATAGCCAGTGAGCTAACCCCATTGGTCTGGCACTATACTTTGAACCAGGAATTGCTCCAACTGAGACTGAGTTAGAGGCAAAAGTCATTCTGGATAATCGCTTCGGTAAATTCTATACTGCTTTCAATACGGTTTTCGAATACGAGATAGAATTTGAAGAAAAAGGTAAAGTGGAACATGAAATAATTCTGGAATTCGACCTCGGGGCTGCATTTTTTATTACTAATACATTTTCTATGGGTATCGAATTTCGAAACCATAACGAAATTGTACCGGGTGAAGGCTTGGAACACGCACCTATTTTTGTAGGTCCAGTTGTCAGCTACTCATCGAGTAGATTTTGGGCTACTCTAACCGTTCTATTGCAAACTCCAGCTATCAAAGGTAGCACAGATGGAAGCCTTCTTGTGCTCGATGAACACGAGCGTGTCAATGCCAGGTTACTATTTGGTTTTCACTTTTAATATGAAGACTGTCAAAAATGAAGAGACAATTTAATAGGAGGCTGATCGTTACTTTCGTCTTTTTAACTGTAGGTTGCGCCACAGGACTTGTCCAGCCTACGGAGATGGATTTAAAATGGGCTGCAAAAAGATGGGAGGATATCAGTATGGAGGAGTTGTTACAGGGTCGCAACCTGTACATTAAAAGGTGTGCAGGGTGTCATCACCTTTATTTGCCTGATAAGTATCCACCTGAGCAATGGCCCGAAATAGTCTCAGGTATGGAAGAAAGAGCCAGAATTAATAGTCACGAGAAAAAACTGATAATTAAATACCTGAGCTCTATAAGTGCCCGATTCCGTTCCAACTCAAGGGATAATTTTTAAAACATTTTTTTAGGTGTTTCCATTTTTAAAATTCGTAGTAGTGCTGAAGTGTTAGATACCTTTCTCCTGTATCCGGAAACACAGTGACGACTCTTTTCCCTTTGCCAATTTTTTCTGCTACTATAATGGCGCAGTGGATTGCAGCTCCAGATGATATACCTGCTAAAATTCCTTCTTTTGAGGCAAGAAGTTTCATTTTTTGGAAGGCATCTTCGTCTTTAACGCACATGATTTCGTCAATTATTTCTCTATTGAGGATTTGGGGGACAAACCCCGCTCCAATTCCCTGGATTTTATGCTCTCCTGCTATACCTTTACTCAGAACAGGAGAATATTCAGGTTCTACAGCTATAATTTTTATTCCTGGCACTTTTTGCTTCAAAACACTACCCACACCTGTTATGGTTCCTCCTGTTCCAACCGTGCAAACAAATGCATCAATTTTTCCTTTGGTAGCTTTTAAAATTTCTTCTGCTGTGGTTTTGATATGAATTTCGGGATTTGCGGGATTTTCAAACTGGTGAGGTATGAAAACATTTTTTTTCTTTTTTGCGATTTCTTCAACTTTTTTTAATGCTCCCTTCATCCAATCTTTTGCAGGTGTAAGAATTACCTCTGCACCAAATCTTTTAAGAATGAAAATTCTTTCGAGACTCATTGAATCAGGCATAACTATTATGCATTTGTATCCTTTTGCAGCGCATACCATTGCAAGCCCTATTCCAGTATTTCCTGATGTTGGCTCTATTATTACAGTATCTTTGTTTATCAACCCCGCTTGTTCTGCCTTATTAATCATGTGCAATGCTATTCTATCTTTAATACTTCCTCCAGGACTAAAATATTCGAGTTTTGCAAGGATTTCCGCGGAATCCTTTTTCACTAAATTATTAATCCTGATGATTGGGGTACTGCATATCAAATCAAAAATGCTATCGGCAATTTCGTTACCAACTTTTTTTTCAGGAATACTCATATTAGTAACCACAGCATAAAGTATGTAAGAAATGATGCTATACAAGGGCTAACAAACCATAATAGTAATATTTTTTTAATTGACCATTTTTTTACAATATTTCTCGTTCCTTCTTTTGTAGCAAAAACAGCAACTACACATGCCACATTTAGCTGAACGCATGATTGTGGTATTCCGAGTAAAGAAGCAATAAGAAGTAAAGAACCAAAAATGAATTTTATTATTGCTGCAGTAAATAATCCAAGAGGAACAATTTCTTTTCCGACTGTAATCGAGGGAGAATGAAAAACAATAGCACCTGCTCCAAAAACAGGAGATAAAAGAGCAAGCCCTGACCTGGGGCTAATGATTCCTGCACCAGAAAGAGGACCAATAACATTGGCAACATTGTTTGAACCTAATGCCATTGCAACACAGCAACTGCTGGCAATTACAAAAATTCTGGTTTTTCTTTCGTATTTTGTTAATAATTCAAAGATTCTAAAATTTTTTTCTGATAAAGGATAGAATATTTTAAGAATAAGAAATGTAATAAAATAACCCACTACTGGAAGAATTATCCATGATGGTATTATTTTATAGAGAAAAATTTTGAAATTGAGGTTAGAAAAAAATATTCCAACAGTTGAAATTGAAAAGACAGTTACCCATGAAGTTGATTCCGGGACCTTTAACAGGTTTGCAATAAAAAGACTTATAGATGAAGCAAGTATTACAGTAATAACGATTTTAATGTTATTGAATGTTCCTGATGGTATAATGCCACTTCCAAGTGTTTTAACAACATTACCTCCCCATAATACCGCACCTACAGTGACAAAAATTGCAAATAAAAGAATTGCTTGTTTTTTTGTTATTAAATTTGCTCCTGTTTCTACTGAAAATGAAGATGAAAAACCACTTCCACCCATATTCATGGCAAAAAAAATTGAACCACCTGCCAGCAAAGTTGTAGAAATATCCATTTTCAAGATAAATTAAACATTCCCCCCAAATTATAACTTTCTTCAATATCATCGGAATACATATTTATTAATTCTGCTTTAAAACCAAGTTTTTTAACTTCTTTCCACGCATTAATTGTAGAGCACCATATTTGTCTAAAAAATGCTTTTTCACCGTAAGTCTCAAAAAAAAATTTGACAGCATCACTATTTGTAAAACAGATAATATCATATTCAGGTAAAGGATATTTCCCGAGTTCTTTATTTTTTTTAGTATAATAAAGAGGAATAGTTGTAATTTTTAAATTTCTGAGATTTTTTACTTCTCTATTGCCGGTTAAAACCAGTATTTTTCCTTCCTTAAAAACTCTATCCTTAAAAACTTTTGTTAAATTGTGTGTATCAAAATAGTAATCTACCAGTATTCCATTTTCATAAAAGTATGTTCTAACAAATTCACCACATGCTATTATTCTGGACCTTGCAAAAATTCTCGAATCAAGGTCTTTTTCCCTTAATCTCCTGAAAAAAAGTCTTACGGCAATACCTGATGTAAAAAGTATCTTGTCGAAATACCCCTCTTTAATTTCCTTAAAACAACCATCAAGTCTTCTGATTCCGAACTCATTCGACTCAATTTCAAGAGCATTCCAGTGCAAAACCTCACCAAATGGTCTAAATGGTTCAGGCTCAAATCCTGTGAACAAAATTACAGGTCTTCGAAGATAATTTATTTTTTTTCTTGCACCTTCTCCTATCACTATTATTGCAGGAGGAGAAACGGTGTATTTTTCTCTAAAATTAATGACCTCTCCAAGTTTACCTTCAATTCTTCTTTCCCAAAGCATTGATGATTTCTCTATAATCACAAAAGGTGTTGATTTTGACCAGCCATTATTAATTAATCTCTTAATTATATCTGGAAAGACATTTATTCCCATTAAAATAATAAGAGTGTCAGTTTCAGGATATATTTCATTGATTTTTCCCTGTTCGCATCTTGCAGTCACGGCTGAAAAACTCCGCCCTGAATTACGCCATGTTAATGGTACATTTGCAAGACAAGGAGAAGAGGTAACTGATGAAAGTCCAGGAATAATTTCAAATTGAATATTATGTTTTAAAAGAAATTCGAGTTCTTCACTGTGGCGCCCGAATATCATCGGGTCACCAATTTTTAATCGAGTAACAACTTTACCAATTTTTATAGACTGAAGAATTATATTTTCGACTGTTTGGATTCTCTTTATTTTTAGGGCGGAATCTAATTTTATAATTTCTTTTCCTTTTATTGATAATCCAAGATTTTCGAAAAAATCATCTGGAATTAATTTATCACAAATTATAACATCAGATTTGTAAATTGCCCGCAGTCCACGCAGAGTAATTAAATCAGGTGACCCTGGTCCCGCACCAACAAGATAAACAACGCCCTTTTTTGCTATCATCTTCAATTTTAAATCGCTAAAAAATACTTAATTACTTTTTCCTTATTAACACTCTATAATAATCATTTTCGTTTTTAATTTGTAGAACCTCATTGCCATCCTTTTCGGCACTTTCTGGAACACTTCTTGCTCCAGCATCGTCGAGAAGGACAGAAAGTATATCTCCTTTCTTCATTTGAGATAAAACCATTTTGGTTTTTACATAATTGAGAGGGCATGTTACTTTACGAAAATCTACTTCTTTATTAATTTCAATCGTTGAATTTTCAACTTTTGTTTGAATTTGACTTATTTTTGCCTCTTCTTTACTTTGAAAATTTAACAAATCTTCTATGTTTTCGTGAAGTTTTTCAATAACTTCTATTAAGACTTTAATTTCATTTACTTTAAAGGTATCATCTAATGATTTTCCTGTGCTTATTACATCTATCCCTTTTGTGATGATGTTTTCTACTGTTTCGTTATTGATAATGCCGCTATCTAAAAAGTATTTTTTGAACAATCTGAATGATTCAGCATCGTTAATCGGTTCCTCACCCCTTGTCACAAGAAGGGATCTAACTGCGTAGCTTAAACACTGGGTAATTTTATTGTTTTCCAGTGCTTCTTTTGCGCTTTCTATGTCAATTTTAATTAAATCAAAAACGCCTGCGCCGCATTCACCTGGACCTCTTCCAACCAGTGAAAACGGTGAGGTTGCTCCCCAGTCGTAATAGAAATTTTTATCCTCTTCAAATGGAGGAACATTTTTGTATTTTTTAACAAGTTCCTTCAGTTGATTTTCACCATCTGACTGGATAAATGATTTATAATCAGGAAAAGAATTATGATTTCTAAATTCCTTTAAAAAATCTTTTATTAATTTAGGAATATTAAATGCTGGAACTGTTTCCTTACCCTTGGCAAGATTTGTCTTTCCTTCTCCAATCTCTCCACCAATTTGAATTGTATAAAATGGGACAAGGTGGTCAAAAACTCTTCTTGCTACTCCAAAGAGACCTATATCTGCAATTGGGTGTCTTCCACAGGAATTGGGACAACCACTTATATGAATTTTTAAATTTTCAAAGTCGTCGAGATTCAACCCATCCCGAGTTAATTCCTTTAGAACAGCATTTGCAAGGTTTCTTGAAAGGCAAATACCAAGTTGACATGTTGACGCTCCAGCACACGCAACAAGATTTCTAACAAAACATGGAGCCGGGTCAGCGAGTCCCGCTTCAGTTAATCTCTGATAAATTCCCAGCATATTATGTTCTGCTACCCATCTCAGGACTAAATTTTGATATTGGGTTGTTCTAATTTCAACTTCGAAATCATGGGCTATTGATGATAGTTTACTTAATTTTTCAGAAGAAATATCACCTAAGATGAGTGGTAAATGAATAATATAAAATCCTTCCTGCTTTTGTTTGCTTACATTTAATTTCAACCACTTTTTGAAATCTTCATTATAAAAAAGATTTGTAAAAGATTCCTGATGTGAATATTTAAAATTTTCCGCAGGTTGCTTAAATGATTGAATGAGATTAAAATTTGTTTCTGCAATTTGCTCCCTTTCAGCAATGTATAATTCTTTGAATTTTTCAAATCCAATCTTTTCTATTAAAAAACGAAGCCTATTTTTATGTTTATTTTTCCGGTCTCCATATTTGTAATAAACCCGTTTAACGCTTTCTGCGACAATATGAATTTGATTGGCAGGGATAAACTCTTCGAGTAAATTAGCTACTATGCTTATGGCTCCCATACCCCCACCCACATAGACAGAAAATCCTTCTTCCTTATCCAATTTTTTTGCTACAAATCCAAGGTCATTTACCATTACCCCGGCACAATCTTTTTCACATCCTGAAAAGCATATTTTAAATTTTCGAGGAAGTAGAAAGCTTGAATTATCCTTAAGTAAAATTTGTGTCAGGGTAAGTGCGTGGGGAGTAATGTCAAATACCTCGTCTTTGCAAACTCCTGCAAGATAGCAACCTGTAATATTTCTAACTGTATTTCCGCCTCCCCCTTTTGTGGATAATCCATTAATAAAAAGTTCATTTACTGCTGAGCATAGGTTTTCAATTGAAACACCATGTATCTGGATATCCTGACGGGTAGAAACATGAATGATATTATTACCATAATCATGAGAAACTTTTGCAAGTGCTCGGAGTTGTTTGCCTGTAACCACACCGTCTGGTATTCGAACTCTAAGCATAAAAACATCTTTTTGTCTTTGTTCGTAAACGCCAAGAGGCACTCTGAATGAACGGAACTCGGTACTGGATAATTCTCCAGAAATGTATTTTTGTGTTTTTTCTCTGAGTTTTTCTATATCAGTTAAATCTATTGCTGGTTCATAGTGGTAAAATTGATTCATTTGGACCATCCTTTAATTTGCTGGTAAACCTTCGTTTCCAAGAATTTCGAGGTTGTCCCATCCATTGTTGAAATTGCAAGGCGACTCCTTTAATAATAAAAAATAAAAAACAAATAATAATTTAAAATTTAAAATTAGAAAGGAGG
>Ga0123519_10013322_pt1 | contig 11838 bp, 11 predicted proteins | sample YelNatPaOPRAMG02_FD_87396 | JGI IMG/M metagenome (GOLD analysis project Ga0123519, IMG submission 87396) | Hot spring microbial communities from Yellowstone National Park - Yellowstone National Park OP-RAMG-02 (version 2) | ecosystem: Environmental > Aquatic > Thermal springs > Hot (42-90C) ... | reverse complement strand
GGGAGGAGGAAAAGATTCTTCCTTGACTTTTTGTGTCAGTCGGCTGATAGCTCGGAACGACGTGTTGCCGTCATTCCGACTAAGTCCCGATGTTAATCGGGACGCATGGAGGAATCCCTTTGGGTTAGAAACCAGTGCCAGAAATCAACGATTAGAGAGAAATTATATTGGGAGGAGGAAAAGATTCTTCCTTGACTTTTTGTGTCAGTCGGCTGATAGCTCGGAACGACGTGTTGCCGTCATTCCGACTAAGTCCCGATGTTAATCGGGACGCATGGAGGAATCCCTTTCTTTGACAATTAGTATCAGGAATCACCCGTTAGAGAACGGTTTTATTCGGAGGTGAAAGGGATTCCTCGAATCTCCCGATGTACATCGGGGTCGCTCGGAATGACAATAAGGGGAACAAGGTGTCTCTTTGACTCTCGGGCGGATCGCTCGGAATGACGGTAAGGAGGGATGCTTTTCCTCGACGGAGTTTACCCCGAGTGAAATCGAGGGGCTCGGAACGACAATAAAAGGAACAGGGTTCCTCCTTGCCTGCTTCATCCCCGCCGAAAGGCTGGCGGGGTATTCGCAGGGGCGAAATAAACTACCGCGCAGCAAGCCTGCCTTGTCGGCAGACAGGCTGACGCGGTATTCTGGAACAAGTCCAGAAGAATTTGTTTCCCTGCCTGCCGGCAGGCAGGTTTGTCGCATTCATCCGAAAAGTGTGCTGGACGGTATTCTGCGAGTCGAAATAAAAGAAAAATTTGCGAATGAAGCTGTTTTAATTTATACTTCAAAGTGATGATAAAGGCAAAAGAATTAAAAGAAAAATTTATTCGGTTTTTTGGTGAAAGAAATCACAAACAAATACCCTCTGCGCCCTTGGTTCCGGAAAATGATCCCACCACTCTTTTTATCTCGGCGGGAATGCATCCTTTGGTTCCTTATCTTCTGGGTGAACCTCACCCCTTGGGGAAAAGACTTTGCTCTGTCCAAAAATGTTTAAGAACAGGAGATATTGAGGCAGTGGGCGATACTTACCACCATACCTTTTTTGAAATGTTGGGGAATTGGTCTTTGGGAGATTACTGGAAAGAGGAAATGATTCCTTGGAGTTTTGAATTTTTAACTAAATGGTTAAATATTCCGCCAGAAAAAATTTTTGTAACTTGTTTTGCGGGAGATAAAGATGCCCCAAGAGACGAAGAAACCGCGATTTTATGGAAAAAGGTAGGAGTTAGCGAATCCCGAATTTTCTTTTTGGGAAAAGAGGGAAATTGGTGGGGACCGGCTGGGCAAACAGGTCCTTGTGGACCGGATACGGAAATGTTTTTTGATACCGGGAAGGAAAAATGCAGCAGTAATTGCCAACCAGGTTGTTCTTGTGGCAAATACATTGAAATCTGGAATGATGTTTTTATGGAATACGAAAAGAAAAAAACCGAAGATGGTTTTAGATTTTTTCCTCTAAAACAGAAAAATATTGACACGGGAATGGGAGTAGAAAGAACTATTTCTGTTCTTAACGGTATTTTTGACGATTACCAAACGGAAATTTTTTTGCCTATCATTCAAACCATAGAAGAAATTTCCGCTAAAAATTATCAAGAAAGTGCCAAACCGATGAGAATTATTGCAGACCATTTAAGAGCAGCGGTTTTTGCTATAGGAGACGGAGTAACTCCTAGCAACACAGAACAAGGGTATGTTGTCAGAAGGTTAATCAGGAGAGCGGTGCGTTTTGGAAAAACTTTAGGAATAGAAAAAAAACTAAGCTTACCAATCGCAGAAAAAATAATTAGCCTTGAGCAAGAAGCATACCCAGAACTTTCAGAAAAAAAACAAACAATTTTAGAGCAATTAGATCTTGAGGAAAATAAATTCTCCAACACTCTTTCCCGAGGATTAAAGGAATTTGAAAAAATAATCAAAAAATCGGACGAGAAAAGACTAATCAAGGGCGAACAAGCCTTTTTCCTTTATGAAACATATGGATTTCCTTTTGAATTAATTAAAGAAATGGCTAAAGAAAATGGCTGGGAAGTTGAAGAGGAAGGATTCCAAAAATCCTTTGAAGAACACCAAGCTCAATCAAGAAAAGGAGCAGAAAAGAAATTTGCGGGAGGGTTGGCTGATCACTCGGAAATTGTTACCAAATACCATACAGCAACTCACCTTCTTCACCAAGCCCTGCGTGATGTTTTAGGCAATCATGTTCACCAAGCAGGAAGCAATATTACCTCAGAAAGATTAAGATTTGATTTTACCCATCCGCAAAAATTAACTCCACAACAAATCCAAGAAATAGAAAAAATTATTAATCAAAAAATTCAGGAAAACTTGCCAGTAAAAATGGAAAAAATGACTTTAGAGGAAGCAAGAAAAAAAGGAGCCTTGGCTTTTTTTGAAGAAAAATATGGAGAGTTGGTTAAGGTCTATTTTATTGGAGAATACTCCAAGGAAGTTTGCGGAGGACCGCATGTCAACTCGACAGGAGAAATAGGAAAAATTAAAATAATTAAAGAAGAAGCTTGCGGTTCTGGTAAGAGAAGAGTTTATTTAAAACTTGACAATTAGTATTAAAACAAAAAATGCTGCCCATAAGTAATGTCCTAGAAAAAATTATTCCTGGAAGTAAAGACGAAAGTTTTGAAAAAGAATATCTTCTAAGCTTAGTCGTTCATGAAAGAAGCGTCCAAGCGGGAATCTGGAATTTTTTTGGCCAAGAAGGTCAATGTTTATCTACTGGTTCTTGGGAAAGTTGGGGAGGAGAAAATACTGAAGAACTTATTGTGGCTGCGGATACTTCAGTCGCCACTGCCATTTCGGGATTAACGGAAATTTCCGGGGAACAACCAAAAAAGGTAGTTTTAGGTATTCCTGATTCTTGGGCAGAAGGACCAAACATTAAAGAGACAAAAAAAGAAATTCTTCAAGCCGTTTGCAAAAAATTAACTCTTAAACCCCTGGGTTTTGTGGTAATTCCAGAAGCGATTGCCCAAATTTTGAAAAAAGAGGAAGGAGAATTGGCAAGCTTAATTTTGGTGAATATTGAGGAAGGAGAAATCGTTGTTTCTTTAATAGTTCAGGGGAAATTTATCGGCAGCCAAGTGGTGGGAAGAAGTAATAGTTTGGCTTTAGATGTAGAAGAAGGTTTGTTGCGTTTTAATTTTAAAGAGAGTTTCCCTAGCCGGATTTTGCTTTTAGGACAAGGAAGTTTAGAAGAAGAAAGACAAAGTTTAATTGCTTATCCTTGGGTAACTCCGGAAGGAAGTGAAAAACCGCTTTTTTTGCAAATACCAAAAGTGGAAATTGCCCAAGAGGATTTTGAAACCAGAGCGGTCATTTTAGCCTCTAGTAGAGAACTCAAAAAGGAAGAAAAAAAAGAAGAAAAAAAATCTTTTTTAACGCCAAGCTTGCCGGAAGTAGAAATAACGGAAAAACAAATAACCACAAAGGAGGAAAAAAGTTCTCTTATAGACTTACCCGAAGAAAGTTTTGGCTTTGTGAAGGGAATGGATTTGGAAGAAGAGGCGGCAGAAACAAAAATCCAAAAAGAATCCTTGCCTTCTGAAAAATTAGAAGAAGAGGCAGAACAAGAAGCGGTTTTAATGACCCAGATTTCTCCGGTGGAAAGCCAAGAAGTAAAAGAAATTAGCAAACGACCGAGAAAAAATTATGTAAAGAAACTGCTTTTGCTTTTTTCTTCTTTTTTGGTAGCTATAAAAAATCTTTTTTCTCTGGTTTTGAAGGGATTTAAGAATAAAGGGTTTCTCTTGGCGGGAGTGGGGGTGGGAGGAGTTTTGGGAATTGTAATTTTAATTCTAACTTTTGCGGCTAAAGCGGAAGTAAAACTTTTAGGAAAACCTTGGAAAATTGACCAAGAATTTCAATTTACTGTTTCGGCAAGAGAAAATCAGATAAATAGTGAAAAAATGATTTTACCGGGAAGGGAGTTAGTGGTTAAAATTCCGGTTAAAAAAACAAATGAGGTAAAAGGGAAAAAGATTGTCGGAGACAAGGCAAAAGGAGAAATCGTAATTTATAACGGTAGCGAAAAAAATAAAACTTTTTCAAAAGGAACATCTTTAAAAACACCAGAAGGTTTGAAATTTGTTTTACTTGAAGAGATTACTGTCCCGGCAAAAACCACAGATTTTAATTCTACCCCCCCAATTGATAAATGGGGCGAAGCCAAGGTTGAGGCGGAAGCCGCCCAAATTGGAGCAGAATACAATATTCCTGTGAATATTACTCTAAATTTGGAGAGTCTAGCAACAACGCAGTCGGGATTTTTGGCAAAAACTGCCAGCGATTTTTCCGGAGGGAGTAGTCGGGAAATCCAAGCTGTTGCCAAAGAAGACAAAGAGAACTTGTTAAAGGAAAGCTTTCAAGAGGCAGAGAATCAGGCTAAGGAACAACTAAAAAACCAAATTTCTCCCAATGATTTTTTGCTGGAAGATTCAATGAGGTTAAAGGAAAAAAGTGAAAGGTTTGACAAAGAAGTCGGGGACGAAGCAAGTCAGATAACCTTGGAAGGAGAATACACTTTTCTTGCTTATTATTTTACCGAATCGGATTGGAAAAATTTGGCGGAACAAGTAATCTTAAAACAAAAACCAGTTGAGTACCAAAAAATTCCCCAAGAAGAAATAAAAAATTTTTCTTTGGTAAAAAAAGACGAGAAAAAGGGAGAATATCTTTATTTAGCAAAAATTCAGGCAACTTTTTTACCGGAGATAGATTCACTCGCCATTGCTAAGAATCTTAAATTAAAAAGTTTTGCAGCAGGGAAAAAATACTTAAACAGTCTTAATAACGTTGTTGGTTTTGATGTTAATTTTAGACCAAATTTTCTTTCTTTTTTGAATTTTTTTCCTTTTCAAGAGAAAAATATTAAAGTAGAAATAAAGGGGATTTAAAAAATGGCTCTTTATCGCTATATTAAAAAAAACAAATTGTCAGTTTTGGAAACCCCTGCTAAAAGGAGACCAAAGATTTTTGCTTTGGCAGCGGTTGGTTTGGGGGCGTTTTTATTAGCAAACGCTCTCTGGCCAATTGTTCATTATCAACTTTTTCTCTCTCCCAGATTTGGAAGAACTTTTATAAGCCCGGATGAGCAAGCCGCAATCGCTCAAAGCTTCGGAGTCGCTCCGGCGGCAGACGAAAAGGCGAAATTTCTAAAAATAGGCGGAGCAAACGAAAAGGATCTTTTTGCAAAAACCCAAACTGCGCAAGAAACTTTACTATCTTCTTCAAAAAAGGGAAATGATCAAAATGAAGTAAAATTTGTTTTGGGAGAAAAAACCAATTTAAACGACTTAACTAAACCCGAAAATACTAACCTTACCCCTACCGAATTAAATGAAGAAGAAAAAATAATTTTTTATACCTTGTCAATTCCAAAATTAAAAATTTTTGACGCAAAAGTAAGGGTGGGACTAGAGTTAAAAGAAAGTTTGGCGCAATATCCAGGCACAGCTATACCAGGAAAATTGGGCAACACTGTCATCTTTGGTCATTCAGTTTTGCCAATTTTTTTTAATCCCAAAAATTATTTAACAATTTTTTCAACCTTACCGACTTTGCAACCAAAAGATGAAATTTATATTAACTTTAACCAGATAAAATATAAATATGTGGTGGAACAAATGATAGAAGTAACGCCAGACGATGTTTCTATTTTGGCCCAAAGATATGATGATTCTTATTTAAGTTTAATCACTTGTGTACCACCAGGAACTTATTTAAAAAGATTGATTGTCAGAGCAAGACTGGCAAAATATTAAGCAAAAAATGAAAATCCTTGGAATAGATTTTGGCAAGAAAAAAGTCGGAGTAGCTTGGGCGGAGACAAATACTGGTCTTTCCGAACCCTTGGGAGTTTTTCCAATTTTGACTTTTTTTCAGTTATTACAAGGAAACAAAGTGGGCTTGAATTTAGAAGAAGTTGATAAAATTATTATCGGTAAAACAGGAGGAAAAATAGACAAGGAAATTGAAAAATTTGCGGAAGAAGTAAAAAAACTAAGTTCAAAACCTATTTTTTTTTATGACGAAACTTTAACTTCCCAAGAAGCGCAAAAAAATTTAATCATGGCTGGTGTGGGAAAGAAAAAAAGAAAAAAGAAAGAAGATGCATTGTCGGCAGCTCTTATGCTACAATATTACTTAGAATCTCATGTTTAATATCAGAAAAAAGGAGGAAGATGATCAAAAATATTATTGCTCCGGTTCAGGCTTGGCTTTTGTCCCGAGGACAATGTGTTGGTTGCGGTGCACCTTTGTCTAAAGGCAAAAGAGAAAAAAGACCGGACAAGAAGGAAAAAGTCACTTGCAAGTGTGGCAGAATTTACATTTACGATCCGGAAACTAAAAAATATCGTCGCGCTCTTTTTGAAGAAGTTTAAGGAAAAGACTTTGCCCCAAGAAATTTTTTAGCAATGGGTTTTGGTATTTGTTTTTCCAAAAAGGTTAGGAGTTGATTTGTTCTCCCGCGCATCTAAGTGAAATACTTAAAGTGGCTTGTTTTTTTGAAAAAAATTTAAGAAACTTTTTATATTATATTAAGTACCTAACAGTGAGAAAAAAGACAGCAACTTTTGGCTTTTTACTCTATTTTTTTCTGGCGCTTACAGGGTTTGCCTTCCTTTTTTTCAATATCCAATTGCAACCAGTTAGCAATGAAGAAGAAAAAGTTCCTTTTGTTATTCAAAGAGGAGAAAATCTTTTAACAGTTGGCTCACATCTTAAAGAAAAGAGGTTGGTAAGAAGCAAGGTGGCTTTTATTTTATGGGAGTTTTTTTCTGGATATTATAAAAAAATTCAAGCAGGCAACTATTTACTTTCGGCTTCTTTTTCTACTCAAGAAATAGGAAAAATCATCACTAAAGGAACTGATGACCAAAAGATAACAGTAATTGAGGGTTTAAGATCAGAAGAAATTGGACAACTATTAATCGAAAGCGGGTTTAACCTAAATTGGGAAGAATGGTTGGAAAAAACAAGGGCTTTAAAGTTGGAGGGAAAATTGTTCCCAGACACTTATTTTATTCCCAAAAAATCAGGAATTGAAAAAATTTTGGAAATTTTCCAGTCAAATTTTCAAAAAAAGGTAGTAGAAGGACTAAAAGGAGAGTGGAAAAAGTCTGAATTAGACCAAGAAAAGGTTTTAATTTTGGCTTCGTTGGTAGAAAGAGAGGCAAAAACAAAAAAAGACAAAGCTTTAATCGCGGGAATCCTTTTAAAAAGATTAAAAAACCAATGGCCGCTTCAGGTAGACGCCACAGTTCAATACGCTGTTGCCAGCAAACTTTGCGCAAAAAGTTTTAACTGCCAGTGGTGGCCTAGTTTTTTATCAAACAAAGACTTGCAAATTTCCTCTCCATATAATACCTATCTTCATCCCGGGCTTCCACCCGCGCCAATTTGCAACCCAGGACTTGATTCCATAAAATCAGTCTTAAATCCAGAAGAGTCGGATTTTTGGTTTTATTTATCGGGCAAAGATGGGGTAATCCACTACGCCAAAACTAACAAAGAGCATGAACAAAATAAGATAAAGTATCTTAAATAAACTACCGCGCAGCAAGCCTGCCTTGTCGGCAGACAGGCTGACGCGGTATTCTGGAACGAGTCCAGAAGAGTTTGTTCTTTGTCGCATTCATCCGAAAAGTGTGCTGGACGGTATTCTGCGAGTCGAAATAAAAGCCTATTCAATTATTACTACCAAACTAACTGTCCTCTTTTTACCTTTACGATTGACGGCTTCAACAATGAGATTGTTTTCTCCACGAGGAAGGGTAATTTTTTCTGAAAATTGGCCATTTTGGTCAACGGAAATAAGAATGCCATTAATCTTGACAGTAGCATCTTTATCGGTTTTTCCAGAAACAAAAACACTTTGATTAAAAACTTCCCCTGACTTAGGAGAAGAAACTTCCAAAAAGGGAGCTTGATTAACTTTTTGATATTGGCGAGCGAGAAAAAAAACAATGCCAACAGTTAAAAAACAAAGGAAAAAAAGAAAGGTCATCTTTGGTGTCCAAAAAAACTGTTTTTTGGATAAGGGTTCCAAAATAGTTCGAGGTATAACTTGACCTTTCTCGTTTTCCACAAAGTCTCTTCGAAAAATTGCCAAAACATTGTCTGGAGACAACCCTAAAAAAACGGCATAGTTGCGCAAAAACCCTTTAATGGTAGCAATACCAGAAATTTGAGAAAATTCATTTTTTTCTAAAGCTTCCAGAAAGTTTTTGCGAATTTTTGTTTCTTCCTCTACTTGTTCCAGAGAAAGCCCAAGCGATCGTCTTTTTTCTGATAAGATTTCTCCCACTGTTTTCATAAATTTTTGAGGACAGGATTAAAAATTAAAGCGTTTCTGGATTATGAGGTTTGGTTTCTTGGTTAAGAACCTCTTCTGGTCTTTCGATTAAAATTTCCCTGGGTTTGGCACCATCAGCCGGCCCAACAACTCCGGCTTCTTGAAGCTGATCCAAAAGCCTGGCAGCCCGATTATAACCAATAGAAAATTTCCGTTGGAAAAAAGAGGCAGAAGCTTTTTTATATTGACAAATTAATTGAACCGCTTCTTCAAAAAGAGGATCTTTACCTTCTTCTCCTTCAAGGTACTCTGGGGATTCTTTGCCGGTCGCCTGGGTAACTTCTTCAGTATAAACTGGTCTTACACCTGTTTGTTTCAAAAACTCAATTAGGGCTTTTACTTCATGATCGGAAACATAGGCCCCTTGAATTCTGGTAGGTTTGGCTTGATCGGGGGGAATATAAAGCATATCTCCCCGACCCAGAAGTTTTTCCGCGCCCGGAGTATCTAAAATTACCCGCGAATCAACCATAGAAGAAACTGCAAAAGAGATCCGACAAGGAATGTTGGCTTTAATAAGACCAGTCAAAACATCCACAGATGGTCTTTGAGTAGCAATCACTAGGTGAATGCCAGTTGCCCGCGCCATTTGAGCAACACGGCAAATAGCATCCTCAACCCTGGCAGGAGCAAAAAGAATAATATCCGCCAACTCGTCAATTATAATCACAATATAGGGAAGAGCTTGGAAGCCAGAAATCTCGTTATAAGTCTCAATATTTCTGGCGCCAACTTGGGCAAATAACTTATAACGTCGATCCATTTCGTTGGTCGCCCATTCCAAAGCATGAACAATTTTTTCTTTTTCCACAATCACCGGAGTATAAAGGTGAGGCACTCCTTCGTATTGGGTAAATTCTACCCGCTTGGGGTCGATTAAAATAAGTTTCACCTCAGAGGGGGTGGTTCTAAACAAAAATGAAGCTATCCAAGAGTTCAAAAGGACGGATTTACCACTACCAGTCTGCCCGGCAATAAGGACATGGGGCATTTTGGCAATATTGCTAACCACCGGTTTACCAGAAACATCAAGCCCCAAAGGCACTAAAAGTTTATTTTTCCTGTCTTTCATTAAATCAGTGGCTAAAATTTGTTTTAAAGTGACAATTTCTAAAGAGCGATTGGGTAACTCAATTCCCACCAAAGAACGGCCAGGAATTGGCGCTTCAATTCTAATTTGACCGGTTGGAGCAGCCAAAGCTAAAGCCAAATCGTTAGAAAGAGCAGTAATTTTAGAAAGTTTTGTTCCTAAACCAACTTCTAAAGCGTATTGGGTAACTGCTGGCCCTTCGTTTACTTCTACCACTCTGGCGGAAATGCCAAAGGAATCAAGAGTTTTTTCAATGGTGGCAGCGTTGTTTTTAATATCTCCGCGGTCTGCTTTACCACCAGAAGAATCGGAAAGTAAAGATAAAGGAGGATACTGCCAAATTTTACTTTGTGCCCCTGGAACTACTTCTAATGGGGGAAATTCTTCCTCGGAAGTTTTGGAAGGAAGATTTTTAGAAGATTCTTTGCTTTTCATCGAAGGTATCTCGTTTCTGAAAGAAGCACTGGCTAGGCTGGGGGAAGGTTTGGATTGCAAAAAAGCTGGTTTTTCTTTTTTGGTAAAAACGAACGGTTTTTTAACAAATTGAAAGGCTTTGCTAAAAAATGAGAGAATTTCTTCAAGAGGCATATTTAAAATAACCACTAATCCCACCAGGGAACAAACTACTAAAATGCCATACGCGCCAATATCAGTTACCCAATATGAGAGTTGGGTGAAAATGGCGTTGCCGACTAATCCTGATTTGGTTGCGCTGACCAAAGAAACAGAAGTTAGCAAACCTCCAAGCAGAATAGCTGCTTGATTCCAGGGAACATTTATTTTGGTAAACATTACCCCGAGTAAAATCAAGAAAAAGACAACAAAAATAACTCCCCAACCAAAAATACGCAAGAGAAAAAGATTAAATTTATATAAAAAAATCCCCTGTTGGGTGAAGGAAAGAACAATCAAAAAGGCAATCGCAAATAAAATTAAATAAATAATCGAAAAAAGCGTATCTTTTTTTAACTTAAGACGAAGTCGTCTCCTCAACCAACCTTTTCTTCTGGACATAAGACAATTATATATCTAATTAAGTAAACTTTACAACCTAAAACAAGGGGGAAGCGGGGTATTTCAGTTTAACATCTGCTATACGACAAAAAAGGGAAAATATTAACAATAAAAATCCGACAGGCAGAAAGAGGCATAATCTTTTAATTTTGCCTGAATTAATGCAAAAGGAGAGATTTTTAAAAGTCATTAAACACGAGGCCTGTTTCTTAGAATTAAATTCTCTTCACTTGAATTTACCTAAATACTTTGTTCCTCCGGCAAAGTGTTTTTGATAGTCAGAGAGGAGCCTTTGGGTTGAAGTTACAGGAAAAACTTTTACCTTGTTAAGATCGCTTAAGCTGACCCATTTTTGCCAATGTTCACCACTAAATTCTTGGTCTTTTAACCCATCAATTTCCGTAAACTTGTCAATATCGCCTAAAATGAAAAATTCGACACTATGTTCATCTTTTTCGGGTAAGATAAAATCGCGAATATACAAAATCTTTTTAAAGGTAAACTTTGCTCCTTCACATTCTTCGGCGATTTCTCTTTCCCAAGCTTCTTTTATAGTTTCCCCAAATTCCAATTTCCCGCCAATATAGAAATAATATTTACCTTCATTGTTCCAAGAAAGCAGAATTTTTCCGTTTTTGATAATGACTAACCTTACCCTGACTTTGATTTTTTTCTCATTCATTTTTTTGGGAGTAAATTAGCATAATTCTACTAAGGGTTAGAGCCCTTTCTGCTGCTTGCAACCGATTGTTTTTAAAATCACTAATTTTGTCGATCTCCTCCCAAATATTGGGGAAACACCCAATTTTGGGATTTAGCGTTGAGTAAGTTTCCCGGCAAAAAACTAAAAATCTTTCCACCAAAGAATCGTTTTGGTGGTAAATCCAGTAGGAAACTCTTAATAAATCAGTAGAAAAATTGGCTAAAAGATTATTCATAATTAAACTTCTCTTTCACAATTTTAATGAATTTCTCTCTGGTTTGAGGATCTAAAATTTCCTGACTATTATTCTCACCTGGTTTCAAGTTGATTAAAGCGAAAGTTTCCACCTGGTTGGTTAAAAGATTGACTCCGCCACCCCAGAGATCTGACTTTTTACTGCCTTCCAAAATTAATAGCTTTTCACCGTCAGTATGCCACTGTCCGCCAATAGCCATTTTACCACTGGCAATATCTACTGTCACCTTAATATAATCTTTATAATCCTGCCTCGCCAGCTTAAGATCAAATGGGGTAACTTTGTCTTTAATTAAAACAACTCCCATTAAAGCTCGCTTCTGAAAATTGTAAAAATTTTTAGTCTTCTTTTTTTAATTTTTTTATAATCTCTTCTATTGCAAGAAGTTGGCTTTCTTTTTTATC
>Ga0123519_10013321_pt1 | contig 11838 bp, 8 predicted proteins | sample YelNatPaOPRAMG02_FD_87396 | JGI IMG/M metagenome (GOLD analysis project Ga0123519, IMG submission 87396) | Hot spring microbial communities from Yellowstone National Park - Yellowstone National Park OP-RAMG-02 (version 2) | ecosystem: Environmental > Aquatic > Thermal springs > Hot (42-90C) ... | reverse complement strand
TTATTCGTACTCCGTTCTGCGCCGCCGGCTCAGCCTTTTGCTGGAGGGTTGTCTGAGCGGAGAGGGGGAGTGGTGACATCCGAGGCAAGAGCAGTGCGGGTGATGATCCTGCATTATGCCGCGCCGCCCATCGTTGGGGGCGTGGAAAGCACCATCTATCATCATGCCCGACTGCTGACAGCGGCCGGCCTGCGGGTGGAGATCACTGCCGGCCGCGGCAAGCCCGTCCTGCCGGACGTGGGCCTACAGATCCTGCCCGAAGCAGATTCTCGCCATCCTGAAGTACTGGCGGTCAAAGCTGAGCTGGACCGTGGCCAGGTGACCGAACGATTCTACGCGCTGCGCAATGCCCTCGTTCAAAAGCTCGACGCGATGCTCCAGGGGGTAGATGTCCTGATCGGCCATAACGTGTTCACCCTGCACAAGAATCTGCCGCTGACCGCGGCGCTGTACGAGTGGATCGTGGGGAAAGGGTCGCGCAACCTGGGGGTGCTGGCATGGCATCATGACTTGGCCTGGCGCGACCCGCAGTACGCCGGCGAGGTGCACGCCGGCTATCCCTGGGATTTACTGCGAGTGCCGTGGCCCGGGGTGCGCCATGTGACGGTGTCGGAGGCCCGGCGGGAGCATCTGGCGGCGATGTACGGCCTGCCGGCGGAGCAGATTGCCGTCGTGCCGCCGGGGGTGGACCCCGCCGAGCGTATGCTCTGGACATCCACCACACGCCGCATCGTGGAGGCCTTCCGGCTGGACAGCGCGGAGGTGATTTTGCTACTGCCGGCGCGCATCACTCGGCGGAAGAATATCGAGCTGGCGATACGGGCGGTTGCCGCCCTGCGCCGGCAGACAGGGCTGGACGCCCGGCTCCTGGTCAGTGGGCCGCCAGGGGCGCATAATCCGGCCAACATCGCGTATCTGGAGCGCCTTCAGCGCCTGCGCGAAGAGGAAGATGTCCTGGATGCGGTGCATTTCGTCTATACGCTGGGGCAGGAAGGGAATCCGCTGGTGCCGGATGATGCGACGATGGCAAACCTGTTCCTGCTGGCGGATGCCCTGTTGTTCCCCAGCCTGGAGGAGGGGTTTGGCATTCCAGTGCTGGAGGCCGGCCTGGTGCGTCTGCCCGTCTTCTGCAGTGATATTGCCCCTTTCCAGGCCACCGGTCAGGATGATGTCTTCTATTTCTCCCCGCAGGCACGGCCGGAAGATGTCGCCGGCCTCATTGCCCGCCATTTGCTGACGGATCGCACCTTCCGTCTGCGCCGGCGGGTGCGGCGGGAATATGCCTGGGACCGCATTGTCCACGATATTGTCATCCCACTGATCCAGGCGGCGGTTGCCAATAGGTAAGGAGGCGGAGCCATCATGGGGGAGTACCGGATTGTCATCCCGGTGTATCGGGGTCAGCATGCGGAAAATTGGGTGCGCCTTGCACAGCACCTTTTGCCGGCGGAGGATGGTCATATTGATTTAATCGGCATTGTGGAGGTGCCGCTGGGACATTCGCTGAGCGAAGGGGCGCTCCAGGCGCAAGAATGCAGGGAAGAATTGGTCCGCATCGCGGAACAGTGCGCCGAACTGCCGGTGCGCATCTCCCCGCATGTGTGGGTTTCGCATGCGCCGTGGCTGGAACTGCTCAGCGAACTGCAGGACGAGCCGGCAGACCTGCTGTTGGTCCCCTGGGTGGGAATCGCAGAGAATGTCCTGGGCGTGCGCGTGCTGGAACTGCTGGCGCATGCTCCGTGCGATGTGATCCTGGTGCAGGGCACCATTCATCGCTATGACCGGGTGCTGATGCCTGTGCGGGGGACCGCACACCTTCCTCTGCGCATGCGGCTGGCTTATGCACTGCACCGCCTGACCGGGGAACCCATCACGATACTCCACGTGCAGGACCCCGGAGGGGATCGTCCGCCGGCAGACCCGCTGACGATGATCGAGGAAATGCGCCAACAGTTGCCCTTCCCGGTGGAGCTGATCTCGGAACAAGGAGAGCCGGCGCAGATCATCCTGGAGCATGCCTCGGCACATCACGCCCTCGTGCTCGGCGCAACCCTGTCAGAACGCTTGGGCGAGCCTGGCTTGAGCGCAGTGCATGAGAGCGTGATCTCTCAATCGCTCATCCCGGTTTTCCTGGTGCGCTCCTTCGGCGAGCAGGCAGAGCTGTTCGAGAGAATCGCCCTGCCACATGTTGTCATCACCTCTTCCGAGCTTTCTGCCAAGGTGGACCGCTGGTTCGCTACTAACACCTTTCACTGGAGCGAGTTTGAGGATGTGCGGATGCTCCTGCAGTGGAAGGAACGCAGTGGGCAGACTATCAGCCTGGCCCTGCCGGCCCTGAACGAGGAGAAAACCGTCGGCCGGGTGATCGAGATACTGCGCTCTGCCCTGATGGAGGAGTATCCCCTGCTGGATGAGATTGTCCTCATTGACAGTAATTCCACGGACCGCACCAGGGAGATAGCTCAGGAGCTGGGCATCCCGGTCTACATCCATCAGGAGATTCTGCGGGATGAGGTCGGGAGCGCCGTCGGCAAAGGGGAAGCCCTCTGGAAGAGCCTCTACGTCACCAAGGGGGATATCATCGTCTGGATCGACACGGACATCGTGAACATCCATCCCCGTTTCGTGCTGGGGGTGGTGGGACCGCTCCTGCGCTGGGACCGCATCCAGTACGTGAAGGGCTTTTACCGCCGGCCTCTGCGCGAAGGGGAACATATCCGCGCCGGCGGCGGGGGTCGGGTGACCGAACTGGTGGCTCGCCCTCTGCTGAACCTGTTCTTTCCCGAATTGTCGGGCCTGATCCAGCCGCTGAGCGGGGAATACGCCGGCCGGCGCAGGGTGCTGGAACGCGTCCCCTTCTTCACGGGCTACGGCGTCGAATCCGGCCTGCTTATTGATCTCCTGGAGCTTTGCGGACTGAACGCTATCGCCCAGACCGACCTGGAGATGCGTGTGCATCACAACCAGCCGTTATCCAACCTGAGCAAAATGGCCTTTGCCATCATTCAGGTATTCATGGCGCGCCTGGGACAGCGGCTGGACGCCCCGCTGGGGGAAGCGATGCACCGCACCATGAAGATCATCTGCCAGGAGCCGGGCCGCATGTACCTGACAGAAGAGGAAATCACGGAAAGGGAGCGTCCGCCCATGCTCACTGTGCCGGCGTACCGCCGGCGCTTCGGCCGGAGCGCGGAAGCCGCGCTACAGCACCCCGAACCATATCAACACGCCCAGGATGATGAAAGCGGCGGCAGATAGGAGCCGCAGGATGCGCTCCGGCACCAGCCGGCTGATGCCCTGGCCGAACAAGACCCCCATGGCGGTCACCGTGCTCAGCGCCAGGGAGGCGCCCAGGAATACCATCCAGGGTGATGAGGATTTGCTGGCCAGGCTGATGCTGGCGAGCTGTGTTTTGTCGCCCAGCTCCGCCAGGAAGATGAGTACAAAAGTGGAGCTGAAGGCGGCCCAATCGCGCCGGCGCAGCGCGGCAGACTGGTCCGCATCATCAGCGTCGCAGACGAGCGATTCGTCCGTTTCCTCGGGCTGGCCGGCCTGGCGCAGATGCTGATATGCCAGATACAGGCCCATCGCAATAAACAGGACCGCGGCCACGCGGCGGATGACAGCGGCCGGCAGTAACACGCCCATGGCCTGGCCGAATGCCACCCCAATACCGGTCAGGATGGTCAGCGCTAAAGAACCACCCAAAAAGACCGGCAGGACCGTGCGGTATTTGCATACCTGCGTCAGCACGGCCAACTGGGTCTTGTCCCCCAATTCGGCAAGCAGTAACAGGCCAAAGGCAGAGGCGAAATCTGCCCAATTCATCTGCGGTATATCTCTCCTCACACACATCAAAAAAGCGAGACCCCTTGCCCGCCCATACACGAGAGCGTATGAACGGGTCAAAGGTCTCGCTGATTGAGCATAGTGCTCAACCGGTGGGCCAGGGCAGGACATCCGCCCAGCATGTTGACCACACCGTGGCCAGCTACTCCCCTCTGACCGACAAGGCTATTGTAATCCGGGATAGCGAATACGTCAAAAAAGTCTCCTTGCATGTGAGGCGGCTCCCTTCTCGCCTCATCGCTTTGACTTTCTCCGCCGGCAGTTTATAATGAGGGCCGGCGCTCCGGCATGGCGCACGAAAGGAGAATCTATCATGGCCATCCCGCTGGTCGACCTGAAAGCCCAGTACCGCTCCATCCAATCCGATATTGACGCCGCTATCCGGCGCGTCGTCGAGAACACCAGCTTTATCCTGGGCAAAGAGGTGCAGGCTTTTGAGCAGGCCTTCGCCCAATACTGCGGCGCTGACCACTGCATCGGGGTCAGCTCTGGTACCGCCGCCCTGCACCTGGCCCTGCGCGCCGCCGGCATCGGCCCCGGCGATGAGGTCATCACCTCTCCCTTCACCTTCGTGGCCACCGCTGAGGCCATCTGGATGGCCGGCGCCCGCCCGGTCTTCGTGGATATCCATCCGCGCTATTACTGCATCCACCCAGACCTCATCGAACGAGCCATCACTCCCCGCACGAAGGCCATCATGCCGGTACATCTATACGGCCAGCCGGCGGATATGGGCCCCATTATGGACATCGCCCGCCGGCACCAACTCCTCGTCATCGAGGACGCCGCGCAGGCGCACGGCGCCGAGTACCACGGCCGGCGCACCGGCACCCTGGGAGACATCGCCGGCTTCAGCTTCTACCCCGGCAAAAACCTGGGCGCCTACGGGGATGCCGGCGCCGTAGTGACCAACAACGCGGAGCTGGCGGAGCGCGTGCGCATGCTGCGCGACCACGGCCGGCGCTCCAAATACGAGCACGAGATACTGGGCTATGGGGAACGGCTGGACGCCCTGCAGGCCGCCATCCTGGCCGCCAAACTCCCGCATCTGGAAGCGTGGACCGAACGCCGGCGCGCCCTGGCCCACAGGTATCACCAGCTCCTGGCCGGAGTGCCCGTTGAGCTTCCCGAGGCAATGCCAGGCACGCGCATGGTGTACCATATATATGCCATCCGGACATCTCATCGCGACGCCCTGTTACAGCATCTGAACGAGCAGGGCATCGGCGCCGGCATCCACTATCCCATCCCTCTGCATCTCCAGCCCTCTCTCCGCTACCTGGGATATCAGCCCGGGGATTTCCCGGAAGCGGAAAGGGCCAGCCAGGAAGTGCTCTCCCTGCCGCTCTATCCCGAGATGACCGACGAACAGCAGGACATGATCGTCGAGGCCATCCGGCAGTTCTTCCCCTGAGGGCGGAACGGTGAGCGCGGCATTGCCTCCTGTCGAAATTGACCAGAACGCCCTTGCCGGCCTGGGCAAAATCTCGGTGCTGGTGCCGGCACGCGACGAAGAGGGCAATATCGGGCAGGTCATCGAGCGCACCCTGCGCGTTTTCTCCCGCTACGGCCTGGACGGGGAGATCGTGGTGGTGGACGACGGTTCCACCGACGGCACGCGCCAGGAGGTGCTTTCCTGGTCCGAACGATCCCCCCACGTCCATCTGATCACCCACCGCCGCAATCTGGGCCTGACCGCCGCCCTGCGCACTGGTTTCCGCCACGTCCAGGGAGATGTGGTCATCTTCCTCCCCGGCGACATGGAATCTGACCCGGAAGAGGACATCCCGCGCCTGCTGGCCAAGCTCAGCGAGGGATACGATGTCGTCGCCGGCTGGCGCCAGGGCCGGCGCGACCGCAAGGTCTTCGCCTCCCGCATCTATAACCTCGTCTCGCGCTGGCTGTTCGGCGTCCAGGCCCATGATATGAACTGGATCAAGGCCTTCCGGCGCGAGGTAATTGACGCGCTCCCTCCCCTGCGCTCGGACTGGCACCGCTTTATCCTGATGATGGCCGCATCCGACGGCTTTCGCGTGGGCGAGGTGCCGACCAGCTACCGCCCGCGACAGCGCGGCCGCTCCAAATTTGGCTTGGGACGCATCCCGGTTTCTTTCCTAGATGTCCTGGTGGTCAAGTTCCTGCTGGTCTTCAGCCAGAAGCCCATGCGCTTCTTCGGCGCGCTGGGCGGCGGGCTGATCGCCGCCGGCTTCCTGACCTACCTGTATCTGCTCATCCTGTACATCGTCCAATCCAAACAACAGCGGCCCATCTTCTGGTTCGCCGGCGTGCTGGTGCTGGCCGGCCTCATCCTCTTCCTCATCGGCTTCATCGCCGAGCTGATCGTCAATCAGCAGGAGCAACTGGTGGAGCTGGAGCGCACCCTACGTCAGCATCTCCAACAACGACCATCCTATCCCGCCCAACATCCCGACCGGTTCCCCCATTCGGGTGAGGAGCCATGAAGGTCCTATTCGTGATGTCCAGTTTTCCCAGGTGGGATGGCGATGTGCACTCCCCCTGGGCGGTCGAACTGATCCATTACCTGCAGGCGCGCGGCGCGGATATCACGGTCCTGGCGCCGGCCTACCAGGGGCTGAAGGACCATGTCATCGCCGGCATCCCGGTCAAGCGCTTCCGCTACGCGCCGGCAGTCTGGGAGACCCTTACCCACGAAAGCGGCGCACCCAATAAGATCCGCCGCAACCCGCTCTATCTGGCCCTGGTCCCCACCTATTTGCTCGCCGGCGCGGTGCGACTGCGCCGGCTCTGCCGCGACCTGCGGCCGGAGGTGATTCACGTCCACTGGCCCATCCCGAATGCCCTGCTGGCACTCTGGGAACGGCGGGGCCGGCGGCCGCGCCTCATCTCCACCTTTTACGGCGCAGATGTCGCCCTGGTGCGCAAATACCCCGCTCTACGTCCCCTGCTCCGGCGTGTGGTGCAGGAAAGCGACGCCTGCACAGCCATCTCCCGCTACACTGCGGGGCTGGTGCATCAGCTCGCCGGCGTACTGCCGGCCGTCATCCCGTATGGTGTGGATATGAGCGCCCGCCCGGCCCTGGCAGAGGAGCAAAAGCCGGCCCGGTATGAGATCCTCACCGTTGGCCGGCTCATCGAGCGCAAAGGGCACGCTGTCCTCCTGCGCGCCTTCGCCAAACTGCGCGAACAGCGGGACGACGTGGCCCTGACCATCATCGGCGAGGGGCAGGAGCGCCCGCGCCTGGAGGCGCTCATTGATGAACTGGGACTGCGGGGGGTTGCGGTCCTGCGCGGCCGGGTTCCGGATGAAGAGCTTCAGCGGGCCTATGCCCGATGCGATGTGTTTGTCCTGCCGGCCATCGTGGACGCCGGCGGCGACACCGAGGGGCTGGGCGTGGTCCTGCTGGAGGCCATGCGCTATGAGAAACCGGTGGTCGCCAGCGCGGTCGGGGGCATCACGGACATCGTCGAGGACGGCGTCAGTGGGCTGCTGGTGCCGCCGGCGGATGTCGAGGCGCTGGCCGGCGCCCTGGCCTACATGCTGGATAACCCGGAGCACGCCCAGGAACTGGGCCAGCGCGCCCGCCATCTCAATGCCATCCGGTTCGATTGGGACCAGATTGTGAACGCATACTGGCGGCTGTACTCGGGGCAGGCCCTGTGAGGGATTGGACGATGCGGCGCACAGCCCACTCATGGATGCCGAACGCGTTGCTGGTGCTCCTGATGGCGCTGTACATCGGGTATTTCGGCGTCTATTCCATCACCCTGCACGACGCACAGCGCACCCATGCCCGTGACCTGGGAAACATGGACCAGCCCATCTGGAACACCCTGCAGGGGCGCATCCTGGAGGAGACCCGGGCCGACGGCCGGCAGGCCACCCGCCTGACCGACCATGTGGAGCCGTTTTTCATCCTGGTCGCTTTCTCCTTCCTCCTATGGGATGACGTGCGCATGCTCTTGCTGGTGCAGACCATCCTGATCGCGCTGGGCGCCCTGCCGGTGTACTGGCTGGCCCGAGACCGATTCACGTCTCCCGATGACCCGAACGCCGGCGAGTGGATGGGCGTGCTCTTCGCCGCAGTATATCTCCTCTTTCCGGCGCTGGAGGCCGCCAACCTGACCGAATTTCACGCTGCCCCTCTGGCAGTGCCCTTCTTGCTGGGAGCGTATTACTTTGGCCGGCGCGGCAGCGCGCTGGGTTTCTGGGCCGCCGCCCTGTTGGCCCTCAGCACGAAAGAAGAAATCTCCCTGCTGTTATTCCTGCTGGGTTTGTACCTTGCAGTTTTCGGCAAACGCCGCATGATGGGCATTGCCCTGGCCATCGTCAGCGCGGTGTGGTTCGTGCTGGCGACCTTTGTCATCATCCCCCATTTTGCAAGCGAGTACTACGCCGGCCTGGACCAATCCATCTATTTCTTCCGCTACAGCACCTTCGGAAGCAGTCCGAAAGAGATATTCCTGAACCTTCTCCGCCGGCCGGGCGAAGCCGTGCGCATCCTGCTGGAGCCGGCGCGCCTGCGCTATCTGGCCGGCCTGCTGGCATCCGCCGCCTGGCTGCCCCTGCTGGACCCGCTGACGACGCTGATCTCCCTGCCGCTGTACCTGGCGAATGCCCTCAGCGACTATCCGCTGATGTACTCCGGGGAACTGCATTATTCCGCGCCGCTGGTGCCGTTCTTCGTCGCCGGCGCGGTCGGCGGAGCTGGCCGGCTGTTTTCCCTGCTCCACCAGCGGCTCCGCCTGGGCCGGCGCATCGCCCTGGCCCTCATCGTCGCATGGGTGCTGAGCTGGAGCCTGGGATATCATATCTTTCGCGGCTATACCCCGCTGGGCATGCGCTTTCATTGGCCGCAGGTCACCGCACACCACCGCCTGCTGGAGCGCTTCGCCGCCCAGATACCGCCCGATGCCGGCCTCAGCACCACGCCGGCGCTCTTCCCGCACTTCAGCCACCGCCAGCGCATTTTCGAGTTCCCGGTCTTCACCGGCGACACCGATTACGTCCTGTTGGATGTCGCCGGCACCACCGACATGCATCCGCGCGACTTCTACCGCGCCTATTGGGACCTGTTCGGTTTTGATTTCAGCATCCTGGACGCGGCCGACGGTTACATCCTCCTGCGCCAGGAAGCCGATCACCAACGCATGGAACTGCCGGAGGAGTTTTACTCCTTCGTGCGCGTGACGGATGAGCGGCCGGCCTACCCCTACGACATCGAGTTCGGCGGGGTCCTGCGCTTCCTCGGCTACACGATTGTGGATGACCCTTGGTGGAAGATGAGCCGCCTGCGGACGTACTGGGAAGTGCTGTCGGAGGCGCCGCCGGCCTTCCGCCCATATCCCTTCGTCATGGACAGCCAGGGGAACATGGCCGACAACACGGATGAACGCCCCATGCCGGCCCTCATCTGGTACCCGCCGCAGAAATGGCAGAAGGGCGAGATCCTGGTCTTCGAGACCCTGCCCTGGACATGGGGGGAAGAGTGTACCATCGGCGTGGGGGTCCTCAACGGCGCCAACTGGTATGATATCGGCAGTCGGGTGCCGGCGCCTATTACCCCGACCGGTGCGCCGGCCTTCCCCATGGAAGGGGGGACCTGGGTGCGCCTGGGGACCTTCATCCGCCGGCCCGCCTGGCAGGGCGGCCGGCTCCAGCCGACCTCCATGAAAGAGGATGCCGCCGCCTGGCGCTTTCAACCGACCGCCTTCACCTTCACCAGCGCAGGCGACACGATCGAGCTGAAAGGCTTCAGGCTGGAGCCATCCCGGCCGGCCGCCGGCGGCTCCCTGACGTTGACCTTGCTGTGGCAGGCCGCACGGCCCATCCAGCGGGATTACACCGTGTTTGTGCACCTGGTGAGCGAGGATGGCGCCACAGTCGCGCAGGTGGACAGCTTCCCGAACTGGCGCGGCTCGCTCCCCACTTCCGCGTGGCCGGCCGGCCAGTTGATCCCCGACACCCATTCGCTGAATCTGCCTGTCGAGCTTGCGCCTGGACCATACCGCCTGCGCATCGGGCTGTATTACTGGCAGGACCTGGCGCACCTGGAGGTGCACGATGCGGCCGGCACTCCTCTCGGCACGGAACTGATCCTGGCGGAGGTGCAGGTACGGGCGCCATGAGAACAGCACCGGCCGGCGAACGCTGTGCGCGCGGTACCACGCAGTGGCACCTGGCCCTTGTGGCGCTGGTGATCCTCGCCTTTGCCCTGCGCGCGGTCTCTCTGGAGCGGCAGAGCCTGTGGTATGACGAGGGCGTCAGCGCCTACCTGACGACCCTCTCCTGGGATGCGCTGACGCGCTGGACCGCGGACGACATCCAGCCGCCGCTGTATTATTACCTGTTGAAGCTGTGGTGCGCGGCCGCCGGCCATTCCGAGGGCGCGCTCCGCTGGCCCTCGGTCCTCTTCAGCACCTTGACTGTGCCGCTGGCCGCCGTGCTCGGCCGGCGCTTGTTCTCGCGCCGTGCCGGGCTGATCGCCGGCCTCCTGTTCGCCCTTTCCCCCCTCTATATCTGGTACGCGCAGGAAGCCCGCAACTATGCCATGTTGCTGTTCCTCACCCTCCTTTCCTCCACCCTCCTGTATTCCGCCTGGGTGGAGAAAGGCGCCCGGCCGGCGTGGGGGTTCTGGCTGGCATATGCCCTCGTCACCAGCGCGGCATTGTATACCCATTATTTCGCCTGGTTCATGCTCTTGTTTCACGGGCTGTTCGTCCTGCTGGTCTGGCGGATAGAGCGCCGGCCGGCGAAAGCCCTCCTCCATCCCGCCGCTTCGTGGATGCTGGTCGGGCTTTCCTTCCTTCCCTGGCTGCCCTTCCTGCTCACCCGCTACCGCGTGGACGAGAGCTACTGGGCCGGCACCCTGAAGGTCGGAGAAGCCCTGCGCAAAATCGCCCTCTCGTTCACGCTGGGCGAGACGGTGCTGGAGGGAATCGGCTGGCGGCTGACAGCAGGGTTTCTGGTGCTGACGGCGGTCTGCGTCCTCACCCTGATCATCGCCGGCGGGAACCGCAAGCATTTCGTGCTCTTCCTTGTGCTGTACCTGGTCGTGCCGGTCGCCGGCGTCCTGGCGCTCGCGCTCCGCTCGCCGAAGTTCACGCCGCGTTACGTGATGCCCTCCTCGGCCGCGCTGTGGCTGATATTTGCCGGCGGCATCGAGGCGTTCTGGCGGCGCCGCCTGCGCGTCGGCCGGCCCCTTGCCGCCGTCCTCACCCTGCTGGCCGGCGTCTGCCTGCTGTACCCGTTGGCCGGCTTCGCGTATTCGGACCATAATCTGTACACCGACCCCGCTTTCACCAAGCCCGATTTTCGCGGCGCCACCCGTTATCTGGCCGCGCACCGCGAGGACAATGAAGCTGTGATCCTCGTCTCGGGCCATATGTATCCGATATTCGATTATTACCTGCCGGCGACAGAGCGGCTCCTTCTGCCGCCGGACCGCATCCTTTCGACCGAGCACGTGCTGAACCAGGGGATCGGTCAGACGCTGGAGACAGCCCTGCGGGGGAAAGCCGGCGTCTGGGTAGTGCGCTGGCAGGATGAGGTAGTGGACCCCAACGGCTGGTTAGACCTGTTTCTGGAGCAGGCCGGCGAACGCCTGCCGGTGGAGGCGCAGTTCTGGCACGTGCGGTTGGAACACTTCCGCCTCGACCCTTCCAGGCCGTTCCCGACCCAGCCGCCCATCGCCGAGCACATGGAAACCAACTTTGCCGGCTTAGCCCAGCTTGTCGGCTGGGATCAGCCGGCGCCGGACATATACCGACTGTATTGGCAGGCCCTTCAGCCCATCGCGGATGACCTGATGGTGTCCATCCGCCTGCTGGATGAGCAGGGCCTGTTGTGGGGGCAGGAGGACCGCCGGCCGGCCGCCTATCTGTATCCCACCATGCGCTGGAAGCCTGGGGAGCTGACCTTCGGGCAGGGGACCCTGCCGGCCCAACCCGGGACGCCGCCGGGCAGTTATACGCTGGAAATCCGCGTCTATCGGGCCGGCCAGGGCACCG
>Ga0123519_10013315_pt1 | contig 11843 bp, 13 predicted proteins | sample YelNatPaOPRAMG02_FD_87396 | JGI IMG/M metagenome (GOLD analysis project Ga0123519, IMG submission 87396) | Hot spring microbial communities from Yellowstone National Park - Yellowstone National Park OP-RAMG-02 (version 2) | ecosystem: Environmental > Aquatic > Thermal springs > Hot (42-90C) ... | reverse complement strand
TTTTATACCTGTATCTCAAAATTTGTTCAGAGAACTCTATGAACGAAAAAAAATTCGCTCGCTAAACGACTGGAATAAATTACAATATGAATTTATTCGTAAACATCAATATTTTACAGAAACAGCTAAACGAAAAAGAAATACTAATAAAACCAAACAACTCGACGAACTTAATAAACTACTCTAAAGTATGAAGAAAAGAGCCTATCTTGCTGTTGGAATTATATTGGGAGTTCTCATAATAGACCAAATATTAAAATGGTATATCAAAACCCATTTTATGTTGGGCGAAGACTATAAAATTTTCGACTGGTTTTATATCCATTTCACGGAGAATCCTGGAATGGCATTTGGTCTCACCCTATCTGACGGCGATTGGGGAAAACTTATTCTTTCGCTCTTAAGAATTGTTGCTGCTATTGCTATCGGCTGGTATCTTATTCGATTGATAAAAGAACAAGCAAAATTTATTTTTATTACCGCCATTTCGTTTATATGGGCAGGAGCCGTTGGTAATATTATTGATAGTTTATTTTATGGCATAATTTACAGCAGCAGCGAAGGACAATTAGCACAACTTTTCCCACCCAATGGTGGCTATGGAACATTTCTACACGGTAAAGTGGTCGATATGCTTTATTTTCCATTAATTGAAGGACACTTCCCTTCATGGTTTCCTATCTGGGCTAACGAACCATTTATTTTCTTTAGACCTGTTTTTAATATTGCCGACTCATCTATAACTGTCGGCGTTGTTTTAATCATTCTTTTCTATAACAAAATTTTTCCAAAAAAATAGATTATTACTTTTTTTTTCATTATTATTGTATCAAATTTCTAAATCCAATAACTATGAAAAATATTCTATTCTTAATTAGTTTGTTCTCATTATTTGTATGTGGATGCAATAATAATCAAAATCAAAACTTAGCCGAAGGAGATACGACATCGCTAAAAAATGATACTGTACATACCAATCGCGTTAAGAAAATTTTCTACAATGTTCCCTCACCCATCGAAATGTCATCGGTTATTCAACGCAGCGGAGCTCAATTCAAAAGCGATGTTCTTTGTCCATACAAGAACCTTGATAAATACACCTCTACTACAAAACAAGCTTTAATGTTAGGTGTATATGGAAGCGATTTATCCTATGTTCGTTTGTTTGAACAAATTCAATTAGCCATCAATTATCTCTCATCTATTAAAAAACTTTGTGATGCTATTGAAATACCCGAAGATCAGGGCTCAAGAGCTATTCAACGCATGGAAAAAAATATCGACAACAAAGACTCATTGCTTCAAATTATATCTGAAACCTACGCCTCTGCTGACAGCTATTTAAAAGACAACGACCGCGGCAATACTGCCACCTTAGTAATTCTTGGTGGTTGGATTGAATCGCTTTATATTGCCACTCAAATTTCCGATTATGCTAACCCCTCCAACAAGGAAATTGTAGATAGAATCGGTGAACAAAAATATTCGCTCGGAAATATGATTGAACTTATTAAAGCATACCCCGACGACAAAGACCTACAATCGTATTTGCCTATGCTCGAAGAATTGAAAAAACTCTACGAAAATGTTAACATTGAATATGTAAAAGGAAATGTAGTTACTGACGAAACTAAAAAAACAACTACCATTTACAGTGTAGCAAAAGTAAATTTCAGCAAAGAAACATTTGAAAAAATTAAAACTTTGGCCAAACAAATACGTACAAATATTGTAAAATTGTAAATAAATAAACTATGAAAACGATAAACTTAATACTTTTAATTTCGTTATTTGCAATTAGTAGCGGTTTTTCGCAATGTAAGGGATTTACCAAAAAAGAATGCGTTCCACAAATAAAACCTTTTACATATAATGGTCAACTCAATATGGCCGTGCTAAACCCCGGCGATGTTGCCGAATTAGTTGTTACCTTTTATAAAGGACAAGACTACCGACTTTTTGTTTGTTCTCAAGATAATTTAGGCAAGGTAGAGTTTAAGCTTTTAGACTCTGAACGTAATACACTATTTTATAACAAAGAACATGATTATGTAAACTATTGGGATTTTCATTCCAATGCCACGCAACAACTTATTGTACAAGTAAGAGTTCCTCAAGTTGAAGAAGAAGTAGCTGTTGCTGCAAGTGGTTGTGTATCTATATTAATCGGCTTTAAAGAATAAGCTTTATTCTAACTTTTGCTTAATAATAGAACGACTAAGTTCGTCCATTCGAACATAATTCTTAAAATGCTTACGGGTTTGTTTTTCGAGCTTTTCTAACTCTTCGGGGGTTAATTCATCCATAAAACAAGTAGGATCTTCGCCAAAAACATCGCCGGTTTGATAATAAGCCATTACACGGCAACCTCCACATGTCCAATTATACTTACACGAACCACACTTGCCACCTAAATTTTCTCGATGCACAATTCGTTTCATAAGGTCCGATTCGTATAAAATTTCTTTTAAGGGCGTTTTATAAACATTTCCGGCTGAAATATTATCAGAAAGCAAGGGACATGGTGCCACTTCGCCAGCAGGATTAATAGCATAAAACGACCCCACCCAACAACCTATCGAGGGCGATGTAGGAACCGGACTTAAACCATTGGTTTTGGTAATTTCCTTATAATCATTCGGATTTAGAAAGAAGGGAACAAAGCTCACAAAACCATGATGCGACTGCATTAATGCAGGATGCAAATAATCTTTCAAAATCTTTTTATCGAACATATATTCCGGCTTTGGAGAATTGCGTGGAGTAAATGGAATGCGATTAAACGGCAAGCTCATTGCTCTAATTTTGGCTAATGTGTCAGCAAAGGTTTTGCAATTAAAACTCCCCATCGTTGCCGATATGTTCACATTTACATTATATTGCTGTAGCAAGTTTAATTTTTCGGTAAAAAATTGAATTTCGCGATAACGTGTAGCTTTATTTTCATCATCGAACGAATTGATTCCCAACGATATCAACAAATTATTATTCAGCAGCGATTTCAATTTTATCACAAACTCTTCGGTAAGCAACGAACCATTTGTAGAAATGCCAATTTTGAAACCCATTTGATGGGCTGTTTCTAATAAAAACAATGCATCTTTTCTTAAAAAAAACTCTCCACCCGAAAAATCAATAAACTCCGTTCCTAATTCCTTAGCAGGCTTAAATATAAAGTTAATGATATCTTCCGCACTTCTGTCTTCTTCCCATTTTTCGGGATGATTTGAGCCGCTCGAACAATGCTCACAACGAAAATTACAACGACGGGTAGTTTCTAAATATAAAGTATGGAACATTTAATTTTTTTTTTTGAAGACTCATTTATGAACAATTTGGTTGCACTTTACGAATGCAAAAGTAGTGATAAAATGCATTCTTGAAACTGATTTTTGGTGATTAAGAAAATTTCACTATATTTGTAAAAAAATAATAAATGAAGCAAAATCTTTGGGCATTTATTTTAGGAGGCTCGAGTGGCATGGGGCTTGCAAGCGCCAAAGCTCTTGCACAAAAAGGTTATAACTTGTTAATCGCACATCGCGATGGACGTATAGGGACAAAAGCTTTTCAAGATGATTTAAGCCTCTGGAAACCATCAAATGTTGATGTAATAACTGTAAACGCAAACGCAAACACCTCCGAGGGGAAAGAGCAAATCAAACAGGCAATCCATCAATTGCCCGAACATTCCATCAATATTTTTCTCCACTCCGTCGCTGATGGACATATTAAACCCTTGTTCGACCAAGAAAATTTTCTGTCTGAAGAAGATTTGCTTTATACGGTTAATTCTATGGGGTTGAGTTTTGTAACATGGTCACAATGGTTATTTCAAAATCACTTTTTTGCAGAAAAGGCAAAAATCTTTGGTCTTACAAGCGAAGGAAGTCGCAGGGTTATCCCTCACTATGCTGCTGTGGGCACCGCCAAAGCTGTTTTGGAAACTATGTGTAAATATATGGCTTATGAACTTGCCCCGCATCAGATATCGGTCAATTTACTTTGTCCGGGCGTTGTTAATACCAAGGCTATTCGCGTTTTCCCGAATTCGGCTGATTTCATTGAACAAATCACCGAAAAAAATCCTTACAAACGACTTACCACACCCGAAGATGTGGCTAACTTGCTGGCTGCTTTAAGTACAAATGACGTTCATTGGCTTAGCGGAGAAATTATTCATATAGATGGAGGAGAAAGCAATGTCTTCTGAAACACTACATAAACAATTGTTGGAGCGAATGCCTTACACCCCTCCCTTCTTTTTTATTGATAAAATCATTGAAATAGACGAAAAGAAAGTAGTTGCCACGTATTATTTTTCAGAGAATTTAGATTTTTACAAAGGACACTTTAAAAACAAACCCATTACTCCCGGCGTTATCCAATTAGAAGCTATGGGGCAAGTTGGTTGCGTTTTACATGGAATTTATTTATTAGGTTTACACAAGAATAATTTACCTTTTGAACCCGTATTGGGTTTAATGGAAGGAAACTTTTTTCATCCTATTTATCCCAACAGCCTTGTTACCATAGAAAGTGAGTTGCAATACCTTCGTCAAAACTATATATCATCGCTAAATCATATTTACGACGAACAACACAACCTTATGTCGATGGCAAAAATTCAATGTAATTTTTTGATTTATGAATGAACGCAGAGTTGTTGTTACGGGCATGGGCGTGCTTAGCTCCATTGGAAATAATTTGCACGAATTCACCCAATCGCTAAAAGAAGGCAAAAGCGGTATTCAAAAAATTCCATTACTCGAAGAATTAGGTTTTGGTTGTCAGGTAGGAGGTCTAATTAATCTATCGGCATCACCCTATTATTCGTATATTGAGCAATTTTTATTAAGCGAAGCCAGCAATGTTGTTAAATATGCTGTAGTTGCAGGCTTAGAAGCTTGGGTTAATGCGGGTTTAAGTATTCCTGAAAATTTCGATAACGAACCCGATTACGGTACCGGTATTGTTACTGGGAGTGCCATTGGAACCGTTGATATATACGAGCATAAAATATTGCCGAATGTTCACAATAAAACCTTACGGCGTTTACGTAGCACAACGGTAGAACATAGTATGCTCAGTGCACCTTCGGCAAATTTAGCCGGCATATTAGGGTTAGCCAATTATATCGGATTTAATTCGTCAGCTTGCTCTACAGGCACTGAGTCCATTATTTTAGGCTATCGTCATATAAAACAAGGTTTAGCAAAACGCATGTTAGTAGGTGGAGTAGATATTTTTACGCCGGCAGGTTGGTCGGGTTTTGATGCTATGCGTGTTACCAATCGCAACTCAAACGAAAACCCAGAATTAGCCAGCCGACCCATGAGTGCTTCTGCTCTGGGTTTTGTCCCGGCCGAAGGTTGTGGCATGCTTGTTTTAGAAGATTACCAAACAGCCATAGAAAGAGGCGCTCCTATAATAGCAGAAATAGTTGGTGGATACATCAACAGCGGTGGACAAAGAAAAGGAGGCACCATGACTGCACCTAGTTCCGAAGGAGTGATACGCTGCATACACGAAGCTATCAAAGAAGCCGACATCCACTCCAACGATATAGACTTGATTTCTGGGCATCTTAGCTCTACTATGGCCGATGTACTCGAAGTTCAAAACTGGTCGCAAGCCCTGAAGAGAAAAGGGAGCGATTTTCCTTATATAAATTCTTTAAAATCGCTTACAGGGCATAATATTGGTGCTACCGGAGCTATCGAAACCATTGCTGCTGCTTTACAATTAAAACATCAATTTTTACACCCAAGCTTAAATTGTGAAGACCTTCATCCCGAAATAGCTCGTTTTATTTCTGACGAAAAAGTACCCCATCAATCAAAAAATAATATATCTTTGCAATATGCTATTAAATCAAGTTTTGGTTTTGGCGATACCAATGCTGTATTAATCTTGAAAAACATATAAACTATGAATACGGAAATAAAAAAAGAAATTATCGAAATTCTGAAAAAATATGCCATTAACAAAAAGATTTTCGAGAACTTACCCGAAAATCCGCATATTACAAACGATTTAAAAATCAATTCGGCACGCTTAGTAGATATCATTATTGATACGGAAGAAAAATTCAACATCGAAATCGAAAACGAAAACTTAAAAAAGCTGATTTATCTGAATGACATCGTTACACTTATCGAAAATAAAATCAAAATGGTTTAATGCTACATAAATGTATTGTATTTTTTAATTTAGCGATTAAGAAAAATTATGTGCTCATTGTTTAAATTTGTTTGAACACATAGTATTAGTATGTTTCAAAACACATAAAATAAATTTTAGAATGAAAAATAAATTGACGCTTTATCTATGATTGATTTAACCGTTGCTATATTATCGCACAATCATAAAAACACTGTAAGTAAAGCCATAGAAAGCGTATTGATGCAGCAACTAACCTATTCTTTTAAGTTATTGCTATTCGACGATGCCAGTTCAGACGGTACACAAGAGATTTTAAAAAAGTATGGAGCCCAATATCCCGAATTAATTGAATTATATTTATTTGACAAGAACGAAGGTTCATTTTTACGTGCTAAACAAATATATCAGAATTCTAAAAGCAAATACCTATGCTGGCTCGATGCCGATGATTATTGGACTTACGAACATAAACTCCAAAAACAATTAGACTTACTTGAACAACACCCCAATTATATGGGCTGCTTTCACGATGCCGAAATTGTTTCGACCATAGAAACAAATCATGACAACCTTTCGAGCACACAAAGTTTACAAAAATATAAATTTTACAGCCAATTCAACCACTACGAAAGCGATTTTTATCCCTATCATCTGATTATGCGGAATATCATACCTACTGCCTCACTGGTCTTTCGCTTAACTAATTTCGACAGCTTCTTTAATTCTTACCATTTCCCTCCGTATTCGTTTAGCTGGGCTTTTCAACTTCATATCATCAAGAACAGCAAATTTTACTACATAAACGAATGTTGGTCTGTTTACCTTGACCACGCTAATGGTATTAGCAAAAAAATATCATCCGAGCAATTTACACTCAACAACATTCGTTTGCTCAAATGGTATAAGCATGATGATTTTTACAAAAAATACAAAAACAAGATTTTTTTATCTATAGCTCATGAATATGAAATATTAGCTTATAAAGAAGCGAAATATAATTTTAAATACGGCTATTGGATGCAATGGTATTATTTTAAAGCATGGAAATGTATAGCATGGTGGCATGTGTTAAACCTATTGAAAAAAGGATTAAATAAATAAATTTATGGTAAGAAAAAGTACAGCCTTTTTAAGAGTTCTTCCTAATTATTTAATTATTGGAGCACAAAAAGCAGGCACTAGTTCTCTTTTTAATTATTTATCCATGCATCCTCAAGTAAAAAACAGCTATAAAAAAGAAGTTCATTATTTTGATAAAAACTACGATAAACCCATTAATTGGTATAAGCAATATTTCCCATTAAAATTAGCTATAAATGATAGTATTCGGGTTGGAGAAGCAACGCCAAACTATTTATACCATCCATATGCTGCAGAAAGAATTAAAAAAGTAATCCCGAACATTAAAATGATTGTTCTGTTGAGGAACCCGGTTGAAAGGGTTATTTCACAATATTTTCAAGCTGTACGGAAAAACAATGAAAAACGACCTTTGATGCAAGCTTTATTAGACGAAGAACTAGAAGAAAAGGAAATATTTGAAAAACTGGCAAAAGATCCGAATTATTATCCGACCGAAGCTTATGTCCTCTATAAATCACGTAGCCGTTATGCAGAACAATTAAAACGATATTACGAAGTATTTGATAAGGAACAGATTTTAATTGTTTCATCAAAGGATTTATTAGTAAAGTCGAACGAGGTATTACAAAAAATATTTGCATTTTTAAACATAGACACACAATTTTATTTAAGAGAAATAAGTCTTTTAAATGTCGGCACAAACAAAAAGGATGTTTCCCAAGAAGTAATCTCTTATCTCAATGATTACTTTAAACCTTATAATGAAGATTTATTTGATTTATTAGGTTACAAAATAGATTGGTAAATGATTCTTAATCTGATTCACAATAAATTACCTAATATTGGGAAAAATAAAGATTTTTCCCGTTTTATAATACTTACCTATCCGCGTACCGGTTCTAACTATTTAATATTTAAACTGCAATTTACAAATAAAGTTATTTGCTACAATGAGTTGTTTTATTCAAAAAACAAAATAGTTACCTCTTATCCTGATTTAATATTTAAGTCGTGGGTGTTAAAATACCGAAATCATTTTACGAATTCTTTTCTGAATGAAATTTTTCAGTCATACGACGATAAAATAAAAGCCGTTGGGTTTAAATTGACTTATTTTCAAAACGAAATATTCAATAATAAAAACCTGATTAAAACACTGGCAGAAAAATTTAAAGTATCTTTCATTCATTTAAAAAGGAGAAATTTGTTAGAATGCTATGTTTCAACAAAATTAATGGAGAAAAATAATATTGTTTATGCCATTAATCCTAAATACCTGAATGATTTTAAAAAAAATACAAACCATTTTATTCTAAGCTCAGAATATTATTCTCCTCTGATTACTATTGATATTACGGACTTAAACAAATATATAAATAAAATAAAAAACGATGAAGCCAGATACAATCTTATCATTAATTCTTTTCCTAACATAGACGTTTTTTATGAAGATTTAATAGCACACACAGATTTCGAAATAAACAGAATAGGACAATTATTGCGAATACCATCGTTAGCCGTTGATAATAAAGAAGAGTTTCCAATTGAAAAACTGAACAATAAACCACTCAGAGAAATAATTTCAAATTATAATGAAGTAAAAGATTTTCTTTATAAAAACAATTTAGAGGGTTACCTTAATAAAAACAGTGAAAATGATTAATATCTTATTTAAAAGAAACAAAATATTTAAGGAATATAATCGCATTCGTTTATCAAAAAACAAAATGGCTTTTTGCTATGCTCCTTTCAATACGCTGGAATTTCATGTGTCAGGACAAGTAAGGGTTTGCTGCGGTAATCGCTATAAAATAGTCGGAAATTATCCAAATCAAACGATACATGAAATTTTTAATGGTGAAAATATCCAGAATTTCAGAAAACGATTAATGAAGTACGATTTATCCGAAGGTTGCCAGATGTGTTATAAAATGTTGGTAAATAAAGATTACACGAATTTAATTGCCAAGGATTATGAATTGTTTCAAACATCTAAAAAAGCTGTTTTGAAAAATATCAAATTCGAATTATCCAATGAATGTAATCTTGAATGTGAAATGTGCTGGGGTGAACTTTCATCGTCCATCAGGGAAAATATCGAAAAACTTCCTAAAATTCAAAGTCCTTATGGAGAAGATTTTATTGAACAATTAAAACCTTTTTGGAAAGATATTGAAAAAGCTACTTTTTTGGGTGGAGAACCCTTTTTAATTAAGCTATATTACAAAATATGGGATGAAATTATTCAAAATAATCCTGATATTAATATTTTGGTTGTAAGCAACGGAACCATTTTAAACGATAAAATAAAACAACTGTTAGATAAAGGTAAATTTTATTTTGCCCTGTCCATAGATTCTTTTCAAAAAGAAACATACGAAAAAATCAGAAGGAATGCTGTTTTTGAAAAAACGATGTCCAATTTTGAATATTTCTATCAATATTCTAAGGGAAATAATCGTTGGATTACTGTCAACATTTGTCCAATGAAGCAAAACTGGAAAGAAATACCCGAAATGGTAAATACTCTAACAGAACGCGGAGTAAATGTCTTTTTCAATATGGTAGATTTTCCAATTTCGCATTCTTTAAGAGGGTTGAAGGCTGAACAAATTTTAGAGGTTTATAATTATTTTAATACAGCTAAAATCACAACTTTTGATAATGAAGTTGGTTTACAAAACGAGCAAATATTTAAAGCATTAATAAAACAAATTAAAATCATGTATGAAGAAATAAAAGAATACGAAAAATCTGAAATTAATAAAATTAGTAATAAAACAGAGGCTGAAAAATGTTTAATAGAATACTTCACAAAAAAAGCAAGGTCTTTTGCATCATCTAAATATTTTATTGAAGAAGGTATAGGAAAAATTAAATATGCTATAAATCAATTAAATGAAGAAGAAGCTGTAAATGGGGTCAAAGCCATATTAAGGATTCCCGATTACTTATTGGTTTCTGAAATTGTTTACACGACTGCCGAAAAACTCGCTGTAAGATTAAAACAATCATTTAAAAATCTATAAATGAAAAAAATAATTTTTATTCTTTTAGCATTATGTATAGCATGGTTTACCTACCACCATTTTCCCAGAAAATCGAATTTTGTGAAGAATTTTGATTTTGAGACAAGCGATTCTTCAAATACTCTAATAACGATACAAAATACCGGAAATAAATCGGTGGAATTTAACTTTTCATTGAACAATAAATTTTATGCTTCACTTAACGACTTTATTCGAAAATACAAAAATTCAAACAATAGCGAACAAGAAGCATTAAACTTATTCAATGCTTTTATAAATTCCATTGTACACGAAAAATTATTTAACGATTGGGGAGCAATTCCATTAACAACATTAAATTCTAAGGGATTTGCCATTTGCGGAAAGCAATCGGAAATATTTAGTCAGATACTTTATAATGCAGGCTATCCGTCTAAAATTATTCATTTAGAAGGGCACGCAGTAAGCGAAGTTTTTTACAACGGTAGCTGGCACCTCTTTGATACAGACAGAAAAACATATTTTAAAAATGAGAACAATATTTTAAGTTATAAAGAACTTGTTCATTCTCCACAAATGTTTAAAAAAGCTGGAACGAAATTTTTTTTGGCAAACTTAACAACGTTATTTAAAAAATACACACAACACTTTATTACTGAACAAGACAATAAGTTTAAGGAAATAAACCATGCGAATAATGATACTTTTTTATTGAATATTCCGGCAAAAGCAAGTTTTGTATTCCCTTTTTATCCTGATTACAAAAGAGATTTTTATCCTTATAACACCAAAGCAAAATTGTTTATCCCCAAAGGGTTTAATGGCAATATCAAAAATCCATTAATTCTTATTGATATAGAAGGAAAAGGGAAAGTTAAATTTAATAAACACGAATATTTAGTACCGGATGAAGTTGAACTTTTAAAAGCAGCCATTTTTAATTCAAAGCAATTTATAAATACGGTGCATGTAAGTGTTTTGTCTGATTCTTTTGCTTTGGTTTATATGATCAATCCTGTTTTTTCAAAAATAACCACAAAGAACAACTTTTTTATAAATGCTTCAGATAGTTTACGTGTTGATATTATTAAAAATAAAAAAGCGTCAAAAACAATTTTATATCCAACTCATATTGAGTTATTAAACCAATATACGTTAAAAGCATTTGATTTAGTAAAAAAAATTTCGTTATTTAATATTAAAAATACCGATGAGCTTTATGAAAAACAGCTTAAAACATACTGTATTCTAAACAACCTTGATACAATGAAGATAAAAAAGCGTTTCTTAACTTTAAAAAACCTGTTAAATAAACCGATTGAGAATTATGCAGACGAAGCAACTTTTTATGAAATTGTAGCTGTGTTTTTATATGGGAAAGACGACGAATTTAGAAACCTACTGTTGTTTAATTATAAATACTATAAGTATAAAGAGCTTTTAAAGAAAATAAGAAGTGATTTTACTCATCAAAAAAAGTTGCATATTCCGTTTTAGCAAAGTCTTTTTTTAATTCTGCATAATTCAGAATAGACTCAGAAAGTAACCGTGTGTTTTGCTTTTCGTTTAAAATAATTAACTCTTCAA
>Ga0123519_10013311_pt1 | contig 11844 bp, 9 predicted proteins | sample YelNatPaOPRAMG02_FD_87396 | JGI IMG/M metagenome (GOLD analysis project Ga0123519, IMG submission 87396) | Hot spring microbial communities from Yellowstone National Park - Yellowstone National Park OP-RAMG-02 (version 2) | ecosystem: Environmental > Aquatic > Thermal springs > Hot (42-90C) ... | reverse complement strand
GTCCGACAACAGGTACTCCATGTACTTCTGCTTGTCGCCCGTGGCCCGGCAGAGTTCCAGCTTCACCGACTTGATGTGCGTGCCGTTGCAGCAGTACAGGGCCAGTTTGGGGCTGGCCTTGTCGAGGACCTTGACGATCGAGAAATCCTGGTGATTGCAGCGTTCGCCCGAGGCCGCGCCGCCCGTGCTGCGGGCGCCGGCCGCCGGCTGGCTCAGGCCGTGGCTGTAGGAGAGGATTTCGATCCAGTCCTTGTGCTTGTCGTCGGTGCTCTCGCCGGGAATCCCGTCGATCTTCAGAAATGCATCGAACGCCATGGGAACACCTCCTTTGGGTTGGGGAAACAGGGCCGCGACAGTTCGCGTTTCCGGCCGGCTGCACTGGCCCGAGGACCGCCAGGCCGGACGCCCATGGCTTTTTGTCCTCGGTCGGGCCGGCTGCGTTTACCCTTATTGTCGGAATCAGCTCACGAAAGTTGCTTGAAAAACGTGGAAGGCCGGTCGCCGCACAGCCCCCAGAGCTTGCCACGCGTCGACGCGGGTACACACTCCAGGCTCGACGTTGACGCCAAGCGTCGGGCATTGCGAGTGCGCTCTTGGGTTTTCGGAGCCCCTAAGACGACTCAAAATGGCGATGCGGCATCGAAGGACCGCGCGGTGGAGTGGCCGGGCCCTACGGCCACGCTCCGTGGCGCCCGTTTGGAAGGGCCGCACTCGGCGGTGTCCGAAACTCATGCGCAAGCGGCAGGAACCGGTGGTCAGTGGCCTCGCAAAGAGTCTTTTAGCCGGGCTACGGATGGCAGCGACCTAGCGTGGTTGGAGTGGCAGGCGGCTGGCCCCCGTGGCGTCCCGCTATGCTGGTGTGCCAAACAGCGCCGGGAAAGTTGTAGCAAGAATAGGTGGTGAGCATTGCGCCATCCTAGGGGGTAAACCTAAGCTGGCCTTGCCCGTACCCCCGCGAGGCAAGTAGACTGGCTTTAGAGGCTCATCCGAATGGGGGGTATGTACAACTCGTTGTGCAGCGTGGCTTTGGGCCTGTCCAAGTCGGCCCTGGGCCGCGCTTTTCGCTTGCAATGCGAACTAGGGCTCTTAGAATGAGTAGTAGAGCCCTCGGTTCCGTTGCGCGGAGATAGGGAGAGTGTTATGAAAGCAGCGGTTCTGGGGTTCGTTGCCGTAACAGGTCTGGTGGTTTTGGGGGCCGGTGCTCCGCCGGAGCGCACAGCAGCTCCGGTATCGTCGGGCGTTCCGCAGGCGGCTGCGGCGGCCAACAGCGACCTACTGGTGGTCAGCGCCACCTTGGGTGATCGGCTCCAGCAGGTGACGGTCATCGATTCGAAGCAGCGGGTGATGAGCGTGTATCAGATCGATGCCCAGACCGGGCGCATCGTCCTGCGGAGCGTGCGGAAAATCCATTGGGACCTGCAGATGACGGAATACAACGGCGAAAGCCCTTTGCCGCGGGAGATTCAAGCGCTTTTGGAACGCAATTGAGAGAACCGCCATGGCCCAGCAAAAACGGTATTACACGGCGGAGGAAGCTGCCCAAGTCCTTGGCATTACGCCGGGCGAGGTCAATCAGCGGCGTGAGCGGAACGAGCTGCGCGGCCTGAAGGACGGCGCGACCTGGAAGTTCAAGGTCGAAGATATCGAGGCCCTGGCCGCTCGCCTCAAAGCCGGGGCCGCCGCCCCCACCGATGAAGGCGACGTGCTGGCGAGCGAAGTGGAGTTGGGCCCGTCCTCCTCGGGCAAGTCCGGCACGGTCCTGGGGCCCGGCAAGGCCCACGACAGCGATATCCAACTGGCCGGCAGCGACGTGAAACTCGCCGGCAGCGACATCAAACTGGCTGGCAGCGATATCAAGGTCGGCAGCGATGTGAAACGCAAAAGCGACGTCAAGCTGGCCGAGGAGAAAGTGCCTCCCTTGCCCGCGGCCGAGGAAGAGGAACTGGACCTGGCTTTGGATCGCGAGCCGGCCCCGGTAGCCCAAGCAGCCACCGCGGAGCCGGCGGCGCCTGCGGGCAAGAAGGCGGGAGGTTCAGAGATCGAACTGGCCGGCGGCGGCTTGGACGACGACGATGTCGTGCTCGGCGGCAGCAGCAGCGGCAGCAATGTGTCGATCGCCGGCGATAGCGGCATATCGCTGGTCTCGCCCACCGATAGCGGCCTCTCGCTCGAAGAGCCGGTGGAACTGCCCGCCGCAGAAGACGACTCGCTTGAACTGGGCGAGGACGACATGCTCACCTTCGCCGATGCCGCCGATACCGAGTCGCCCACCGAGCTGAAAACCGACGACGAGTTCCTGTTGACGCCCCTGGAAGAGGCGGCTGAAGGCGAGGAATCGGAAAGCGCCTCTCAGGTGATTGCCTTGGACGCAGGTCCGGTGAGCGATACGGCAGCCACCGTGGTGGGGACTGGCCAGCGGCCCGGCGCCGCCATGCTCGACGAAGAACTCGGTGGGGTGGGCGTCCTGCCCGCTGCCCCTGCCGCCCCAGCGGCGCCGGTGGGAGCAGCCCCGGCCGCGGGATTGTTTGAACCCGGCGTGGCTGCAGCGGCCGCCGCCCCTCTCCCCGTTGGTGCCCCCGCCGTTGCTCTGCCCGAGGCCCCGTACACCGGCTGGAACATCGCCGCCCTCGGAGCCTGTGTGGTCCTGCTGATCCTCTGCGGCTGGGTCGCCTTCGACCTGGTGATGAACATATGGAGCTGGAATGCTCCCTATCGGCTCAACAGCGCCCTGATGGATTGGATTTTGAGTCTCTTCTAGCAGGCACCGGGCGGTCTGCAACGTGTGCGTGTGCCACGGCTTCGCTAGAAGCCGTGCTCCAGCAGTCCGAGGGCACTGCTTGCCTTGCGGCAAGCAGTGGCACACGGCGCGAAGGTCTTTTCGCTGGTGCCGGACCGGCTTTTCAAGACGTCCCTTGACGGGTTAACATCTTCTTGAGGGAGGTACGCACTCGGGGCGCTTGGCCTCGGGCGGCTGGCGGCGAATCTTACCAGTCGCTCATCCGCCGGTGATATTGACGCCCCTTTCCAATGCCCATCGCGGTGGTTACACCATGAAACTTCCGCCGGAAGGTGCCCGCTGGCTGATCTCGCTTCGCTGGTTGGCCTGCTTGATTCTTCTGGCTACTATTTGGGTGTCGTCATCGGTTCTTGGGGTGGTGCCTCATCCCGTGCCGCTGTACGTCGTGACGGCGGTGATTCTGGCGTACAACTTGCTCTTCCGGCTGAGCCAGCGGGACTGGGCGGTGGGCGAGGCGGGGGTGGAGCGCAACATCCTCATGCAGGTCACTTGCGACCTGGTTTGCCTCACGCTGCTTTTGTACTTTGCCGATCTGCCGCGCAATCCTTTCTTGTTCTATTTCACCTTCCACATGATTATCGCGGGGATGTATCTCCGCGGGCGGGCGCCGTACTTTGTCGCCGGGTTGGCCTCGGCTCTGGTGGGTGGTGCGATGCTGGGCGAATACCTGGGAGTGCTGCCGGCGTTTCCGCTGCATTACCCTTCGGACAGTACCCCAGGCCAGCGGCCGCTGGATGCGTTATATCTATTGGGCGTGTTTGGGGCCTTTGCCAGCACTGTGTGGATCGCCATCTACTTCACCACTTCCATCCGGCGCTACGTGGACCGGACCCATGCCGAACTGCGGCAGAAAGAGAAGCTTTTGGGCATCGGCCAGCTTGTGGCGGGCATAGCGCATCAGATTGCCAACCCGCTGGACGGTTTGCAGAACTGCGTCCAGCGGATCGGTGAGCGGGTCCGCAACGATCCCCAATTGGCTGAGTACGTTCAATTGATGGTGGAGGCCCTGCAGCGGATCGAGCGGACGGCCAAGCGGGTACAGGCGTTTGCCCGGCCCCACGGCATCAGTCTGCAACCGACCGATGTCAACGCGGCGGTGGAAGCTACACTGCAGGTTCTGGGTACGCCGCATGACCGGAAGATCCGCATCGAGCGGGAACTGGGCCAGGTGCCGCGCGTGCAGGGCGACCCGTACACCCTTCAGGAAGTGCTTTTCAACCTGTGCACCAACGCCCTGGCCGCCATGCCGCATGGCGGTACCTTGACCATTCGCACCCGGGCGCTGGGCCGCGCCGACGAAGACCAGATGGACTCGGTGGCCATCGAAGTGAGCGATACGGGCGTGGGCATTCCCCGGCTGCACTTGGAGAAGATTTTCGAGCCGTTTTTCACCACCCGGGCCGACCGCGGAGGCACCGGCCTGGGGCTCAGTCTGTGCCGGATGCTGATCTCGGAAATGGGCGGACGCATCGAGGTCCGCAGTGTCCTGGGGCAGGGCACCACGTTTACTGTGATCCTCAACCCGGCCGAGACCCGCGCCAGTTCGGCACGCAAGCCAGCCCGCGTCGAGTCGGCTTCCAAGCCGGCAACCGCGTGAGCCCGGGCTGCCTGCGGCGGGCAGCGGATAGTCCGCAGAAAGTCCAAAACTGCGGTAAAATATGCCGAACGAGAAGAGAGGAGTACGCGATGTATGGCGTGGCTGTGATGGCTTTCTTGGTGGCCTCCTTCAGTGCCGCGCCCGAGGGGGCCGCCGGTAGCCTGGCTCAAAGCGTGCCGGCGGCAAGCTCTGAGGAGGCTTGCAGCGCGACGCCGTCAGGCACGGCGCTGGAAGCCTCGGTCCGCCAGGCGCTTCGCCGCTGGGCCCGAGTGTCCGACGACCAGGCAGCACATGCGGCACGCGAGCTGCTTGACCTTTACGGGCGGCTGCGGCACGACACTTGGCTGGTGCCGCTGACGCGGCGCGAACTGCAAACCAAAGTCCGGTGGCGCCTGGCGCAGCTTGCCGAACAGATCCGCCGGCACTACGCTCGGCAGGTACGTTCCGGAAACAGGCTAAGTGCAAAACCGAAGGGTGCGGTTTCGATCAGCTTGCCTGGCAACCGGCCCGCATGGCTGGGGCAGGCGGCGCCGGGCGCCTGGCCTCCCCAGAATCGCCGAATGGCGGCGGGAGGCACCGGGGCAGGGGCGGGCGCAAACCTCGGTATGTCCGATTACGGCCCCGCCCTGGTGGACCTCATCCAAAGGACGATCGCGCCGGACACGTGGGACGTTCGGGGCGGTCCCGGGTCGATCTATTACTGGCGTCCCGGCCGAGCGCTGGTCGTTCGTCAAACCACCGAGGTACACCAAGCTATCGCCGATACTCTCGAACAACTGCACGGCGCGGATCCATAACAAGACGCCCACGCCGCCTATCGCCGTTGGGCCAGCGGAATCGCAAGCAGCGCGGGGGTTTCCTCCGCCGCCGCATCCAGGCCGGTGGCAAAACGCAGTTCGTTCATCGTCCTTTCGGTCTCGATCATGCTCGAGGCCACGTGGTCTACCTCGCTGGTGATGAACTCGGGCTCCTGGCGGTTGATGGCCATTTCGCTCAACGAGCGGATCTTGTTCTCCAGGCGTTCGATCTCCAGGGCGATGAGTTGGAAGTTTTCGCGGGCCTTGCGCACGTTTTCCAGGCGGGCGCGGGAGGTGTGGAGGTTGTCTTCCAAGGCCTTCCGCATCCGCTGACGTTGGGGATCGGACTCATCGGGGGGAACCCGACCGAGCCGCTCTTCGAGGCGGCGAATGTCGCTTTCGATCTCCTTTTCCGGTGTCTTCTCGAGGAAGCGCGCCAAGGCATAGTGGGTGTAGAGCAGCCGGAGGTAGATCCACAGCAGACGTTCCAGCCCCGCTGCCTGGAAACCTTCCAGCGGAGTGGGCTGGCTAAGTGTCCCGGGCTGGCGAAGTTCGAGGGCGATTTGGCGCAGCTCGGCGCATTGGGCCCGAAGCGATTCGAAGCGGCTGAGCAGCTCGCGGGGCAAAGCGGCCAGGATGCGGCGGGCCATGCGCTCGGCGGTCTGGGCAGCCTGAGTCCGGGCCAGCTCCGCCTGGCGCGCCTCTACCGCAGCCCGAAACCTGGGCTGCGAAACCAAAAGCCCCAGATAGGCCACCTCGCCGGCCAGGACCAAGGGCAGCACTACGTCGGGCCGGCCGCTCAACAAACCGAACGCACTCGCCCCCAGAAATACGAGGAGGTTCCAGCGGTTCAAAAAAGCGGTCTTCAGATACCGAAGCAGAGGCACGGCGGCAACTTCCCGGTACAGGCCGGCCCCGTCGCGGGCCACCCAACAAGTCCCGGCGTTCATCGTATCCCGAGGGCCGGCGGGAAGACCCCCGGTCGAACCGGGCGCTGTCATTCTACCTTGTCTGGAGCGCCCTTCTCCAGGCGCACGATCAGGTCCCGCAAGTGGCTGACGGTCTCTTGAAAGCGGGGCTCGCGCTGCATGAGGCGTGCAGGGCGGTCGGCCGGCTCGACTTTGAGTTCCTCCAAAATGGTCCCCGGGCACGCGCTCATGACATACACCCGGTCGCCCAGGAACACCGCCTCCTCGATCGAGTGGGTGACGAAGAACACCGTGGCCTGGACCTCCCGCCACAATGCGACCAGCAGGTCTTGCATATTCATGCGAGTTACCGGATCCAGCGCGCCGAAGGGTTCGTCCATGAGGATGATGCGGGGCTTGAGGATCAGCGTCCGTGCGATGGCCACGCGCTGTCGCATCCCCCCCGAAAGCTCGTGGGGGTATTTATCCTGGTCGTCTTTGATACTCAGGCCGACGTGCTCGATCCATTGGCGCCCCAGGTCGTTGCGCTGCCGGCGGGGCACGCCTTGGCACTCCAGGCCGAAGGTGATGTTCTCCAGCACCGTGCGGTGGTCGAAACTGGTGTAGTCTTGGAAGACCATGCCGCGGTCGGCGCCGGGCCCCGTAACCGGTTGGCCTAAGACCAGCACTTCGCCCTCCGTCGGCGGGTGCTGGGGCGGCAGGCCAGCGATCAGCCGTAAAATGGTGCTCTTGCCGCAGCCGCTGGGGCCAAGGATGACGACGAACTCGCCTTTACCGGGCAGGTCCTCGACGAAGAAGTTTACATCGCGGATGGCGGTGAAGGCGTTGGGGGTCCCCGCGTTGTAGGTCTTGGTCACATGGCGGAACTCGACCACGCGAGGCCGCTGGGGCTCGGCGGACCGGGCGCGATCGAGCACCTGCCCCATGCCGATTTGGGTGGCCGGCGGCGGAAGCATGGTGTGGCCAGGAAACTCGTTCACGGGCGCCTGCCTCCCCTGACAAGCTGCACCAGGCCCGTCTTGGCATCATCCCAAAGGCACAGCAAAGCCTTCAGGAGGCGATGCAAATGCCCCGCCCCGCCGTACTGATACGGAAACAGGTCGCGCTGGATGGCATACAGCAGGCGGTCGATACCCAGGGCCACGAGCGGAATAATCATCAGAATCAAGAGGATGTACGTGCGGTGGCCGCCACGCCCCTGGGCCATGTTGATGATCCCGCCCAAGCCGTAGGCATTGTCGGTCTGGACCACCTCGGCCAGCATGATATAGCCGAAAGCCAGGCCGAACAGCAGTCGCAAGGAGTTAAAGATTCTGGGCATGGCCAGGGGCACGAGCACTTTGAGGATGATCTGCCGCCGCGAGGCGCCTAGGGTATAGGCGGTATCGATATAGCGATCGCTGACATCGGCGATGGCGTTGGCGGTATCGACGATCACAAAGGCCACGCAGGCGATGAAGATGAACATCGCCTTTTGGAACTCGCCGTAGCCGAACAGGGCGAAGGTCAACGGGATGACGGCGGCGATGGGGGCGTTTCGTCCCCAGATGGTCAAGGGGGTCAACAAGGCGTTGACGCGGGGAAAGCAGCCGGCCAACACGCCCAGAGGGACCCCCACCAGGGCAGCCAGCCCAAACCCCAGCACCACGCGCCGCAGTGTGCGGAACGTGTTGCGTACCAAGGCCGCTTCGAACCACAGGTCGCGAAAGTCGCGGAATGTCTCCGCCGGGCTGGGCAGCACTACGGGGCTGAGCCAGCGCAGTTCGGGCACTTCGCCAGCAGTGGCCCACCACCAGACCAGACCCACGCCCAAAAGGCATGCTGCCCCCAGGGCCACCGCTTCCCACAGGGGGATGTCAGCGCGCAGCGGTCGAAATCTTCGCACGGCCGGTGGAACCGCCTTCTCCGCAGGGCTTTGCTCCGCTCCGGGCTGCGTCATGGGGTGGGGGCTACTGGCGTTCGGCCGGATAGACCTTGATCTCCACGCGCCGGTTCTTGGCGTGGTTGAAGGGTTCTTTGGGATCGGCCGGTCGGTCCCAGCCCACTCCATCCACTACGAACCGGCTAGGCTCCAGATTGTACTTCTGCACCAGGGCCTCCTTGACGGCGTTGGCGCGGTTCAACGAAAGCTGCCGCACCAGATCCACGGGCACCTGGCCGCGCATCGAACTATCCGTATGCCCTTCGATGACCACACGGGCCGCGCCGAACTGGCCCACCAGCCGGGCAACTCCCTCCAGCACGTTATCTACGTTGGGGTCGTAGAGTTCGCCCTCGGCCTGGGCTCCCTCCTGCTTGGTCCGTACCCGGTAGAGGTTCCAGTCGTTGGGGGCGAAGTGGATCACCACGCGGTTGGTGAGGATCTCTTCGGCCTCGGCCCGGATCTCGCCCACCGTCTTGGGGGCCAACTGGATCTGGTACTCGTCCTTCTGCGACTTGTATTTCTCTTCCTGGCCCAGCTTCTGGATGATCGAGAAATCCATCACCTGGTCGAACCGCACCGGCGCGTTCTGGATAGTGCCGATTTGGCGATATAGATAGTAGGCCGAGCGCCAGATCCGCTCGAAGTTGGTGGGATTGTTTTCGTTGAGGAAGAACTGGTAGTTTTCGGCCCAATTGGTGTTATGGGCATCGTTGAACATGTTCATGGCTTCGTCGGGGGGAATGTTATAGCCGGCGGCCATGAGTTTCGCGCACCGCGCCTTCTGGTCGGGCTTTTTCATCTCTTCCATGGCGTCGAAGATGCCTCGGACCAGGGCCTCGATGATGCCCGGATGGTCTTTGGCGAAATCGGCGCGGGCGAACCACACGTCGGCGATCAGCTTGTTGGCCGTCTGTGTGGTCACCAGCATCCGGTTTCCCTTGACTTTGGCCAGGTTGTATATATCGGGGGCCCAGGACACGGCGCCGGCGATCGTTTTATCGGCGGCAAAGGCGGCGGCCGCCTCGAACGCCGTATTGGTATAGATCATCTGCACCTCGGCGGGCTGGACCCCCCCGGCCACCAGCATGTTCAGGGCGAAATACTGCGAGGGGGAGTTCTGGGCCAGCACCAGCTTTTTGTTGCGCAAATCGGCCACCGTCTTGATGTAGTCGCGGACCACAATCCCGTCGCCCCCGTTGGACCAGTCGATCTGCTGGTAGATGCGGGGCATGACGCGGCTGTCTTTAGGGCGGCCCGTCCGGTCCACCATCCCGTCCACGAACAGCGGCACCATGTCCAGCGTGCCCCAGCCGATGTGGATTTGGCCCGCCGCGTACGCGGCGATCATCTGCGCCGGGTCGTCGATCAGCACCAACTCCACGCGGAAGTCCTTGCCATCAGGCGTCCTCCACACCTTCTGGGGCTTGAAGCCGTCGTTGGCCAGGATGATCGGGCCCCAGCCCGCCCACACGTTCAGAGCGAAGCGTACCGTGTTGTTTTCCAGCGGCTGGTACGCCGAGGTACCCTTGATCTCCGGCAGGCGTTCGGCCGGCCGGAAGGTATATTCCTTGACCGTCGTCATGGGGGCGGTGCCCTCGCCCGACTCGGCCTTCTGGCCCAGTTGCGCCGGGTCGATCTGCACCGGTCCGGGTTTTCGCCCAGCCTTTCCCTCAGGCGCGACGATATCCGCCCGATAGACCGCAAACAGAATCAAACCGACGACCACTGCCGCGACGGCGATGTAGAACGGCGCTTTGGGTTGTCCAGTCATGGCGTGTCTCTCATGGGGTAAACGCAGGCCAGAGCGGCCCCCCGCCCGCAGCCGCCTTGGAATGTCAACCCCGGAAAACGGCTTTCGGCCGAGCCTCCTCGAACGCGTAGATCATCCGCATCATAGTGTGGGCCGTCAGCTCGCACAACAAGGCGCCTACCTTCTCGTGCAGGTCAGGCGGAAGTTGGGGCTCGATTTCTTTCATGAGTTGTACGACCCGCTGCTCCTGGGCGTCGATCTCGCTCTTTTCGATCTTCCCGTCCGCCACGGCAGCCAGAAAGCTCTCCAGTTGCCTGGCCTTCTCAGCGATGACCGGATATTCGCGGGTCTCATCCAGCCAACCGGAGGGCGGGGCTGAGGAGGCAGATGGGGCCTTCTTTTTAGCCATAGGATGCTCTCCCGTAACTCATCCATTGGGGATTTGCCGAGTGGTTTGCACGCGAAAGCGGCAATCCGATTCACGTATCCGATACCGCTCCCTTTCCGGTGGTGCGTTCAATGTTCGAGCAACTGGCGTAGCGCCATGAGGCGTTCTTGGAGCCGGCTGCGGGCTTCGGGTTCAGCCAGGCGCGTGCGCCATGGCTCGGGGAGGAAACTCAACTGGGTGCATTCGAGCACGGCGGCCAGTTCCTGTAATTCTTTTTCCAGGCCTTCGGCAGAGGGAAGGAACTCGGCTAACGCCTTTTCGAGGTCCGCGCGGGTTACCTCCTGGCGCCCTGCCGAGAGGGCCTCGCGGTGGGCGGCCAGGACGATGCTTTCGATGTCGGCCCCGGTCAGTCGGCGTTCGGCCGAGACCGGGGGAATCGCATCGGCGAGCAGCGGCACGCGGTTCTTGCGGGCCATGGCCTCGAACATTGCCCGGATGTCCGCCTCCTCCCGGGGGTACAAGAGGGGGATGTGCACCTCGGCCCGGCCTTGCCGCTTCAGGTCGATGGGCAACAGGTCCGGGCGCGAGGTCAACAGCATCCACACGATTTTGCCGCGGTAGCGGGTGTTGCCCATCTGGCTGGCGATCATCGAGAAGACGCGGGCCGACGTGCCGGAGTCGCCCTCCGTCTGCCGGTTGCCGAGAGCGGCATCGGCCTCGTCCACAATCACCACGACGGGGCCCAGCGCGCGCAGCACCGAAAGCACCTGCTGGAGGTTCGCTTCGGTCTCGCCTACGTATTTCGAGCGGAAGTTCCTCAGCACCAGGCAGGGGATGCCGATCGTGCCGGCATAGCATTCTGCCAGAAAGGTCTTGCCCGTGCCCACCGGCCCGCAGATCAGATAGCCCATGGGGGCGGTCTCGAACTGGCCGCGGCTCAGCCGCTGGGCATCTTCGCGAAGCCGGCGTTTGGCCTCGGCGTATCCCACCACCATGTCCAGGGAATGCTGCGGCTCGATGAACTCTACCAGGCCGCGGCACTGGCGTTCGATCATTTCCTTCTTGAGCGCCCCGAACCGCCGGGCATCCAGTGGCCGGTCGGCGGTGGCCTGCGACACCAGCACCTGAAGGTCCACCAGGCCGAGGCCATTGGAGACGTCGGCCAGTTGGTCCAAGGTAAAGGCTGTGCGGCGTGCCAACTCGTCGGGCGGGAGCAGGCATTCCAAGAAGCGACGGCGTTCCTGGCGGTCAGGCAGGGGAACTTCGATAGTGCCCACGTGGAGGCTTTCGACCAGGCGTTCATTGACCTCGGCCATGCGGTCGGCGATCAGGCAGAAGGCCATGTTCACCCGCTTGATATGGGGGTTCTGGGCCCAGTGCAGGAACTGCACCAGCCGGGCCGCATTCCCCCGCGTCAGACTTTCCAGGCCGCCGGCTGGCAAGAGGTATTGGGCATAGTCGAAGACCAAGGCGACGCTTTTGCGGGAAGGGGGCGGATCCAGCAGAGTCCGCTCGAGGAAGCCATCCAGTGCGACCAGCACGCGGTCGGGATCGCGAGGCCAACTGGCCGGGTCGCCCAGCCGAGCCGCCAAATGCTGCATCATGGCCCGGTGCCGCTGTTCGTCGGCGCCCGCCACGGGACGCAGGCCGCGGCCGAGGTCG
>Ga0123519_10013304_pt1 | contig 11848 bp, 7 predicted proteins | sample YelNatPaOPRAMG02_FD_87396 | JGI IMG/M metagenome (GOLD analysis project Ga0123519, IMG submission 87396) | Hot spring microbial communities from Yellowstone National Park - Yellowstone National Park OP-RAMG-02 (version 2) | ecosystem: Environmental > Aquatic > Thermal springs > Hot (42-90C) ... | reverse complement strand
TTTGAGTTTCGATTATACGAGAGGCTTTATGACAAATTGTTTGTCGGCGCGAACGGTCTGATTGGCTTCCTGAATGTGAATTTGTCTGCATATGCGAACACGGATATTCCGAATAACGACTTTCCAAATGCCGTGCTCTATCCTTATTGGGATGATCTCAATCCTGCTTCGGTTGGCAGCGTACGAGTGGGTACAGAGGGTGATCCGCCGAACAGAAAGTTAGTGGTCAGCTGGTTAGGTGTTCCCCCATTTTACGCGCCCAATAGCCAGCTTACGTTTCAGGTGGTGCTCTTTGAGGGAACTCAGGATATTCTGTTCCAGTACGCAGACGTCAAGCCGGATGATCTGACATACGGTGCAGGGCGCAGTGCTACTATCGGAATAGAAAACTTCTGCGGCACGCACGCAACTAAGTACTCATACAACGGGAGTTTGCCTCTTGCTAACGGGCAGGCAATATTATTTACCAACCGTGGTGCGGAGATCTCCGAAGTCAAGACTCTTCCTGATGGTGCGAGTGTCGTAATTAGACGGGCAGTGGTTACCAGAACATTCGGTGACGTATTCTACATAGAATCCGACGATCGTACAGCGGGAATTCGTGTCGCCAAGCCCAGTCATGGACTCAGCTCCGGAATGAGAGCGGATGTTATCGGCGTGATTAAGACTAATTCCAACGGTGAGCGCTACGTTGAAGCGTCTTGGGTTTGCCAGTCAGGCATAGGAAGTGTCCGAGCCCTGGGCTTAAATGGTTGGGCAGTGGGCGGCAGTGACTATCTCTACAACCCCGAAACTGGTGCAGGACAGCGTGGGGTTACGGCGTGGCACAAAGTTTGGATCCCGGGCAGCGGTTGGAGTTGGGAGCCACGGCCAGTCCCGGGAGCAAACAACGTTGGACTACTCGTCCAGGTTTGGGGTAGGGTAACTCAGTCTGCCGAAGGCGAGTTTTATGTTGATGATGGATGCGACCTTAGGGACGCCAGTGGCAACGTTGGGCTTCGGGTTTTGGCAGATGGTATAACCTGCCCTTCGGTGGGCGAGTTTGTAAAGGTCACTGGTATAGTTTCTTGTTATCAAGATCAGGGTGTCTTGTGCAGGACGGTTCTTGTAGCAGACCAGTCAGACATATCTGTTCTCGACTAGGTCGCTGACCACGTTGCTAGTCTTCTTGTTGCTGTGCAGCCTCCAAGGCTTGTGGCAAAGTCAACATGCCTGAGTAAAGCGCTGTGACTACCACCACGGCTTCTACGCCGATGGGTTCTAGCTTCTTGAGAGCCTTTATGTCTTCTATGCTACGTACTCCACCGGACGCGATTACCGGAACTGAGACGGATTGTGCTACACGTCTAACGGCTGATACGTTAACTCCCCCGTGCAAACCTTTTCGAGATACATCTGTGAAGACTATCCGCTTTGCTCCCAGTTCGACCATGCGTTTGGCAAAATCTTCGGCTCTTTCATCGGTACGAGCTTGCCAGTCGCGAACCGCCACATATCCGTTCAAGCTAGCTACGCTTACTATGGTCCTATCTCCGATGGTGTTGAGTATCTCCCGTGCTAGATCCAATTCTAGTGCAGCGATAGTACCTATAACTACTCGGTCGGCTCCTGCTTGCAGCACTTTTTGTGCCTGCTTCAGCGTTCTGATGCCGCCGCCGAAGTCCAGCCGCAGTCCTTCGGGTATTGCGTCAAGTATGGCAGGCACTGCATCCAAGTTTTGGGGACTACCCATACGAGCACCGTCCAGATCTGCTAGATACAGTCTGGTTGCACCTTGAGAGACCCAAGTCCTTGCTACTTCTACAGGGTCGTGAGAAAAGGCTCCCGTCCGAGCGAAGGACGTGTGCACAGGACAAACTGATTTCCCACTCATCAAGTCTATGCCCGGAATCACATCCATACTCTAACTAACTCGCTGCTGCTAAAGCCTCGGAAAGCTTCAATGCACCTGAATATAGAGCTTTGCCGAGTATTGCGCCTTCCAATCCGAGTGGCTCAAGTTCCTTTAGTGCCTTGATATCGCTTATGGTACTTATCCCGCCGGATGCAATCACCGGTATATGCAGTGCCTCCACGATACGTCTTATGCTTTCTACGTTGGCACCGGAAAGCATGCCATCGCGGGATATATCTGTGTAAATAATCCTACGTGCACCGAGGGCTTCCATTCGGCGTGCGAATTCCAGTGCATCCTCAAGGGTAGTTTCTTGCCAGCCCTTTATAGCCACTTTCCCGTTGCGAGCGTCTATTGCCAGTGCTACGTTGTCTCCAAGAGATTGGAACAGCGTTTCTGCAAGATTAGCGTCAAGCACGGCCGAAGTGCCAATAATCACTCGGTTGACTCCCAAGTCTAGAACGGCTTTTGCAGCTTCGAGTGACCTAATGCCTCCTCCCACTTGCACCGGGATTTGGACAGCTTCTACGATACGTTTGATGGAATGAGCTTCTTGCGGTTTACCGACCGCGGAACCCTTGAGGTCAACTATGTGGATTCGGGATGCTCCCTGATCCGCCCACTGTTTAGCCGCGTCAGCGGGGTCGTCGAAGTAGACTGTGACCTGGTCGAACTTGCCTTGGCGCAGACGAACGCACTTGCCGTCCAAAATGTCAATAGCAGGAATTATTTCCACACTGTAAGTATAGCAAACTTTCCCTGAACTAGGCTAGTGTTGGTCTTTACAAGTGTTCAAGAATCGACTACAATTCTCGACAGATAGTTGCATATTACTCCTAATTCGAAGGTTTTTTAGGTATTCCTCAGAAGCCCAATTGCTGATGGGACGTCAACAAGCTTTTGTTTGCTTTGATAAGTAAAGGCAGCGTTAGTGAGGATGTGTGGATTCGGTTTGCGATGGAAGTAGAAAAACTCCGATATGACGAGGCAAAGCGGTGGTTTTGGCGCCGAACGTGGGTGTGGTTCCTGCCGGGTGCCGCTGGATCGATTTTGATGTGGTTCCTTTTTGCTAAAAGTATAGTCCGAGGCTCTTCAGCCAAATTATGGCTTTCAATATTGCTGGGGCTAACTTCGGAGCTGTTGGGATTGTTGGCAGGCTGGGCTTCTTTGCAGTTTCCGTGGATGCGTTTTGGGTGGCGTCTGGGTTTCTTGTTGAACGGACCGGCATGCGCAGTACTATCGGCTATTTGTGCGTTCTTATGTTCCGGAGCGGCGCTGGCATATTTGCAAAACGATGTGTTACATCCTCCGTCGCCTAGCTTGATGCAATTAGCCTATGCTGTAATGCAGTTTGGTATTGCAGTGAGTGCTCTTTGGGGGTTCATTTTTGGAAGCTGGTTTGTCATGAGGCGTGACAAATACTTCGTAGAACCGATTTAGAATTAGGCGTGCTTGGTGTAGCGCGCTCCGCTGTTTAACTCTTCACCATATGTGAGAAACCTTTGAGGTCTGAGGTCAAGTATGCTCGATCCGAATTCTTTGCCTACCGTCTACGAACCGAAAAACGTGGAACAGAAATGGTACTCGTTCTGGCTTAGTAAAAAGTATTTTCATGCAGAAGTTGATTTCTCACGTCCGCGCTATTGCATAACTATTCCACCACCTAACGTAACTGGCTCTTTGCATATTGGCCATGCGCTTTGCTATACCATCCAAGATGTCTTAACCCGCTGGAAGAGAATGCAGGGTTACAACACTTTGTGCCTGCCCGGCACTGACCATGCGGGAATTGCTACCCAGAACAAAGTCGAGCAGCAGCTAGCGGAGGAAGGACTGACAAGGCACGACCTTGGCAGAGAAGAGTTTCTCAAGCGAGTTTGGGCGTGGCGTGATAAATATGGCTCTGAGATTCTCAACCAGTTCAAAAGAATGGGCTTCTCATTCGATTGGGACCGCGAAAGGTTCACGATGGACGATGATTACGTGGACGCGGTCCTAGAAGCCTTTATTCGTCTGTTTAACAAAGGATACATATATCGCGGTACGCGAGTTATAAACTGGTGCCCTCGCTGCCATACGGCCATTTCGGATATAGAGGTCGAGTATGTGGAGCAAGCTAGCCACCTATGGTATATCCGATATCCGTATGAAGATGGCTCTGGACATGTGGTTGTGGCAACTACCCGTCCGGAAACTATGCTTGGAGATACAGCGGTAGCGGTTAATCCGAATGACCCGCGTTACAAGGCTGTGGTGGGGAAGTCGGTACTGCTACCTTTGGTAAATCGAGTGATACCAATTATTGCAGATGAGTTTGTTGATCCAGACTTTGGTACGGGCGCTGTGAAAGTAACTCCTGCACACGATCCTAATGATTTCGAAATAGGCTTGCGCCATAATCTACCCCAGATCGTTGTCATTGGTCAGCAAGCGCAGATGACACAAGATGCGGGCGAGCGCTATCAGGGGTTGGACCGATTTACCGCTCGAACTAGGGTAGTCGAGGATCTTGAGGCCCACGGGCTGATTGAAAAGATAGAAGATTACGTGCACTCCGTAGGCACTTGTGCTCGTTGCGATACGATCATCGAACCCCTCCTTTCTGAGCAATGGTTCTGTCGGATGAAAGAACTGGCAAAGCCAGCGATTGACGTTGTTCGAGAGGGCTTGATAAAGTTCTATCCAGATCGGTATGCCCGGACGTACGTAGAGTGGTTGGAGAACGTCCGCGATTGGTGCATAAGCCGTCAGCTTTGGTGGGGGCATCGTATTCCCGTATGGAAGTGTGAAGATTGCGGTGAATACACGGCAGCCAAGACAAATGTAGAGGCGTGTTCCAAATGCGGTAGTCCGAAGGTTCAGCAGGAAGAAGATGTACTCGATACGTGGTTCTCTTCAGCGCTTTGGCCTTTTGCGACGCTTGGTTGGCCAAAGCAAACTCCCGAGCTGGAGTACTTTTACCCGACGGATGTGCTAGTTACTGCCCGCGACATCATCTATTTATGGGTGGCTCGAATGGTTTTCTCGAGTCTGGAATACCTGGGCAAGATTCCTTTCCACGACGTGTACATATACGCGACCGTATTAAACGAAGAAGGAAAGAGGATGTCCAAGTCCTTGGGCACGGGCGTGGATCCGTTGGAAGCAATAGAGCAGTTTGGCGCCGACGCACTACGGTTTGCTCTTATCCAACAGACTGGCAAGACGCAAGATATCCGGTTTTCCGACAGACGAGTGGAACTTGCCCGAAATTTTGCCAATAAGATCTGGAACGCTGCCAGGTTCGTGATAATGAACTTGGACGGTTGGGAACAGTCTTCACTTCGCGATATTTGCATTACCGCACTGGAGGATCGGTGGATATTGTCGAGCTTGAATAGGACTGTGGAAACAGTCAACACAGCGCTTTCTAACTACGATATGGACGACGCAGCGCGGGCGCTGTACGAATTTCTTTGGGGTGAGTTCTGCGATTGGTATGTTGAGTTTTCCAAGCCCAGACTGCGCTCCTCTGCCCAGGAAAAACACGCTGTGCAAACTGTGCTTTATCACGTGTTGGAAACCACGTCGCGTTTGCTCCATCCCATCATGCCTTTTATAACCGAAGAGATATGGCAGGCGCTACCTCATGAAGGCGAAAGTATAATGGTGGCGCCTTTTCCCGTTGCGGATCAGTCATTTATAGATGAATCAGTTGAGAAGACCATGGCTCGTGTAATGGAAGCAGTGAGAGCGCAGAGGGATCTCAAGGCAGCGGCTGGATTGACTTTGCGGAAGGTTGTAGAAGTGTTATACCAGGCTGATTCGCCTGATTTACATGACACTCAGGCCAGAATTCTGATTGAACGTGGCGCAGGTACGGTTGTAACATATGTCGATAGTCCGCCAGCAGATTCAGAGAAGTATTTAGTCCAGACCGTCGCCGACGTCGGTACATTTTACCTGAGAGCTCCAGAGGTAGACCGCGAGAAGGAACGCGCCCGGATAATGGCTGAGCTCGAATCAGTACGAAGGGATCTAGCTCGCTCGCAAGCTAAGCTAGCCAATGAACAATTTTTATCGCGTGCGCCTTCCCACGTTGTAGAAAAGGAAAGGCGAATCGCTGCCGAATTGCAGGCGAAGTCTGCCAAGCTGGAAGAGCAGCTTGCAGCGCTGGGTTCATAAAACCAGACTTGCTCAATAGCAGCGAATGACCACTGCGTTAAGCTGATGAGGGGGCATGGCTTGATTACCAGTTGGACCATTTCGCTAACTACGACGATTGTAGCCATTTCGTTTGTTGTTTCAACTAATGCTTGGGGAGGGGACATGGGCGTCGAAACACCAACTGTTACGGCATTATATGTTGGGGCTAACTGGGTGCCCCAAAGCATTATTGCTGAGGACGACTGGCTGAGAGCCCAGCGTCTTGGGGGATTCCGTTTGGTTGGGAGTGACCGGCTAGCTAGTCAACAGACGGATGTGCGGATATGCTACGATCGCGCCGCCTTGTACGTTCGGTTTGATTGCTTCGAAGACCAGATGGATTCTTTGGTAACAGATTTCAAGAGTGATGGAGAGCCGGTTTGGCAAGACGATTCTGTCGAGTTGTGGATAGCTCCCTATGCTGCAGCGTCACGTGACAAGTGCTTCCAGTTCGTGGTCAATGCCGCAGGTGCTAAAACGTGTTTGCGAGCTGATTTTTCGCCTCATGAGTGCGAATGGCAGGCTAGAACCTTGAAGATGTCGGACCGCTGGGTAGCAGTTCTTACTATTCCGTACGCCGCGTTGAGTCCAGCGGGTCGGAACGAGGATTGCTGGCGAGTATTGTTCGGTCGAAACGAGCGTCCGCATTCTGAAACAAGCAGTTGGCCTCCGGTGCCTGAGTTTTTTGCAACGTTTTCTCGTTATGCTAGGCTGGTGCCTTCGTCGCAACTTTTTCAGTTCAACACATTCCGAGGGAAGTTGGTGACGTTGAAGCCGACTGCGAATGCACCGTCTGGATTGGAGCTTATCACAAGCCAAGCAAAGCCTCCTGCGCGCAAGGTACCACTTGTGATTCCTGAGCCCCAGGAAATTAGCATGCGCGTCGACGAACACCCATTCAAGCTTTCGCAGAACACCGCAATCGTAATTAACTCAGATGCAACTCCAACGGACCTCTGGGCAGTGGAAGAGCTAAACGAAGCTCTTGAAAAGCTGGGTGGGATGCGCCTCCAGACCCTTCACGCTTTCGCTGTGTCCAAGGATCCTGCGGACATATGCGACGCCATAATACTTGGTGAGGCTAATAGAAACGAGGTGTTACAAGCAGTATGTCGTGCGGATGGCATTAGACATCCGCGGTCTGAGTTCGGAACCGGCACATATGTCGTGGACGTTACTTCCAGGCGGATAGTTCTCTCTGGTGATACCCCTGCCGATACGTTCTATGCAGTGCAGACTTTGAAGCAGCTGATTCAAAAGGACGACGCCGGCGAGCTACACGTTCCTCCAATTGTTGTTCGAGACTACCCGAGGTTTGCTTTTAGGGGTGCGCATTTGCTTTCTGCCAAAGACGCACTGAAGTTCTTAGGTAAGCTCATCGATCGCATATTGGCACCGCTTAAAGTGAACCATATCGTACTTCAGACGGACAAAGTAGCTTGGACAAGCCATCCTGAAGTAGTGGATCCGCAGAACTATATGACTCCAGAGGATGTCCGCAAGTTGGTCGAAATTGCACGGCGGCACCATATCAAGGTTACACCGCTTGTGCAATCTCCTGGTCATCTAGAATGGGCTTTTAGAGACAAACGGAACCTCGAATTCGCCGAGGATCCAGAGAAGCCGTATTGTTATTGTATGTCAAACCCCAAGTCGTACGAGTTCATTTTTTCGATTATGGACGAAGCAATCGAGATGTTCGGCAACCCGGAATACTTCCATGCAGGCCGAGATGAGTTTGATATGAGGGGCAGAATGCCTTTTGATGAGGCTTGCAAGGCAGTAGGCAAAGAGAAGCTCTACATTCAAGATACAATTCGCGTTTATGAACACCTGAAGTCAAAAGGGTGCAAAATGATGATGTGGGGCGACGTCCTCACCAGACCAGGCTTCCGTGAACTTGTGGACGAGTTGCCGAAGGACATAATCATCAATGACTGGCGATATGCCCCAAGCGAAACATATCCAAGCATTGACTTTTATATCTCACACGGTTTTCCGGTTATAGGGTGCACTTGGTACGATCCGCGGAATATTGCTCGCTTCTCGAAGTATGCGTCCGCTCGCGACGTTCTAGGTATGATGCAAACTACTTGGACTGGCTTCCAACCCGAAGAGGTCGTCCTCGAAAAATGGCCCGAGCAGGCTTATGGATATGTTTTGTCAGCAGCTTGGGCTTGGAATCCGAAAACTGCTGACTTGAGCACTTTGCCTTATAGAGCAGATCAGGTTTTCAAAAGAGCATGGGGAGAATTACCCTCATCACAATCTCGTAAATACGCCGCGGTCAGGATCGATAGTTACTGTAACATCGCGCGGGTCGATTCGGGACGAGGCAGAGGTTGGTTGGGCATAGGTCGAGGTTATGACCTAAGAGAACTGCCAGCTGGATTGGTGGCGATAGAGAATGTGCCATATTACATATTGCCTGCGGATTTGCGCTATCCTTCCGTGATTATGCTTGGCGGTGTAGGGTTGGCAAAGGATCTGCCGACTGTCGTGGAAGGTATCCGTGTTGATGGATGTGTCAAGTCACTTTGGTTCTTGCACGGCTGCGCGTATCCGGTTGAAAATGGGTGTCGTGTCGGTCGGTACGTCGTACACTTCGAAGATAATACCACTGAAACCATAGATCTTACCGTAGGCAACAACATATTTGTCTGGGATGATCAGTCGACGGCTGCTACCTATGGGCATGCCTGGAAGACATCTATGCGGGATGGACGAGTTGTGGGTCTCGGGACGCTAAAGTGGGAGAACCCTAAACCGGAGATACGTATAACGGCAATTGATTTTGTCTCGTCGGTTCCTGAGGCTTGTCCATTCCTGTTAGCGGTCACGGCTGAGATCTAGCTACTTGCGCGGGCTCTTTCTCGGTTTCTCATCGGCTCGCTCCGGCTTAGCAACAACCTCTTTTTCAAGAGGGAATTTCAGGTCTTTTGGTGCAAGTTTTGCAACTGCATTCCTCCAGTCTCTTGGGTTGTTACCGATCTTCTTGGCTAGCTCGTCGTCTAGTCTTTTGAGCTCTTCGTAGGCTTTCTTTGCGAGCGATACGTTTCCGAGGTTCGCTTGTGCTTGCAAGATTGCGACATAAAGTACTGGTGCCTCGGATTTCAGTTTCGTGCTGGCGTGTTCGGCAGAAGCCAGAGCATTTTTATAATCGCCAAGTCGGTTATATGTTAAGGCAAGGCGTACCCACGGATCTCTAAATTCTGGCCAGTTCTCCGCAGCTTCCTTGAACTGCTTAATTGCGAGATTATACTTCCCTTCTAGATCATAGGTCGCTCCGATACCGCTTAAGGGTCGTGCAAGTTGCTTCTTTTCCTCGTCGCCGAGATTGGCTTGATGGACAAGGCGCACGAAACGTCGATAATACGCCCTTGATAGAATTGGTTTTCCCGACAAATAGTAGATATCGGCAATGTCAAGGATCAATCCAGCAGCGGCATATTTACTTGCCGGGATTAGTGCCTTAAGTTCCTTTACAGCACGATCCATTTTACCTAGCTCGTAGTCGCGCTGCGCGGCTAGCAGATTACCGTAGTAGTCCGCTTTGACAAATAGTGACAAATATATTCCAAAAGCCAGTGCACCTGACAGAGCCGCCGATATTGCTCCTCGCACGCAGGCACTTCTTTCCCATCCAAGTTCTCGTCCGAGGTCGCGCACACCTAAATACAAGCCCACTGCTGCCGCTGCTAGCCAAGGTGTGCCGTCGGAAGCGGCGACTTGCTGCGCCATTGCGGCTATACCGGGGAGTGCTTCCTCGAAGAGCTTTAGGCGGGAGTTTCCGTAAGTAATCCCAAATGCTATCGTAGAGGCGAACGAGACTACCACATAAGTCATAATCCCACGTGCGACCGGGGCGCCAGTCGCAACGTTTATCCCTATGGCAATGAGAACTACATACGCAAGCTGCAAGACTGCACTTGCGGCATCTAAGAGTTGCCTAGTGGTTCCCGAAGAGGTGCCTGCCAATGTAGGTGCCAGGCCAGCAATGGACATCACGCCAACGAGGATTAGTGACAGCTGAGCCCAGCCCATTATTATTACCAGGCGCACATAATCTATTTCGGTTCCGATCCACTTGAGAAGCTTCTGAGCAGCCCAAGCGTACAGCAGGAATAATCCGAACCAGGTGATGGGGTTGTAGCGTCCTGTGGCGAAGTAGTGGAGTGGTCCCAGTTCTGAAGCGGCTAGGCATGCTCTTAGACAGAACAACACACCTGCAATGCTCACAAAGATAAGGGCGCTGCCCAGAAGTCGCCTCTTCAGTATTTCCTCATAAGCCGCTCTTGGCGACGTGAAAGTAGCGACTGCTAGCTTGGCATAGCTGTGGTTTTCTGACCGATTTGTGTTAGCCGTCTGTGTTTGATGTGTTTCTGGACTCATATTTCTCTTTCAACTGCCTCGGCGACGCGCTTCAATTCTTGCATCAAAGCTGCGAATTTGTCGGGTCTTAGTGACTGCGGACCATCGCTAAGTGCTCTCTGTGGATCATTATGAACTTCTATGAGTAAGCCATCTGCACCAGCTGCTACTGCGGCCTTTGCCACGGGTCCAACATATTGCCAGTTGCCTGTAGAGTGAGAAGGGTCTACCATAACCGGCAGATGTGTCCAGTGCTTGAGGACTGGTATTGCATTGATATCCGTTGTGTGCCGCGTGGAGTCCTCGAACGTGATTATGCCGCGCTCACATAGGATTACTTGGTGGTTGCCTTCAGATATTATGTACTCCGCCGACATCAACAGGTCTCTTATTCTTGAACCAAGTCCACGTTTCAAAAGAACCGGAAAACCGGTTGAGCCTACCTTTTTAAGTAGCGGGTAGTTTTGCATGTTGCGAGTGCCGATTTGCAACACGTCGGCGTACTTGCACACCAAATCTACATCGTGGGTGTCCATAACCTCAGTCACTATGGGAAGCCCGGTTTCTTCGCGTGCCTTGGCGAGTATTTTCAAGCCTTTCTCTCCCAAACCTTGAAAGCTATATGGCGAAGTCCTCGGTTTGAATGCGCCACCGCGCAACATTCTCGCGCCGGCAGCTATAACTTGTCGCGCAATCTCAACCGTTTGGCTTTCACTTTCGACGCTGCACGGCCCGGCTGCCACGATCACTTGTTTTCCGCCAACCTCTAGGTCGCGGACTTTAACTATACTGTTTTCCGGATGGTAAGTACGGGAAGCAAGTTTCCAGAGGTCAGATATAAGCTCGACACGCGCTACGCCTGGCATCGATTGAAAATGCTCGACAAGGTCAGCCTTGCGGACATCTAGCTCCCCCAAAACTGCAATAACCTTTCTCTCGACGCCCGGGTTCATAAATGGTCTGAACCCGATCTTGGCTACTTCCTCCGTTACTGCATTTATTTCGTCCTCAGTTGCCTGAGGGTGCATTATGATTATCAACTTGAACCTCCGAGTCCAATCTCCTTAAAAGTATACCTTAAGCATTGGTGCGAATCTACGGAGTTTCGCCTAATTACAGAATAGGCACTCCAACATTCTAGAACAATAGCAAGATGTTGGAAATACTTGAGTGCCATCTGGGGCGAGCACATTTTCTAGCAGCGTCGTCCGCGGCGATAGTACTTGCCATTATTATACGTTTCAGATGCTTTTGGAGGAAACCTTTGTCAGTTAAGAGGTTGTTGCGATAGACGCTGGGTCTGTGCGGACGCGAACGCTGTGTGGCGGCGGGTTCGGCCCGGAGCGGCCTCAAGAGGACGGCTTGGAGGGCTGGCTGGGTCCTGTTTTGACCCTCTTG
>Ga0123519_10013297_pt1 | contig 11852 bp, 7 predicted proteins | sample YelNatPaOPRAMG02_FD_87396 | JGI IMG/M metagenome (GOLD analysis project Ga0123519, IMG submission 87396) | Hot spring microbial communities from Yellowstone National Park - Yellowstone National Park OP-RAMG-02 (version 2) | ecosystem: Environmental > Aquatic > Thermal springs > Hot (42-90C) ... | reverse complement strand
TTGGATTACAATTGCGGCAATAAGAGCTAAACGGCCGGAACAATTGATTATTAATAAACCAAAAAGATTAATTTCTCCTAAAAGTAATTGTCCTTTTGAAAATCCTCAAAAAAGCGGTCATAAGCCGCCAGAAATAATTAAATTTTTACCCAATAAAAAAGATTGGTTCTTACAAATTTTTGAAAATAAATATCCAGCTTTTCAACCAAAGAATTTATCGGTAATTGAAGAAAAAATAGGTCCTTATAAAGTGATGAATGGTTATGGTTATCACGAGATATTAGTTTTAAGAGATCATTTCAAACCCTTAGCTGACTATTCAACTAAAGAATTGCTTATTATTTTAAAATCCTTACAAGAACGATATAGCAAAATTGCCCAGGATCGAAAGATAAAATACATTTCTATTTTTCATAATTGGGGGCCAACAGCTGGCGCTTCAATTTATCACCCTCATTTACAAATTATCGCCATACCTGTTGTGCCTCCGCATATTCAACATTCCTTAACCGGCAGTCATCGCTATTGGTTAAAAAATAAAAAATGCGTCCATTGTGAAATTAACAAATTTGAAATTAAAAACAAAACGCGTATTCTTATCCAAAATAAAAAGGCAATATCTTATAGTCCTTTTGTTTCTTTAGAGCCCTTTGCTCTTCGTATTACACCATTAAAGCATCTGCCTTATTTTGAAAAAACGCCAACTAGCATTCTTTTTGATATTGCTAAGGTTTTAAAACATAGTCTTTCTTGTTTGAAGAAAAAATTGAATGATCCTGATTATAATTTATTTATTCATACTGCTCCCACAATTGAGAAAAGAAAATATCATTGCTATCATTGGTATATTGAAATTATTCCAAAAATTAATATTTCGGCTGGTTTCGAATTATCAACCGGTATTGAAATTACCACCATTGATCCGGATGAAGGAATTAAATATCTTAAATCATAATTTATGATTGCTTATATTTTTTCTTTAATTGTTAATTTTATTTTAGAAGTGATTAATAAAGGAGGTTATTTAGGAGTTTTTATTTTAATGGCATTAGAAAGCTGTAATATTCCGATTCCTTCAGAAGTAGTTATGCCATTTTCAGGATTTTTAGTGCATCAAAAAATTTTTTCCTTGGTTGTTTTGGCAGTTATCGGCGCTTTGGGAAATTTATTTGGTTCACTGGTTTCATATTTTATTGCTTTTAAATTAAAAGATGGAGTGAAAGGGTTTTTTGAAAAATCAAAATTTTTTTATCATGATTATATCAAAGCGGAAAACTTTTTTAATCGTTTTGGAGAAAAATCAATTTTAATTGCTCGTGTTTTGCCAATAGTTCGAACTTATATTTCCTTTCCAGCCGGATTTTTTAAAGTTAATTTATTTAAGTTTAGTATCTATACATTTTTTGGTTCATTAGTCTGGTCATATTTTTTGGCTTATTTAGGTTTTTATTTAGGTGAAAATTGGCAGATTTTAGAAGGGTATTTGAGGCGTTTTGATTATTTAATTTTAATTGTGATTGTTGGAATTTTGTGTTATTATATATTTAGAAAAATTAAAGAAATTAAAAGTCGCAGTTAAATTATTAAATTTATGAAGAAATTTAAAGTTGTTGTAACAAGAAAAATTCCCGAGGTGGGGATTCAATTATTAAAAAAAGCCGGCTTTGATGTTAAGGTGAGTCCTTATGATCGCGTTTTAACTCGCGAAGAATTGAAAAAATTTATTAAAAGCGCGGATGCTATTTTGTCTCTTTTAACTGATAAAATTGATGGTGAAATTTTAGATGCCGCTGGGTCGCAATTAAAAATTGTTGCTAATTATGCCGTGGGTTATGATAATTTTAAATTAGATGATTTTAAAGCTCGAAAAATTTATGCCACTAACACTCCAGGCGTTTTAACAGAAACAGTTGCTGAACACGCTATCGGTATGCTTTTTGCGATTGCTCAAAGAATTGTTGAGGCTGATGAGTTTGTTCGTCAAAGAAAATTTGAAGGTTGGGGACCGATGCTTTTTTTGGGTAGTGATGTACGCAATAAAACCCTAGGCATTGTTGGTTTGGGAAGAATTGGCGCTGAAGTGGCCAAAAGAATGCATGATGGATTTGATTTAAAAATAATTTATTATGATGCTAAAAGAAATTCTAATTTAGAAAAGCAATATAACATTAAATATGTGCCATTCAAAAAATTATTAAAAATCTCTGATTTTATAAGTATTCATGTTCCGCTTTTACCAACAACAAAACACATGTTTACTTTGAAAGAATTTAAATTAATGAAACCAACTGCTTATTTAATTAATACTTCCCGCGGAGCAGTTATTAAAGAAAGCGATTTAGCAATTGCCTTAAAGAAAAAAATAATTGCCGGCGCCGCGCTCGATGTTTATGAATTTGAACCTAAAGTGACCCCAGATTTGATTAAATTACCGAATACAGTTCTTTTGCCTCATATTGCCTCGGCTAGTATCGAGACTCGATCAAAAATGGCAGAAATAGCAGCAAAAAATATAATTGCGGTTTTAAAAGGCAAAAAACCACTTAACCCAATCTTTTAGTTATCCACAGGTAAATTAAAAGAAAGGAAATTTTTGTTTATAATATAAACAAGCCCCAAACTCGTTCTTATAAATCAATTTAAAAGAGTTTGTTGTAAAAAAGGGGTACATCCCGCTCTTTTGATTAATGATCGTATCTAAAACATTAATTCTTATTTTTATAATTTAAAAAAACAGGAAGAGTATAGGATATTATTATTAATCAAAAGAGCGGGATAAAAAAGGTCGAATAAATAATCAAATAATTTTAAAAATATGGTCGTTCAATCTTGGGCAGATCTTTTAGTAGGTTCGTTCCAAACGTGGTGGAATATTTTTGTGAATTTCTTACTAAATTTTCTTGGCGCTCTTATTGTTTTTCTTATTGGTTTAATTATTGCTGCTGGTTTAGCAGCGTTGGTTAATAAAATTATTAATGCGATTAAATTAGATAAACTTCTTGGAAAAGTAGGAGTAGCCAAGTTTTGTGAAAAAGCCGGCTGGACATTAGATTCTGGTAAATTTTTAGGAGAGATTGTTCGCTGGTTCTTTATTTTGGTTTTCTTACTAGCTGCTACTGATATTTTGAAGTTACAAGCTATTAGTAGTTTCTTAAAAGATGTTGTGTCATATTTGCCAAATATTATTGTTGCCATTGTAGTTATTTTAGCAGCAGTGGTAATTGGCGATTTCTTATCTGGTTTAGTACGTGGAACAGTTAAAGGTACTAATTTATATGCTTCGAAATTCTTATCTTCATTAACACGCTGGGTTGTCTTGATTTTTGGTTTTTTGACTGCTCTGATTCAATTGGGTGTTGGTGTATCAATTATTAATACTGTTATTACTGGTATTATTGCAATGTTAGCTATTGCTGGCGGCATTGCCTTTGGTTTGGGTGGTAAGGACTATGCCCAACATTTAATTGAAAGATTTCGTGAGAAAGTAGAAGAAAGATAAGATTAAAAAAGATAGATTACGCCCTTCTCAAAAATGAGAAGGGCGTAATCTATCTTAATACTTGACTTTAAATATTTTTTTGATAAAATATGCTTATAAAATACAATGCGTAATAATTATCAATTACTTATAAATATTCAAGGAAGCTGAATTTAAAAAGTGGGACTTTTTTATCAAAAATCCGCTTCCTTGAAAGGCGGATTTTTTAAAATAATAAGATTAACAACCGAGAATAGATAAAATAAAAAACTTTATTTATTCTCGGTTGTTAATCAAATAACAACCGAGAACATTAAAAAATAAATAGGGGTACAATGAAGCATTTTTTATCGGGACGAAATTAAGGGCGTGTGGTGGATGCCTTGACTAGAAGGGGCGATGAAGGACGTGGCGTAGCTGCGATAAGCCTCGGGAAGGTGCGTAGCAACCTTTGATCCGGGGATTTCCGAATGGGGGAACCCAATCGCGTAAACCGCGATTACCCATGTTCAAAAGAACAAGGGAGTATACCCGCTGAAGTGAAACATCTCAGTAAGCGGAGGAAAAGAAAACAAGTCCTGCTAAAACAGGACACCATTTCCTTAGTAGCGGCGAGCGAACAGGAAAGAGCCTAAATCCAATTTGCAAAAATTGGAGGTTGTAAGGCAAATACGTTTCTCTTTCTAATTTTTTTTAAGTTTGACTCGAGTATTTAAAAAATAGGAAGAGAAAGAGAGTTACAAAATTTTTGGTTAGCCAAATAGGCTGGAAAGCCTAACCAAAGAAGGTGAGAGTCCTGTAGGCGAAAACCAAAAATCTCTCTAGTATTTGTCCTTGAGTACTTCGAGAAAAGATAACCTCGGAGGAATCTGCCAGAACTAAACTGGCAAGGCTAAATATCCTTCTAGATCGATAGTGGACAAGTACCGTGAGGGAAAGGTGAAAAGTAGGCCGGTGAGGCCGATGAAATAGAACCTGAAACCATACGCTTACAAGGACTCGGAGTCTTGGCATTATGTCAGGATGACGGGGTGCCTATTGAAGAATGAGCCAACGAGTGTATAAGTGTTGCTTTGGTTAATCCTGCTTAGCGGGAAAAGCCTTAGAGAAATCGAGTTTTAAAAGAGCTTTTACTACTTCTTCGCAATTTTTATTACGAAGTGGTAGTAAGGTAGCACTTATACGACCCGAAGCCAAGCGAGCTTACCATGACCAGGGTGAACCTTGTCGAAAGATAGGAGGAGGCCCGAACCGGTTGGTTGTGCAAAACCTTCGGATGAGTTGTGGTAAGAAGTGAAAAGCTAATCGAGCTTGGTAATAGCTGGTTCTCTCCGAAATAGCTTTAGGGCTAGCGGTCATTCATTCAACTTGTGGGGGTAGAGCTACTGGTTTAATCGTAAAGGGCGAAAGCTCGGCGATTAAGTCAAACTCCGAATACCATAAGCGAGAATGACCAGTAAGACTACGGGGGCTAAGCTTCGTGGTCAAAAGGGCATGAACCCTGATCGCCGTCTAAGGTCTCTAAATTTTGGTTAAGTGTCAAAGGAAGTGATCAGCCGAAGACAGATAGGATGTTGGCTTAGAGGTAGCCATCATTTAAAGAGTGTGTAACAACTCACTATCATATTTTGACTTCGGTCAGAATTGGCTGATCGCGCCGAAAATGTAGCGAGGCTTAAACCAGATACCGAAGACGCGACTCATCAAATTTTTTATATTTGATGGGGGTAGGAGAGCATTTCTTTTGCAGTGAAGTCGTACTCGCGAGAGGCGATGGAGCAAAAGGAAGAGAGAATGTTGGCATGAGTAACCGCATGTCCGATGAGAAATCGGACCGCCGAAAATTCAAGGTTTCCGTGGCAATGGCAATCATCCACGGGTTAGGCGAGCCTAAGGCAATGGTGAAAACCGTAGCTGATGGATAGCTGGTTAATATTCCAGCCCTTCCTATAGATTTCTGATGGAGTGACGAAGGACATAAGTCCGAGCGCCTTATTGGTTTGGCGTCCTTGATTTTAAGAAGTGTTTGCTAGGTAAATCCGGCAAACTGTCTTTAATGATAAACTTCGCAAATCGAGGAAATCCTGCTTCGGCGGGAAATTCGGGTGAAGAGCCTTCCGAGAAAAACTTCTAATGTTAGTTTATAGGAACTCGTACCGGAAACCGACACAGGTGGATTGGTGTAAGAGCACTAAGGCGAACGGGTGAATCCTCGTTAAGGAACTCGGCAAAAAAGCGGCCGTAAGTTCGCGATAAGGCCTTCCAGCTCTTTTGGACAATGATCGCGTTTTATTAATTAGTTGATAATTTCACATATATCAACCAAAGTTATAGAACGTTGTTATTGTCCAAAAGAGCTGGACGCAGCGAAAGAACCTCTAGCGACTGTTTAATAAAAACACAGGTCCCTGCTAACTCGTAAGAGGATGTATAGGGGCTGACGCCTGACCGATGCGAGAAGGTCAACGTTGCCGGTTATCGTTTGTTTTTAACAGGCGGTAGCTGAGTGACCGAAGCCCTCGTCAATGTCGGCGATAACTATAATCGTCCAAAGGTAGCGCAATTCCTTGTCGGGTAAGTTCCGACGCGCATGAATGGCGTAACGACTAGAGGACTGTCTCAACGAGGAGCCCGGTGAAAATGCGATTCCAGCGAAGACGCTGGGTACCCGCGGCAAGACGAAAAGACCCCGGGAGCTTTACTGTAGCTTGATATTGGGTTTAAGCCGCTACTGCGTAGCATAGGTGGGAGACTATGAAGTCCTGATTCCGGTTGGGATGGAGTCGCCAGTGAAATACCACTCTGTAGCAGTTTAAATTCTAACTTCAGCGGCAAAAACGTTGGAGGACAGTGTCTGGCGGGCAGTTTTTCTGGGGCGGAATCCTCCAAAAGAGTAACGGAGGAGTTTACTAAGGTCGGCTAGGTGCGGATGGAAATCGCACTGGTTGTGTAAAGGCATAAGCCGGCTTAACTGTGAGGCTGACAAGCCGAACTCGAGTTTTATAAACTCGACGGTCCGCATTTTTTTAATTTGCGGATTGAGATGCGAAAGCAGAACTTAGTGACCCGACGGTTCTTTTTAGAAAGACCGAAGACATCGGACAAAAGCTACCCCGGGGATAACAGGCTAGTCAGACCCGAGAGTCCCTATCGACGGTCTGGTTCGGCACCTCGATGTCGGCTCATCCTAGCGCGGGGCTGGAGAAGGTCCCAAGCGTTTGGCTGTTCGCCAATTAAAAGGATACGTGAGCTGGGTTTAAACCGTCGTGAGACAGGTTAGTCTCTACCTGCCGTGGGCGTTTGACACTTGAGGGAAGTTGACCCTAGTACGAGAGGACCGGGTTGAACGAACCTCTGGTGTACCGGCTTTTCCACCAGGAGAAATGCCGGGTAGCTATGTTCGGTTGGGATAAGCGCTGAAAGCATCTAAGCACGAAGCCCATCCCAAGATTAGGTGTCATCACCTCCTAGGAGACGACTAGGTTGATAGGCTCCAGGTGTAAGATCTGTAAAGATTTTAGCCGAGGAGTACTAATTAGGTGGTTTTCGTCCCGATAAAAAATGCTTCATTGTTATTTGTAATCAAAAAATTTCTCGGTAATTTAGCTATTTACATATTTTTATATTTTTTATCCAAGTTAAATTATTTATTGTGATTTCCCGGTGATTTAACTCAATGTGTACCACCTCTTTCCATTTCGAACAGAGAAGTGAAAGCATTGAGTGCCGATGGTACTCACCCGAACACGGTGGGAAGAGTAGGATTCGCCGGGAATTCAGAATGAATAATTTTTTGGGATAATAAATAAGAATTTAGCGAGAGAAGATTTTGCTGATAATTTTTAATTATAAAAAGGATTTTACATTAAAATCCTTTTTTATTTTTAAAAAGTAATTTAAAATTAAAAGAATTTGATTTTTAATAACAGAAGAATCAAAGATATTAAAAAATATTTTTTAATAATTCAAAAAATATATAGAGAGCAAAAATTATAAGTAGAAAGATCGCTTCTTTTTTAGAAATTTTCTTATTAGTTTGAATAAAAATAAAGAAAAAAATTAAAGCGCCAATCATAAAAAATCGTGCTAAAGAAATAGAGGAGATATCAATAATATCTATTGGATGAATTAAGGCAATTAAGCCAAGAATTAAAGTTGCCGGAAAAATAATCGAACCCATTAAATTACCCAAAACCATCCAATTTTCTTCTTGTTTAGCTGTATTGATAGCAAAATAAATTTCTGGCATAGCATTAGCTAAACCAGTAACAATTAAACCAAAAAATATAAGCGAAATTCCTAATTGTTTTGTTATTAATTGGGCAGAAAAAACAATAAATTGAGAGACAATAAAAATAGCAACAATTAAAACAAGAAGTATCAGGATATTCTTAATAAAAATACAGAATTTTTTAAAAGTAACGTCGATTTTAGATATTTCTTTTTCATTTTGATAAAATTTTTGATATCTTTCTTTTTTGGAGAAAAGCCAAAAAAGATAGGTTAAAAAAGATAAAATTAAAATCAAACCATCCGCTCGAGATAATTGATGATCAAGAATTAAAATTAAAGGCAGTAAAGCGGCAACAAGGGTAAAAAATGTTGTTGACTGAACGGTGCGGCTATTCGTTTCAATTTCTTTGTTTTTTGAAAATAAAACCCCTAATGTCACTGCCAATGTTAAAGCAACAAGATTATTGCCAATAATATCACCTAAGGAAAGTTGAGGAATGCCGTTTAAAGCCGAAGAAATTCCTAAAAATAAATTGGGTAAAGCTGATGCAAAAGCAAGAATAAAAAAAGCAACTATAAATTCTTTAATAGCCAAAAAAGAAGAGATGCTTATTAAAATTTTTACTAATTTTTCGCAGCAAATATACAAAAAAACAGCAGCAACTAAAAATAAAATAAAATACAGTAATAGCGTCATAAAGAAATTATATCAAAAATTTATTAGCGCGTGAAATGCTTTTCTAAATGTTTAGGCGTTTATGTGAGTAATTTTTAATGAAGAAAAATTTGCTATGCGGAAGGGGTGGGATTCGAACCCACGAGGCGCCTTATCAGCGCCAGAGTTTAGCAAACTCTTGCCTTAAACCACTCGGCCACCCTTCCAAATTTTTTAATATTTTTATTATAGCAAGAAATCGACTTTTTGCAAATTTAACAATACTAAATTATAATAAAATAATGTTTGAATATCATACCCGCGCAATTGTTTTAAACAAAAAAACAATTAATGAAGCTGATGCTAATGTTACTTTATATACAGAAAGTTTAGGAAAAATTGAATTAATTGCCAAGGGCGCTAAAAAAATAACGGCAAAATTAAATGCTCATCTAGAACCGCTTAATCTTATTGAAACAACAATTATTTCTGCTATAAATAAACATTTAACGAGTGTCCTAACAATTAATAATTTCGCGCGCCTCCGCCAAAATTTTTTATTATTGCAAAATGCTTTAAAAATTATTAATCTCTTTAATCAAGCAATTGTTGCTAATGAAAAAGATGAGATAATTTGGCAAGCGCTTATTAATTATTTAAACAATTTAAATTCTGAGAGATTAAGTCAAACTGATGAGAAAAAAATAATAATTTTAATGAAACTTTTCAATTTGGAATTTTTATTTAATTTAATTAGCGCATTGGGCATAATGCCTGATGATGATGAAATTTCTAAATATTTTAGCCCTCAAACGACTTTATTAATCAAACTTTTAAAATCAGAAAATTCGCAAAAAATCATCAATAAATTTACTCTATTAAAATTAGAAAAAATAGATTATAATAAAATAGAAGAGGAAATCAAAGGAAAAATAATTATCTAAAAATATGGCTTTAAAAGATATTGAAGAGCAGCTTTATAAAATGAAAGAGGAGGATTCTATAGAACCAAGAGAATCAGAGTCTTCGTTTTTTAAACCACCTTCTCAACCAGAAACAGAAAAACAACCTCAAGGATTTATTTCTAGGGAAGAACCTTCTAAAAGGCCACCAATTAATTTTTATCAAAAATCTCGAAAATCTTCGATAATTTATTATATTATCATTGGCATTCTTTTTGTCGGCTTAATATTTGAAGGTTATTTATTGGCTAAAAAACTTTCTACGCAAAAAACTGGTATTCAAATTAGTATAAATAGTATTGATAATGTTTTGTTGGGACAGGTTTTTCCTTTGGATGTAGTTTACAATAATAATTCAGCTAATCTTTTGCAAAATACAAGTTTAATTATTGAATTACCCGATAATATTAAAATTTTAGGCGATCAAGAAAATACCAAAATTATTAGAAAAGAATTGGGTGATTTAGGAACGGGTAATAATAATATCGAAAGATTTTATTTAGTGGCAATGGGAACAGCTAATAGAGTTGATACTATCAAAGCCACACTTCAATACAATATTGTTGGTTTTAATGGCCGTTTTGAGAAATCAAAAGTTCAAACAATAACAGTAGGTGGTCCCATTATTGATTATTCTCTTTCTGCGCCAGAAAAGATTGTTAGCGGTGATGAATTTTCAGTAAAAGTTAAATTTACCAATAATTCCAATCAAATTATTCCTGAATTACGCATCCAGCTTTTTTATCCATTGGGTTTTAATTATACTAGTGCTGATATTAATCCCATTGACGGCAATAATGTTTGGTCATGGAATAATTTAAAAGATCATGAAAGTGGCGAAATAAATATTCATGGTATTATTGTTGGTGAAGTGGGCAGCTATTATGAAATGGGAATAAACATTAATTTAATTACCCAAGGACAAGTTATTGCTCTTGATAAAAAAACAACAATGTTAAATATTTTGGAAGCGCCACTAAACTTAGCTGTTTATCTTAATAACAGTAAAGATTATATCGCTCGAAATGCTGAACAATTAGAATATCGAATTGATTATCAAAACAATACTGATTTGGCTTTAAGCGAAGTAATTATTAAAGCAGATTTAGAAGGTTCAATGTTTAATTATCAAAGTTTATTAACTAATGGATATTTTGATTCTTTAAAAAAAGAGATTATTTGGAATGGAGGAAATACACCGGAATTAAAATTAATTGAAAAAGGAAAATCAGGCTCAGTAAGTTTTAAAATTTTTACCACCTCAAATTATCCAATTAGAAGTTTCAAAGATAAAGAACAGGTATTAAAAGTTAAAGTGAGTATGGAATCTCCAACGGTACCGCCAAAAAGCAGTTTAAAAACAACAACTGCCATAGCTGAACTAAATACAAAAATTACTGGGCGTGTTGATTTTCAATATTATGCTTTATTTAGAGATGCGTTATCAGGGATTGTTAATAAAGGTAGTTTGCCTTTAAGAGTAGGTAAAACAACTGATTTCACAATTCATTGGAAAATATTAAATTACAATAATGATATTAATGATGTCACAATCAAAACAGTTTTGCCGCAAGGTATAAAATGGAATAATACAATAGCCGGCAATTATGGTGATTTAAAGCCCGAATTTAACGAAAGAACTAATGAACTTGTTTGGCGAATTAAAGAAATCCCGGCTTTTTCTGGCATTTTAATGCCTGCTTATGAATTAATTTTTCAGATTTCCGCTACTCCTTCTATAAATCAATCTGGAAATTATATGAAATTACTTGAGGCTATAAATTTTACTGCTAATGATAAGTTTACTGGACAACCGATTAATTTAATTGCTGAACCAATAACTTCTGAATTAAAATCAGACCCGACGGTTAAACAAGAGGAAGGAAAGGTACAACCATAGAATATTGCCATAAAATAAACATCAATTATAATTAATTTTATCATGACCGAAAATAATTTGATGGATAAAATTGTTAGTTTAACAAAGCGTCGCGGCTTTATTTTTCCATCTTCAGAAATTTATGGCGGCTTTTCGAGTTCTTATGATTATGGGCCATTAGGCGTAGAGCTAAAAAATAATATTAAACGCGCTTGGTGGAAAGAAATGCTTCAAAAGAAAAGCAGTATTGTTGGATTGGATAGCGCTATTTTGATGTCTCCAAAAATATGGCAAGCTTCGGGACATTTATCTGCTGGTTTTGCTGATTCTTTAGTTGAATGTATTAAATGCCACCATCGTTTTCGAGAAGATAATACCAAAGATAATAAATGCCCAGACTGCGGGGGTGAATTAATGCCGCCAAGAAAATTTAACTTAATGATGAAAACTTTTGTAGGACCAATAGAGGATGAAGCTTCGATAACTTACTTACGCGCTGAAACCTGCCAGGGTATTTATATGAATTATGAGAATGTTTTAAATTCGATGCGTATGAAAATTCCTTTTGGTATTGCCCAAATTGGCAAGGCATTCCGCAATGAAATTAACCCCGGTAATTTTACTTATCGCATGCGGGAATTTGAA
>Ga0123519_10013292_pt1 | contig 11856 bp, 14 predicted proteins | sample YelNatPaOPRAMG02_FD_87396 | JGI IMG/M metagenome (GOLD analysis project Ga0123519, IMG submission 87396) | Hot spring microbial communities from Yellowstone National Park - Yellowstone National Park OP-RAMG-02 (version 2) | ecosystem: Environmental > Aquatic > Thermal springs > Hot (42-90C) ... | reverse complement strand
TACCCAGAGGAAAGTGCGTAAATAGCTGGCTATGACCGGAGAAATAACCCTCAGGGGAAAAGTGCTGCCTGTGGGAGGAATAAAGGAAAAAATCCTTGCAGCAAAACGCGCCAGTATCAGGGAAATAATCTTATCATCAGAAAACAGAAAAGATGTCGAGGCTATTGACTCCCTGTACCTGAAAGGACTAAGATTCCATTATGTGGATACTATCATGGAGGCACTCGACCTGACATTGCTGAAACAGAAGGTGAAAAATCCCAAAAAAATAACTTTTGATTAATCAAGATGAAAAAAAGAGCTGTTTTCCCGGGTTCCTTTGATCCTTTTACTATAGGACATGAAGGTATAGTACGACGCGCCCTCACCCTTTTTGATGAAATAATCATTGCAGTCGGCGCCAATCCTCTTAAAAAAAGCCTCTATTCAGTGGAGACAAGAAAAAAAATGATTTCCGAAGTTTTTAAAGGAGATCCAAGAATAAAAGTCGACCACTACGAAGGGCTTACGGTTGATTACTGTAAAAAACATAATGCGATGTATATTTTAAGGGGACTTCGTACATCAGCCGATTTTGAATTCGAACGTGCTATTGCCCAGATGAACAGAATTATGGCACCGGAAATTGAATCGGTCTTTATTCTTACTGTCCCTGAGCATACACCTGTCAACTCAACAATAATTAGAGATATAATCAGAAGCGGAGGAGATGCCTCAATGTTTGTTCCTTCTTTAATCAAACTGTCTGATTATAAGACTGATGATGAGGATTAGAAACTCAGTAATCCTGTCACTGCTTCTGTTTTCAGCGAAGCTCGTCAGCCAGCCCGCTGTTATCAAAGGCTGCGGCGAAGGATACGGAAACGTTGAACTCTTTTTCTTCCGGCTGTCCGACCCAGTCTCACATAAACTCATCCCTCTGCAGGTAGTGAAGTGCAATGAAAAGGGGGAATTCTTTGCTGAAATATCTCTTAAGGAAAGAAGTCGGATAAATATAAAAACCGGAATATACAATTTTATCCTCCTTGCTTCCCCCGGTAAAGAATACCTGCTGAAACTTCCACCCTGCATTCCGAAACCTGAAGGAGGAGAAAGCAATCCTTTCATCACTGAACGAAATGTAATTCCCGAAGTGATAAACGACAGCACCGATATCAATAACCTGATAAGGAGATTCGATGAGGTCTATAATCCGGTTTTTAACAGAGTATCGGAACACATTGCAAAAGGACTTAAAAAAGACGAGATACCCGGAATTATAAGCAGTCTGAACAAAGTTACAGAAAATCAGGCTGATCCTTTTTACAGTGATTTTGTAATCTACAGGATGATAATGCTGAATGCTGTGGCATACGGTGAATTTCCAGACCGCAGGGAAGATTCTGTTCTTATAAACAGAAATTTTATGCCTGATAATCCGGCATATACCGACCTTGTAGAACAACTATACGGAAACTGTTTCAAAGCCATGTTAACCAGCGGGATGAGAGATGTTTTAATTAGAGCTCTGGAAAATTCATCTCCCATGGAAATCAGAAAAATATTTACCCGCGAAGGTAAAATAATTAACCGTCAGCTTCAGGATTATGTTATTCTGGAAAATATTTACTCCGGGTTTTATGAAGGGTTTGTTAAAGATAGAAATGTTTACGGCATACTTGATTCACTGATTAGTGAAGGCGGTTCGGATTACATAAGAAACCTTGCATCTCTTCTGAAAAACCATATACTTTTTTTTAGCCCCGGTACATATCCACCGGAATTTAGTCTTCCCGACAGTACAGGAGAAAAGGTCACACCAGTAAGATTCAGGGGAAAATTTGTTTTGCTTTTATTTATCAGGGATACTGATTATGCTGCATTAAGCGAGCTTTCATTACTTAAGTCGTGGGCCGGCAGGTTTGAGAATAATCTGAGTATTGTTGCTGTTATTACCGGTCCGGGATACCGTGAAAAACTGAGATTTTTCATGAAACGCAACTACGGATGGACATTTCTCGATGCTTCAGAATCACCATTTATTTCTTACTATTATGATTTAAAGGTTTACCCTTCTTTTTTTCTGCTCGACAGGGAAGGGAAAATAGCAGTAAAATATTGTCCTGCCCCTTCCGAGAATCTTGAAGGATTTATCAGGAATATTTTAGAGAGGGAGGGGAAATAATCAATCGGACAAAATTGATTTGTTTATCAGATCCATAAGTGAAAGCCAGATGCCTGATTTTATTGCTGATATTTCTTCAGGCAACAACCATGCAACTTCAGTGATATGTTCCTTTATTTCAGGTTTAATTATCATTTCTCCGTCATATTCCATCAGAAACCAGTTTGTTTTCTTGAGAAATGAGATACCCTCCAGTGTAAATGTATGGTAACTGGGTTCGAGTGGTTTGATGATCCTGTGTCCTTTTATGCCGCACTCTTCTCTCACTTCTCTCAGGGCACATTCTTCAGGAGTTTCATTTTTATCAACATGGCCTTTAGGCAGGTCCCATTTTTCACGTTTTTTTATAAAGAGATACCTTCCGGATGTATGTCTTACAAGTCCACCTGCAGCCTGCACTTCTGTAAAATAGATCCGGAAAAGTTTCCACAGATATTGAATATTGGGATCGTAAATATTTACTGAGGGGATGCTTGTGTCTTCCTGAAATTTTGAAATAAGTTTATAAAGTTCGGAAGTAGTATTGAATTTATGGAATAAGCCGTATTTTTGTAAACGGTCGGGTTCAGGGCTGAGAAGTATGAACCTGTTTTCGAAATGAACTTTATAGGTTATCATATGAAAAATATTTCAAAAACAATCGCTGGATATTTACTACAAATTAAAGCAATAAAATTACAACCGGCAAATCCTTTTACATGGGCTTCAGGGTGGAAATCTCCCATATATTGTGATAACAGAAAGACGCTTTCATTTCCTGAAGTAAGGACATATATCTGTGATTCGTTTACAGATGTTGTGAAGACCTATTATCCAGATGTTGAGGTTATTGCAGGAGTTGCAACAGGCGCTATTGCCCATGGTGCACTGGTAGCCCAGAAGATGGACCTCCCGTTCATTTATGTGAGATCCGAGGCAAAGAGCCATGGACTGGGCAACCAGATAGAAGGATATTTTGAAAAAGGTCAGAAGGTTGTGGTGATAGAAGATCTTATTTCCACCGGTGGTACAAGTCTCAGTGCAGTAAGGGCATTGCGCGATGCGGGCTGCAATGTTCTTGGGATGGTTGCCATATTTACCTACGGATTTAAAAAAGCAGATGAAGGATTCTCAGTGGAAAAATGTGAACTTCATACTTTAAGCGATTACAACACATTGATTGACTGTGCACTTGAATCAGGATATGTCAGCCTCAGTGATATTGAAACACTGAAAGAATGGAGAGTTGATCCTTCAAAATGGGGAGTGTAGAAAGATGACTTATTCCAGTAACAGAAAAGCACAGGTTTCCTGCACCGCTAAAGAGTTTTATAATTTTATTACTGATATTAGGAATTTCGGCAGGTTTATTCCTGATTCGATGAAACAGGGATGGGCTTCAGCATCAGATTCCTGTACATTCATTGTCACGGGAGTGGGATCAATAAATCTGACGATTGCAAAAAAGGAGCCTTTTGTAAAAGTTATTTTTAACGGAGAAGCACTTTCAAGAATAAAATTTACAATTGATACATCCATTTCCGGGGAAAGCAGGGATAACTGTGAAGTGGTTTTATTACTGAACGCAGAGATGGATCCGCTCACAGGTTCGGTTGTCGGACCAGGAATTGAAAAGTTGCTTGATGTCCTTGTTGATGAGATAGGGAAATTTTCAGGCTGGAGGGATATCTGACCATTAAAGGAAATCAACCTCGTTAAAGCCGTATTCATAAATTCTGCCCCTGCGATCCTCAATCTGTATCCTCCCGATATCAGTAACGGAAATTATTTTCCCTTCAAATACCCCTCTGTTATCACTGAATTCAGTGAACTGTCCGAATCTGTAAAGAGAGGTTTTGTAGTCCTCATCAATTCTTCCCATACGGTTATACAGCAGCTGTTTGTACCGGGCATCCAGCTTTGCAGCAAGTTCATTAAGGCATTGTTCAAGGTCGTACTCCTTGCCTGTAAGTATTTTGAGAGATGTTGGATTAGGGAGGTGGCGCGGAAAATGCTGCTGGTTGATATTTATACCAATACCTGCAATTGTATGGTCTATTTCATTTCTGATAATTGCATTTTCAATAAGAATTCCTGCAATTTTTTCATTTCTCACATAGATATCATTCGGCCATTTGATGGTTACTTCAAATACATAATTTCTGAGGAAGTCGCATATACCCAGTGATATTACTTTTGAAATCAGGAACTGTCTTTCGGCTCTTATTACCGAAGGGAAGAGTATAATACTCAACAGCAGGTTTTTATCCTTTTCGCTCTCCCATCGGTTATTCCCCTGTCCTCTTCCTGCAGTCTGAAATCCGGTATAAATTATTGTCCCTTCCATCACTTTGCCTTTCCGCAGCATCGCTGCAGCATGAGTATTTGTGGAAGCAAGCCTTTCGAAATAAACTTTTTTGGAGCCTATTATCATAATAACCAAGTTTTAACGGTAAAAGTTAAGTTTTTTACACGCAAATTAAAAATGATTTCAAATGTTATTGCAAAAAGTAACCGGCTTTTACAAAAATACTGATAATTGTTTGTACTTTTGCATCTGCAAATTAACTTATTTTATTAATGAAAAAAAAGCCTGACGGAACAGATTTGCTAATTAAAAGTGTGGTGAAGGGAATATTTGAAAAGAAAGGCTATGATGTTCTGAAAATAGACCTGAGAAATTTTGAAAACAGAATAACGGATTATTTTATAATTTGTCACGGCAATTCAGTTACGCAGGTAGATGCAATTACAACTTCGGTAGAGGAAACGGTGAGAAAGGAAACGGGTGAGAAGCCTTCTCATGTGGAGGGTCTGGAAAACTGTTTCTGGGTTCTTATTGATTATGTTGACGTTGTGGTTCATATTTTTCAGGAAGAATACAGAAAATTTTACAGCCTCGAATCACTGTGGGCCGATGCCGGGATTGTAAAACTGGAAGATACAGTAAAGGAGCAAAAGAGTTATGGCAGACGAAAAAAACAATAATCAGAACCAGAACAGGCAGGGCGACAAGAATCAGAAGCCGAAATTTAATTCTAACTGGATTTTTGCAATCATTGCATTATCTATTCTTCTTTTTCAGATAATGTACGGTGGCAAATCAGTAGAAAAAATAAATACCAGTACTCTCAGGGAGATGCTTGCAGCACGTGAGATTGATAAAATTATTGTAGTAAATAAAGACCAGGCAGAGATTTACCTTACTGAAGAAGCACTTAAATCGGACAAACATTCAAAAGTTGCCAAAAATTCAAATCCTGCAGGGTTTTCTGTTCCTAAACCAAATTACATTTATATTATCGGTGACCTCAGCAGGTTTGAAACATTACTGGTTGAAACCCAAAAAGCTGCAGGTTATGGCGAAAACGAATTAATTTATCCTGAGTATGTTAACCGTAAAAATTACATTGGTGAGATACTTGGGTGGATAATTCCTTTTCTTTTTCTTTTAGTTATATGGATTTTTATAATGCGCCGGATGGCCAGTGGGGCAGGAGGCGGAGCAGGAGGAATTTTCAGTGTTGGAAAATCGCGCGCTCAGATTTTTGACAAAGACACCAGCGTGAAGGTAAATTTCAACGACGTGGCAGGCCTTGAAGAAGCCAAGACAGAAGTGATGGAGATTGTCGACTTTCTTAAAAACCCTAAGAAATATACCCAGCTTGGCGGCAAGATTCCTAAAGGTGCTCTGCTTGTTGGTCCGCCGGGAACAGGTAAAACCCTATTGGCCAAAGCAGTTGCGGGAGAAGCCAACGTACCTTTTTTATCAATATCAGGTTCTGAATTCGTTGAAATGTTTGTGGGTGTCGGAGCCTCAAGGGTAAGGGACCTTTTCAAACAGGCGAAAGAAAAAGCCCCATGTATTGTTTTTATTGATGAGATTGACGCTGTGGGAAGGGCAAGAGGACGCAACCCCAACTTCGGTGCCAACGACGAAAGAGAGAATACCCTTAATCAGTTGCTTACCGAAATGGACGGCTTCGGAACAAACATGGGTGTTATTATCCTTGCAGCTACTAACCGGGCCGACATTCTCGACAGGGCCTTGCTGCGCGCAGGAAGATTCGACAGGCAAATCCATGTCGAACTGCCTGATCTTAAAGAAAGAGAAGCCATTTTCAAAGTACACCTGCGCCCTCTTAAACTCGAAAAAGACCTTGATATCTCTTTCCTTGCAAAACAGACTCCGGGATTCTCAGGCGCCGATATTGCTAATGTCTGCAACGAGGCTGCACTGATAGCGGCAAGAAGAAATAAAACTGTGGTACAGAAACAAGATTTCCTCGATGCAATTGACAGAATTATCGGCGGACTGGAAAAGAAAAACAAAATAATTTCTTTCGAGGAGAAGAAAACCATTGCCTATCATGAAGCGGGTCATGCAACCGTAAGCTGGCTGCTTGAACATGCCAGCCCCCTGGTTAAGGTGACGATTATCCCACGCGGAAAAGCGCTCGGTGCAGCATGGTACCTGCCTGAAGAACGACAACTCACTACACGCGAACAGATACTCGACGAGATGGCCTACGCAATGGGTGGCAGAGCTGCCGAACAACTTATATTCGGAAAAATATCAACCGGAGCCCTCAGCGACCTCGAAAAAGTCACCAAACAGGCCTATGCAATGGTAGCATACTTCGGAATGAGCGAAAAAATAGGCAATATAAGCTTTTACGATTCAACAGGCCAGGCCGATTTTAACTTTACAAAACCCTATAGTGAAAAAACAGCTGAACTGATTGATAAAGAAGTAAAGAAAATCGTTGACGAAGCATACCAGAGAGCAACCGAGGTTCTTGAAAAATACAGGAAAGGCCTCGTTGAACTCGCTGAACTCCTTCTCGAAAAAGAAGTTATCTTCAGCGAAGACCTTGAAAAAATATTCGGCAAACGAAAATCAGACCTGTCAAAAATGCACATTTATGAAGAAACAAAAACACAGGAAGTGAAAGAAAAAGAAAACATTGTTACAGTATCTGAACTTTCCGGTGCCGGTAATAAAACTGTTGAAAAAAATAAAAAGGACAGAAAAACCGGTCCAGAGAAAAACCTTGCCGGAAATAAATCAAATATAAAGGAAGGAAAGAAAACAAAGAGAGTAAAAAATGGAAAAGGAGTGGGCTAAAGTATATGAATCTGCAGAGGATGTCAAGATTGAAATAGCCAGGCTTCTGCTCGAAGAAAATGAAATTGAATCTGTTGTAATAAACAAAAAAGACAGCAGTTATCGTTTTGGCGAAAATGAACTTTATGTCCACAGGGATAATGTAATAAGAGCTAAACAGATTCTGAAAAACTTATAGAATTGAGCGAACTTTTAAAACGTACACTTACAGGTATCTTAATAGTAGTTTTTGTGCTGGGTGGCTTCTGGCTTCACCCGGTTTCTTTTTTCATAACAGGACTTGTCATCCTTACAGGTACACAGTACGAGTATTATAATCTTATCAGGAAATCAGGAATCAATCCCCAGATGATACCCGGACTGGCAACCGGCATTACCGCATATACCGCCTCAACATTAGTAGCTATGAAGTTTATAAGCATTAACTGGTTTTGCATATTAATACCGGCTGTTCCAATAATAATGATCCTTGAGCTTTACAGAAAAGAGGAGATGCCTTTTAACTCTATTGCTCATACCCTTCTTCCGTTTTTATACATTGTTCTGCCTTTGTCTCTTCTGCCGTTTACTGCCTTTAACCATTCAGGCATTAAATCACTTCTAAGCCATGAGATTGTTTTTTCACCGGGTGTTATTGTCGGATTTCTTTTGCTTCTTTGGACAAATGATACAGCCGCATATCTTGCAGGAGTCAGCTTCGGGCATCATCGCCTTTTTGAGCGGATATCACCCAAAAAATCATGGGAGGGTTTTATAAGCGGTTTTGTTTTTACTGTTGCCGTGGCCTGTCTTCTTCCAGGCTGGCTCGGGGTTTTTGACAGAATCGGATGGATTGCCACTGCAGTCATAATCGTTGCCGGCGGAACTTATGGCGACCTTATAGAATCTTTGCTCAAAAGAAGCATGGGGCTGAAAGATTCGGGTAATATTATGCCGGGCCATGGAGGATTCCTCGATAGGTTCGATAGTATGATGATTTCATTCCCGCTGGTTTATCTTTATTTCACTCTTTTTGGATGATTTGTCAGACTTGATTAGTTTTGTGCAAATTTTAAGAAATGAGTATTCACAGAGAAGGCTATAAAATTTTGTTTTTTGGATTTGTTTTCCTGGCCCTCCTTAATATTCTGGTCGGATTATTATGGCCTGAAATAGCCCTGCTTAAATGGGCTTTCCTTATTTTTTCGCTGGTTCTCTATATTTTTCTTCTTTTCTTTTTCCGTCTTCCTGAACGGTCAATCGACCCGGTTCACGGACTGGTCTTTTCACCTGCCGACGGCAAAGTAGTTGTAATTGAGGAAACAGAAGAAAAAGAATATTTTAAAGATACCAGGCTTCAGGTATCAATTTTTATGTCACCTTTCAATATGCACAGCAACAGGTATCCCGTTTCAGGAAAGGTCAAATATGTGAGCCATAATCCGGGAAGAAATATTGTCGCATGGCACCCGAAATCATCCGAACTTAATGAACGCACAACTGTTGTAATAGAAACACCCGACGGGAAAGAAATACTCGTCCGACAGATTGCAGGAGCTGTTGCCAGAAGAATAGTTACCTATGCAAAGAATGGTGAGACGGTAAAACAGGGTGATGAACTGGGTTTTATCAAATTCGGCTCACGCGTTGATATTTTCCTCCCCACAGGAACAGAAATAGAAGTGCCTATTCTTCAGCATGTAAGGGCCAACAAAAGTATAATAGCAAGATTATGATAAGAAACCAGGAAACAACAAACCGTAAACCCGACAACCAAGTTATTGATATAACTGAAGATGTTAAATGGATTGGCGTTCTTGATTATGATATCGTCACCTTCGACATTGTAATGGAGACTGAATACGGCACAACCTATAATTCGTATTTTATTAATGCTGAGAAGAAAACCATTATTGAGGCTGCAAAAGAAAAATTCAGTGACGTACATATCAGCAAAATAAAAAAGCTGGTCAATCCTTCGGAGATACAATATATTGTTCTCAATCATACCGAGCCCGATCATTCAGGTAACACAGGGAAACTGCTTGAATTGGCCCCCGAAGCCACTGTGGTGGGCAGTGGAAATACAATAAGATACCTTTCCGACATAATTAACAAACCATTCAGGTCAATGGTGGTTAAAGACGGCGACACACTTGATCTTGGAAACAAAACTCTGAGATTCATTTCAGCCCCTAACCTTCACTGGCCCGATACAATATTTACATGGCTTGAGGAAGATAAAATACTTTTTACCTGCGATATGTTCGGCGCTCACTATTGTTCCGCTGAAATGTTCAATGACTTTTCGGACGACTATTTTAAATCTTTCAGATATTATTTTGATGTCATTCTACGGCCATTCAGCAGGTTTGCCTTGAAAGCCATAGACAAGATAAAACCCCTTAACATCAGATTTATTTGCCCGGGACACGGTCCTGTTCATCATAAAGACATTGAAAAAATAATTAGCCTTACTGAGAAATATGCAGGGGAATATGTTCTGATAACAGAAGAAAAAAAATTAAGGAATATACTCATTACATATGTTTCGGCTTATGGATATACCGGAAAGATGGCCGGAATAATTGCTGAAGGAATCAGAGAAATTCCCGGTCTTGAAGTCACAGTTAAGGATATTGAAAATATTCCTTCCGGAGAACTTGAATCGGAAATTATCAGGGCTGATGCACTTCTTGTAGGATCACCTACCATAAACCAGAATACACTGATGCCTGTTTATAAGTTGTTTGCGGTTATCAATCCACTCAGGGATAAAGGAAAACCTTCAGGTTCTTTTGGATCGTACGGTTGGAGCGGAGAAGCTCCGGGAATTATTGCCGCAAATCTTAAAAGCCTTAAACTTTCATATTTTGAAAATCCGGCTTCTTTCAAGTTCTCTCCTGCAGGTTCAAAATCCGATTCACTGAGAGAATACGGAAGAAGATTTGCGCAGTTCGTTATTTCAGAATACGAAAAAAAAGGTGAATAAAAAAAGGAGGACTCTATTGAGCCCTCCTTTACCCTTTCCTGACATTCTCCTCAGAATTATGATATCTTAATCTGTTTACTGAGCTTCGACTTTTCCTCATGCATTTTTGGAAGAGTCACAGTAAGTATGCCGTCTTTGTAATTGGCTTCAATCTTTTCTCTGTCAACATTTTCGGGCAGAGAAAAGCTCCTGCAGAAGGAAGCATAACTGAATTCCCTTCTCTTGTAATCCTCACGGCTCTCCTCTTTCTCTTCCTTACGCTCCGAAGAGATTGTCAGAACATCTTCATTCAACTCAATCTTGAGATCCTTCTTATCAATTCCGGGAACTGCAAGATCGAGCGTGAATTTCTTTTCATCCTCTTTGATGTTTACAGCCGGCATCGAATGATACCTGGTTGTAAAGAAAGGTGCAAAGAAATCATCATCAAAGAGATCAGACCATAAAAATGGTTTGTCGCTTCTTTTAGTTAACATCGGTAACATGGCTCAATCCTCCTTATATTTTTGGTTAGACATTATTTTTTTCATCACTTTGCTATAAGCAACTTTTATTCCACATATAAAAAACTGACAAGATGACCTGGTATCTGATTTATTTAATGTCAGAATGACAGATATTTAAATTGATAAATAAAAAAGATATGTGTTCATTAATATTCCCTGTAGGGGATAATTTCGGATTTTGGATTTCGGATTTCGGATTTTGCCGCTTAGCGGTTAAGGTTTTGTAGAATCGTAAATTTGGATTAGGTTTGTAACAGGAAAAATATTTTCTGATGAAAAATATAGTCAGGAATATTCTTTTATTGGCTGGAATCGGATTAATTGTTTTCAGTTTCTGGTATTTTCGTGAGATAGTAATTTACATACTGGTTTCTGGAGTTCTTTCTATTATGGGAAGACCTCTTGTTGACTTGTTTGACAGTATAAGGTATAAAAAATTTGCCCTGCCGAAGGCTGCTTCCGCACTTCTGTCACTTCTGATTATGTGGGGTCTGATATTTCTTTTCTTCTATATTTTTATACCATTGATTGCCAGCCAAATACAACAGCTTTCGTCTATAGACAGCAACAAACTTGTGCAGATTATTGAAACTCCGGTAAGAAAAGCTGAAAGCCTTCTGCGGGCCCTGAATCCCGACCTTAAGGAAGTCTCTGTCAGAGCCTACTTGGCAGCAAAAATATCAGATATACTGAATATAGGATTTATTCAGGATATAATAGGTTCTGTTGCAAAAACCATTGGCAGTCTGGCAGTTGCAGTATTCTCAATAAGTTTTATCACATTCTTTTTTCTGAAAGACCAGCATCTTTTTTTCGAGTCTATTATAATGTGGGTGCCCGATGAGTATGTTGACAACGTAACACGTGCCCTCTATTCAATCAAAAGCCTTCTTACCAGGTATTTTATTGGCATTGTTATACAGAGCACATGCATAATGACTATGATGACTGTTGGAATGACAATTGTCGGGATTGAATTCAGGCAGGCCCTTGTCATGGGGCTTATTGCCGGTGTGCTGAATGTCATTCCTTATGTAGGCCCCTGGCTTGGATTCTTTATAACTGTTACAATGGGAATAGCTTCACACCTTAATTCTGATTTTCAGAC
>Ga0123519_10013288_pt1 | contig 11858 bp, 9 predicted proteins | sample YelNatPaOPRAMG02_FD_87396 | JGI IMG/M metagenome (GOLD analysis project Ga0123519, IMG submission 87396) | Hot spring microbial communities from Yellowstone National Park - Yellowstone National Park OP-RAMG-02 (version 2) | ecosystem: Environmental > Aquatic > Thermal springs > Hot (42-90C) ... | reverse complement strand
TGCTGGTGGTCCCCCTGGCTCCATCGCTCCTTACGATTGGGTAGACCGCAGCATCGCCTTCGCCACCAGCCAGATTCCGGCGGAGAAAGTGCTAATGGGAGTGGGCTTCTGGGGTTATGACTGGAACGTCACCCAGGGAGGCACTGCTCGCTCCCTACGCTACCCAGCGGCGGAAGCCCTGGCTAGCTGGTATGGCGTGGGCATAACCCTGGACCCGGCCACCCGCTCGGCCACTTTCAGCTATACCGCCGGGCCCACCGATGAGCCGACTCTGCCCAGCGCGCTGGGGCGCCCACAGCATCAGATCGTCACGCATAGCCGGCCGGCCTGCGACAAGGCCCCTCCCCCGCCTTTTCCCGGTCCCACCTCGACGCCCACTCCGGTCCCTGAGGGCCCACAGAGCCACGTCGTCTGGCTGGAGAACAGCGAGAGCGTGGCCGCTCGCCTAGAGATCGCGAATCGCTACCACGTCGCTGGCATTGCCGCCTGGAGGCTGGGGCAAGAAGATCCGGCCGTGTGGTCGCTGCTAGCAGAATGGAAATAGGACGTTCGGTCGCCTTGTTGACCTGGTGGCTCCCAGCCTCTACACTTTGGAGAGGCGGGCTATCGCAAGGATAGTAGCGCGCCATGAGCTGAAAGCCAGGAGTTGAGATATGGAGTATCTGATCGGCATCGATATCGGCACCACAGGAGCGAAGACGGTCATCTTTGGAGCAGATGGCAGCACAGTAGCAAGCGCCTTTGAAGAGTACCCGCTTCGCCATCCGCGCCCCGGCTGGGCCGAGCAGAACCCTCAGGATTGGTGGGAGGCCACGGTCAAGTCCATTCGCCGCGTCCTGCAGACATCGCGTATCAGTCTGGCCAATCTGCGGGGGCTCAGCCTTTCGGGCCAGATGCACGGGGCCGTGCTGCTGGGGCGAGACCACCAGGTGCTTCGCCCCTGCATCATTTGGAGTGATCAGCGCTCGGCCGCCCAAGCGGAGTGGATCAACCAGACGGTGGGCCGCGAGCGTCTGCTCCAGATCGCCTGCAACCCCGCCCTCACCGGCTTCACGGCGCCCAAAGCACTCTGGGTACGCGACAATGAGCCCGAGGTCTGGGACCAGGTAGCCACCCTCTTTTTGCCTAAGGACTACGTGCGCTTCCGCCTGACCGGCGAGATCGCCTCCGAGGTCTCCGACGATGCCGGTACACTGCTTTTCGACGTGCACCGACGCCGCTGGTCCGACGAGCTTTGTCGCCTGATGGGCATCCCGCGGGAGTGGTTACCCAAGGTTTACGAGTCCATAGACGTGGCAGGCCAGATCACGCAGGAAGTGGCGGATCTGACCGGGCTGCCGGTCAATCTGCCGGTGGTGGCCGGTGGAGCGGACAACACCTGTGGCGCCGTCGGCAATGGCATCGTCCACCAGGGTTTGGTCTCCTCCAGCATCGGAACCTCGGGAGTGGTCTTCGCCCATACTGACCGGGTGCGAGTGGACCCCCTGGGCCGCGTTCACACCTTCAACCATTCGGTACCCAACAAGTGGTACCTGATGGGCGTTACCCAAGGAGCGGGCATCTCCCTGCGCTGGCTGCGCGACCAGTTCGGCGCCATCGAGCGCGAGGCGGCGCGGCTCACCCGCGAAGATCCCTACGATATACTGATGCGCGAGGCCGCCACTGCACCCACTGGCTCAGAAGGCCTGATCTTCGCTCCCTACCTGCAGGGCGAGCGGACGCCCCACCTTGATCCGGAGGCGAGAGGGGTGCTCTTCGGGCTCACTGCCCGCCACGAGCGACGCCACGTGGTACGCTCCATACTCGAAGGAGTAGCCTACAGTCTGCGCGACTCGTTCGAGATCATCAAGGAGCAAGGTATCAGCATTACGCAGGTTAGAGCTACTGGTGGTGGCGCACGCAGCCCTCTCTGGCGCCAGATCCAGTCGGACATCTTCGGAGCCGAACTCGTAACCGTCAACACCACCGAGGGGCCAGCCTTCGGTGCTGCTCTGCTGGCAGCGGTGGGCGTGGGCATTTACAGCACGGTGGAGGAGGCTTGCGACGTGACCGTGAAGGTAACCCACCACATCAGCCCCATTCCCGCCCACGTGGAGCGCTACAACCGGTATTACCCGATCTACCGGGCACTCTATCCGAGTCTGAAGGACTTGATGCACCAGACCGGGGAGATCGTGGCACACGAGGGGGTGGAGTAGGTGTCTGCTAGAAACTGAGGTAGGAACGACCATTCTGCGCCGGATTCGGAGGGAGGGCGAAGCAGAGCTCGGTCGCTGCTTCGCCCTTTGGTGTGCTTGCGCATCAGCTTAAAGAGATCGTATTATCCACACTCAGAAGAGTGTACACCGCCAGGGAGAGAAAGGGAGACCTAATACGCACCGATGACGATAGACCAGGCGACCATCAACCTCATCAGTAGATTGCTTAGGGAGCCTTCCGGCGACAATTACCTGGCCCTGGTGGGGGCTACCGGGGGCGTGGGCTACAATCCAGACTCGATGGCCGTCAGCCAGCTAGCGGCGCGAGTGGAAATGGGCGAGTATCGGGAAGCACTGAGCGGATTCTACCGCATGGTGCGCGATTGGCTGGTTAGCCCTCGCGTGCATCGTCTGGCCGGCAAGGCTATGGAAATGACCAAGGACACCGAGACCGCTCAACACGAGTACTTGCTGGCCGACGCTCTGACCATCGGCATCCTGCGCACCGGCGACGGCAGCGAAAGCAGCCCATACCAGGTGACGCGAATCTGCGACGAGTACGACGTGCTCGGCTACACGGTGTCTTCTGCCGATGGGCGCCTTTTGCCCATAGAGAGAACGAGCGTGGAGCGGGAGCTGCGCCAGTGCAGCGGCAAGCTATGGCTGGACGTTCACCGTTTGAGCGACGGCACCACAGTGTATTTCGATATCTCCAGGGCTATGGCGCTGCCGGTGCGCAATAGCCCGGTACGCACCGGCGATGGAAGAGAGCAATCGCCCTTCCGGCTGGCCGTACTCGGTGAGGAGGGCGAGCTGATTCGTTACCTGCTCAAGCCCGCGGCCATAGAACGACGCCGAGTGGAGAAAGAGGGACAGAAGTACGACGTGGTTACCTTCGTCGACGGCTCGGTGCTTTGGTTCGACGTGACCAGGTGCCCCGAGTAGAGCGCTCAGCCAAGGCAAAGCACCCCTACAGAGGATGGTCACACTATGCAAGAACGAGTCATACTCTTTGCTCTACGGCAGCTTTTCAACCGACCTTCTCGCGAGAGCTACCTGGAATTGGCGCAAGCCGTAGTGGCAAGCCCGCAATACGATCCCGACTCGCTGGCCGTCAACTCGGTAGACGAGTTTCTCGAGGAAGGAGAGATCGAGAAGGCGCTGAACAGGTTTACCGCTATCGCTAATCACTGGATAGCCAGCCCTCGCATGCACACTCTGGCCGGAGTGGCACTGGAGCAGTACGGCGATAACGAAAAGGCGCGATTCGAACTGAAGATGGCAACCGCCCTCACGACCGGCATTCTCTCCACCGGTGACGGCAGCGTGCTCAACCCTTACGTGGTGACCAGAGTCTCCGACGAGTACGACGTGCTGGGCTATCGGCTGACCGTGAACGGCGAGTTGGAGCCGACCTCTCGGGTCAGCGTCGAGCGTCAGCTACAGCGGATGGGCGATGGGCGCTGGATGGACCAGCACCGGCTGAGCGACGGCTCTTCGGTGTGGTTCGACGTCAGCATGATGATGTCCCATCCGGGGGAGAAGGGCGTCCTGCGCAGCGGCGACGGCCGGGAGGAGTCCCCCTTCCAGATCACCAGCCTGCGGCTGGAGTATGAGCTGCCGCGTTACCTCTTGAAGGATGCACCGCAGGAGAAGGAGCTGGTGACCAGGGACGATCGCTATTACGACGTGCAGCGGTTCGCGAACGGCTCGGAGCTGTGGTACGACGTCACCGGCTTCCACCGACGGCCCACTTCCTGACGGTCGGCCACCACATAAAGTTCAGGTCGACCGGCAGCCGGGAGATCGCGACGACGAGCAGCGCCGGAGCCAGAACCAATGCTTCGCTGCCCGTGTAGGGGAGCTAGATACCATATTCGGTCAAGGTACGCCTTCCTTTCCGTGACATAGACAAGTCAGGGATCGGTTTCGAGGGAACTGGCAATACCCCCCCCCGTGGACCTATCGCTCTCGCCGCTCCAGCATGTAGCCGAAGCCGCGCACGTTGAGAATATAGGTGGGATTATGGGGGTCTGGCTCCAACCGATGGCGAAGGTGGCGAATGTGAACCTTCACGATCTCTTGCGCATCCTGGTCGCTCCAGTCGAGGGGGTAGTCTTGCGCGCTTCTGAGCAGCTCGGCGGCGGGCACGACGTGGCCGGCGTGGAGAGCCAGGTAGCGTAGCAGGCGAAACTGGGTAGGGGTGAGATCGAGCTTCACTCCCTGGCGGCTGGCTTCGCAGCGGGCCAGGTCGATCTCCAGGTCTCGCACCTTCAGTACGCCGGACCGAGAGTAGCCGTCTGCAGAACGTCCCAAGAGAATCGACGAAGGCACCAATCCGACCTTCCCGGCGAAAATACCACCATCAGGATCCTGGGCTACTCGCCGCAGCAAGCTTTGCAACAGGCGGGGGCCGCCCGTCAACCGCGCCGGGTCGAGCACGACCAGGTCCGCCTCTCCAGCCAATGCTTCGGCGGCTTCACAGTCTGGCACGACCCGCACTTCATGGCCGGCCGCCGCGAGGAGGTCGCACATAAGGTCCATTTCCGGTTCACCGCCGACGAGGATTACCCGCTGCCGGCGCGCCGGCAGGCGTGCGGCTCTCAGCCCTAGAGCGCTCGACCTCGCTTCGTCTGTCCTCACTTCATCTGTACGGAAGCTCACGCGCAATTCGCAACCTCTCTGATGCCACTGCTAGCCTACTGTTGGGCTCACGGCCCCTCAGGGCGGGGCAGCGAAAGCCCACTTTTCTCTATTGTCGGCTGTGGCCTTCGCTGTCTTGATAGTACGGCAGGGGTGGCCACGCGCGAAGATCGAGCCGGAAGGGCGCTTCTCCGCTCGCCGGTCGGGAGTACCGATGTGATTATGCGGCGTCCTTCGAGCCTATACGCCCCGAGGGAGGCAGCTCTTCTCTGGAAGCCGGCCTTCCGGCGGCGAAGAGTCGGGTGTTGGGGAGAGCTGGGTCTTGGGGAAAGGGGACTTGCGCATCGAGGCCGCGACTATCCAGGCGGCACCAGCCGCAATCAGGAGGTCTCCTACGCTGAAGACGTTGCGCATCGGCAGGGGCTCTGGCACTAGGAGCGTATCTCCCAACCAGGGCAGGCGCGTTTCCCCAGTCATTGGGCTCGTGTTGAGATAGTAGCCGCGTTCTTGGCCTGCCGGCGGTGCCCCCAAGGCCTGCGCCAGCTTTACCTGGTCCACCGGCATCTGGCCGCCATTGGCAACGATCACGAGGGTGTTGAGAAGGCTCCCCAAAAGCAGCAGCTTCATCCCGGGCAGGCTGCGATTCCAAAACAGCACCAGCAGAGTGGTAAGCAGGGTTCCGGAATACACGATTCCACCCCAGGCCAGCACCGCCGGCGACTGAGAGAAGGGAAACGAGAAAAGCAGAACCTGCACCAGGAGAGCGGCCAGCAACAGGGGCCAGCCGCGCAGATGCAGATCGCCGAGCGCGGTGATTCTCCCGCCCAGCAACAGCCCGAACATCAGCCCTAAGGCCAAACTACAGAGAAGCAGCATCTCGTTCCCTTTCTTACTTTACCCCCGTTGTCATTACCCTCGTTGCCATTCTCACGGCTGGCGCAGATATGCCGCTCTACTGACGGCCGGCCTGGGAGGCTACAGCATCTATTGTGTCTACCGAACTGGACTGATGAGTGCCGATTGGCTGAGGCAAGCGCGCGTTCAGGTGCAGCAGGCGGTGGTCGCGCTCGCGTTCCTCTTCGCTTAGGACTTTCAGGAAGGCTGCCACCACCATAGGGTCGAACTGCGTTCCCATGCCGCTCTTCAACTCCGCCACTGCCTCTTCGCGGCTAAGCGCCCTGCGATAGGGGCGGTCGGAGGTCATGGCCTCGTAGCTGTCGGCTACTGCGATGATGCGGGCGCCAAGGGGAATCTCTTCCCCTCTCAGGCCCTGCGGATACCCGGTTCCGTCGTAGCGCTCATGGTGGTGCAGAACAGCCAGCAACCCGTCGCGGTAATCGCGGAAGCGCCCGATGATCTGGGCGGCGATCTCGGGATGACGTTGCATGAGGCGGCGCTCTTCGGGAGTGAGAGCGCTCGTCTTGTGCAGAATCTCGTTACTGATTCCGATCTTGCCCAGATCGTGCAGCCGGGCGGCCGAGCCGAGAATCTCCACGTGTCGGGAGCCGAGCTCCAGGACCTCAGCGATCCTCTCCACGTAAGCGGCCACCCTCTTGGAGTGCTGGAAGGTGTACGGGTCGCGGGCATCGATCGTGTCGGCGATGGCAAGAATGCCTTGCTCGTTTTCATCCTCCAGCCGGCGGATGTGGCTGAAGGCACGGCAGGCCATCGCCGCCGGCCAGACGGTCAGTAAGCTCCAGATGGGATCCTGCAGCCAGATGTAGGCCCAGAGCACCCCGATAACGCCCATGCCGACTTCGAGCAGAACGCTAGTGGCGTTGTTGTCCAACCACACATCGATTACCGAGCTTTGTCGATCAAGGGCGATGATGGCATTGGTGAGAACGGTGTTGATGGTGTAGTAGAGGAAAACGCATCCGATGGCCAGCGGCATCCCTTGGGCCGCATTGCCTCTGCCGAGCAGATCGGCCGGGGTGCCGAAGGCTCTCAGGGCCAGAGCCGGGAGGCCGACAGCCAGCAGCATCTGGCTGGTATTGAAAAGAACCTTGTACCAGGGCTTGCGGGACAAGAACTCGCTGACGGCCGTGGTCAGCCCGGTAACGGTCATAGCCAGGGGCAGAGGGAGGATGAAGATGCTAGCGATCTGGGAAATGGTAGAGGCGACCAACTCGCCTCCGCGGGGTAGTTTGATTACGTATCGCTCTGAAGCCCAGTTGATGCCCAGCATCAGCAGAGCCGTGATAAGGAGGCTCTGTTCCCACCGCAGGGGCTCTCTCAGCCACTCGAGAGTCAAAAGAATCAGCCCGAGCGCGCCTACAGCCAATACGTAGAAGCGGACGGACGGCTTGAGACCCGGCAATTACTCCTCCGTAGCGTGGAGACTGGCAGCCGCCCTGGCTACATCAGTAGCCTCTCGCCTGGACTCGATCCCCTAGTGCCACTTCCGGCCGGCGCCGACGATGAGCAGCAACACTGTCACTGTCGCTAGCGCGAGCATCGCCCGATAGTAATAGTAGCGGAACCGGCTCAACTCCTCGCTCCTCCTTCCTGCATTCGGCAATCAATGGACCAGCCGCCGTGTCACTGGCCCGGCCGGTACCACAGCCGGTCGAGCTTGGAGCGCCAAACTAGAACCACTTCGTGCCAGCGGCAGTGGCAAGCAGTGCTGCCACCAGGGCAAGGCCAATCAATAGGGGTCTGACACGCTTGTACAGACTGACGACCATCGTGCTCACCTCCTTGGGCCTGTCTCAAGTGCTTGCGTAAAGGGCTTGCGCAAAAGGCTCATCTGAGGCACTAGTCTGGGACACAGACTTACCTGGTAGATGCGTCGCGGCGGCTGCCAATTCAGTTCCGGTCCGCACCTCCTGTGCTCGCCCACTATTGAACCACATAGGCTACGCAGGCGCAGTAGTCAGGCGGTGAAGGGTTGGTTAAGATATGGTAAACGGGCTAGGACCCCTTTCCCACCCCGCTGACTGAATGAGTCGGCTCGGAAAAGGGAGCGAGCCGGAGCCGCCGAAGTGTTAGGAAGTGGCAGGAAGTAGTAGACTGAGATCAGCTAGATCGCTGGACGTGAGGTGGCGAATGCGAGCGATGGTGCTAAGGCAGCCAAGACCGGTGGACGAGAACCCCCTTGATATGGCTGAAGTGCCTCTCCCGGAGCCGGGAAAGGGCCAAGTACGATTGCGTGTGCTGGCCTGCGGCGTCTGCCACACCGATCTGCACACGGTGGAAGGAGAGCTGGAGCTACCACGCTTGCCCCTCATCCCCGGACATCAGATCGTAGGCCTGGTGGAAAAGCGTGGACCGCAAGCCGATCGTTTTCAGGTGGGAAACCGGGTAGGGGTGGGTTGGCTGGGCTGGGCGTGCGGGCAATGCTCGTTCTGCCAGCGTGGAGAGGAGAACCTCTGCCCCAACGCTCGCTTCACTGGCCTGCACCTGGACGGAGGCTACGCCGAGTACGCGGTGGTGGACGAGCGCTTCGCCTATCCACTTCCCGAGCGTTTGTCTGCCGTGGAGGCGGCCCCGCTATTGTGCGCCGGCATCATCGGCTATCGCGCTCTCCGCCTGAGCGAGATCAAGCCCGGCGAGCGCCTGGGGCTCTACGGCTTCGGCGCCAGCGCTCACCTCGCCATCCAGGTGGCCGTCCACTGGGGCTGCCACGTCTACGCCTTCAGCCGCGGCGAGGAGCACTTACGCCTGGCCCGCGAGCTGGGGGCGGTGTGGACTGGACGCGCGGAGGAATCCCCGCCCGAGCCACTGGACTCCTCAGTGATCTTCGCTCCCGCTGGCCGCCTGGTGCCTATCGCCCTAGGGCATTTGCGGCGGGGAGGCACCCTGGCCATCAACGCCGTCTACATGAGCGACATCCCCCAGATGCCGTACAGCCTGATCTACTGGGAGCGTACTCTGCGCAGCGTAGCGAACTTCACCCGTCAGGACGCCGAGGAGTTCCTGCGCTTGGCAGGGGAGATACCGGTGCGGACCGAGGTGGAGGCCTTTCCACTCACAGAAGCCAACGAGGCGTTGCAGAAGCTGAAGCGCGGCGAAATAAGGGGAGCGGCCGTGCTGGCTGTAGCTTGATTACGAGCGTAACGACGGGCGGCGCCCCAGCTTATGAGTACGTGCTCATAGGCGCCCCCTCCATCTGCGCTCGTGGTGCTTTCCGAGCAGGCGATGAGTCCCGCCAGTGCACGCCGCCCAGCCATGGCTGCCCTTGATGGGAGGCCAAGCACCTGTTACGGTGACTGCTGCAGCCTGCCGGCCCTTGGTGGGTGATGGCGGGGTAGATAGTGAAGCGATAGAGGCGCCCAGGTATGGGCGCCTCTCCTTTTTGCGTGGAGTGCAGCTGGGTACGAGCGACAGCGCGTAGGCGCGAGAGAGGAGCCCCCTATGTTCCGCAGTCTTCGGTGCCCAGCCTCAAGATTGGGTTTGCCCACGATCGCTGCCCTCCCTGTGGGTGCGCCTTGCCAATTCCTCCAAGCGCTGCTACGATGGGCGCGGCGCTCGACCAAGAACCACCGACCAAGAACGTTGAGGGGGTAACCAATGCCTGGCGACCTCTTGCTGAAAGACTTCGCGCCCAGATCATCGCTGGTGCTAGCGGAACACATCCCGATGAAACCGAGCTTCCCAGCCATAGACGCACACAACCACCTCGGCTTCAAGACCGACACCTTCGGCGATGCCCGCCCCGGAGCGGATCTGGGCGCTTCGGCCGCCACCAGCCACCTGGTGGAGATCATGGACGAATGTGGCATTGTGGCGATCGCCAATCTCACCGGCCGCTGGGGCGACGATCTGAAGCGCCTCATGGACCAGTACGAAGGCCGGTATCCCGGCCGCTTCTATACCTTCGCCAACGTCGACTGGGCCGGCGTGGACGCGCCTGGCTTCGGCGAGCGAGCCGCCAAACAGCTCGAGGAATCGGTGCGGGCTGGAGCCAAAGGGCTCAAGGTCTTCAAGGCCCTGGGCCTGAGCATCAAAGACTCCCAAGGCCGGCTCATTGCGCCCGACGACGAGCGGCTGGACCCGCTCTGGGCACGGGCGGGCGAACTGAACGTGCCCGTTCTCATCCACATCGCTGACCCGGTGTCGTTCTTCGAGCCGCTGGATCGCCACAACGAGGCCTACCTGGAGCTACAGCGCTTCCCCGACTGGCACTTCTACGGCGAACCATACCCAAGCTTCATGTCGCTGATCGAAGCAGGCGTGCGCCTGATGGCCAGGCACCCGAAGACAACTTTCATCACTGCGCACACCGGCTGGTACTCGGAGAACCTCCGCTACGTAGGCGAGCAGATGCTCGATAAGCTGCCCAACATGTATACCGACTTCTCGGCTCGCCTGGGCTGGCTGGGCCGCCAACCCTATTCGGCGCGCGAGTTCTTCCTCAAGTACCAGGACCGCATCGTCTTCGGCACCGATATGACTCCAGAGCCAGCTATGTATCGCACTTTCTTCCGCTTCCTGGAAACGGCCGACGAGTACTTCCAGTACGATGCCGACGACCCGTTGACGCGCATCTATGGGCTCAACCTGCCGGACGAGGTGTTGGAGAAAGTGTACCAGCGAAACATAAAGAAGCTGGTGCCAGGGCTAGGATAAGAGCGGCGCGGGGCCAAAGCCAGCGCGTCGATGTGCGGGCAGGCAGGGCAGAGGCGACCGCGTTGCCGCCGTTGGCAATCTGGGGAAGAACGATGCCGCTCAAGCAGACCGAGGCGCCTCTACCAAATCGTATACCCGCCATCGATGACCAGGTTGTGCCCGTTCACGTAGGCGGACGCGTCGGAGGCGAGGTAGACGATGGCTCCTTGCAGGTCGCTCACGTCACCCATGCGTTGCTGGGGGATCAGGTCGGTCCAGAAGGGCATGAGGGAAGCCACTGGCGAGTTCTCCAGAAAACGGGTGCGGATGTAGCCAGGGCTGATGCAGTTGACGTTGAGGCCGTGTTTGGCCCATTCGGCGGCCAGGCTTCGCGTCAGATGGATCAGGCCGGCCTTGGAGGCGTTGTAGGCGGCCTGGCACTGCGGGCGGTTGACGATCAGACCCGACATCGAGGACGTGTTGATGATCTTACCGTAGCGGCGGGGGATCATTACGCGGGCCTCGGCTTGGGCGCAGAGGAAAGTGCCCTTCAGGTTCACGCTCATCACCCGGTCCCAGTCGGCCTCGCTCATTTCTTCGGCAGGGCTCCAGCCGCGGGCACCGGCGTTGTTGATGCCGATGTCGAGGTGGCCCCACTCGGCCATCAGAGTCTGCACCATGCGGTCAACATCGGCGGCGTTCGCCACATCAGCCTGGATAGCCAGGGAGCGCCGGCCGAGAGCCCTGATCGCTTCCGCGGCCTGCTGGGCACGGGCCAGATCGATATCGGCTAGGGCCACGTCAGCGCCGGCTTCGGCCAAGGCCTGGGCAAAGGCGAAGCCGATGCCTTGGCCGCCTCCAGTGACGAGCGCCGTTCGGCCATCGAGACGAAACCGATCCAGAATGCTCATCGAGTGCCTCCTCTCCGGGATGCCCCCTCTCACGGCTCACGGCCAGTAGCATCTCGGCCAGCACGTGCTTATGGCCTGGCCAGGCACGGCAACCGCACGCAGGCTGCGCGCTAGGCGAACCAATGGCGCCGGTGCAGGGTTGCGCTGGTGCGCTGGCCGTGGGAGGTACGGTCGGTGGTATGAATGTAGCGCCGGGCAGGGGGGTGGTCAAGTTTCCGTCTCGGCCCCTAGTCGTCATTCTGAGCGCAGCTCCCGTCATTCCGAGCGCAGCTCCCGTCATTCTGAGCGCAGCGAAGAATCCGTGCCTCCGGGGGACGGATTCTTCGGCTGACGCCTCAGAATGACACAGGGGGAAAAGCCCTCTCTCGTCATTCCGAGCGAAGCGAGGAATCCGTTGCCTCCGGGGGACGGATTCCTCGGCTGACGCCTCAGAATGACCAGGGGGAAAAGCCCTCTCTCGTCATTCTGAGCGCAGCGAAGAATCCGTGCCTCCGGGGGACGGATTCTTCGGCTGACGCCTCAGAATGACCAGGGGGAAAGCCCTCTCTCGTCATTC
>Ga0123519_10013278_pt1 | contig 11863 bp, 10 predicted proteins | sample YelNatPaOPRAMG02_FD_87396 | JGI IMG/M metagenome (GOLD analysis project Ga0123519, IMG submission 87396) | Hot spring microbial communities from Yellowstone National Park - Yellowstone National Park OP-RAMG-02 (version 2) | ecosystem: Environmental > Aquatic > Thermal springs > Hot (42-90C) ... | reverse complement strand
GGCAATATTATTACCCTGTTTTCACGAAGGGGAATTTATCCGATAACCGAGGTGGTTAAGAACTCGAAGCTAAACAACGGTAATGGGAGTTCATTATTGGTAATAGTATTACCTTTGGTGGAGATAGGGGGATTCGAACCCCCGACCTCTGCGATGCGAACGCAGCGCTCTCCCAGCTAAGCTATATCCCCACGCTATTACGAAATTATAGCACATGTCGGGTTTGTAATAAATGCCTGGTGAAATCAACTTAAAATAAAAGATATAATCATTTATAGTTTCCTCAATTGTTACCGGGAAAGGATCGAGAAATGTCTAGCCTGAGAACTACTGTGCTGCTTATACTGGTTTTATTATTCACTTTACCAGCTTATGCCTGCTCTGGAACTTCTGGTACAACAGCTCCGGGTGGAGACCTGGTGGGAAACCTAAGGTTCTATATTCGGGATGAATCTGGTAATCCCTTGAGCGGCGCCAAGGTTGTTTCTCAAAATTCTCCTGAGAACCAGTTGAAGGTTACCGGTATAACGAATGTCGATGGTATGGTGCAGTTTAATGGAATCAAAGCAGGCAGATATGAATTTCAAATCAGCAGGTTTGATTATGAACCTCAGGTGGCTGACGTGACTGTCTCAGCCGGCACTGATATCGCTGTCACAATCACTCTCCAGAAAGCAGAACAAGGTTGAGTGCAGGGATTTGTGTCACTTTAAATGCTGGAGATATTAAATCATGTGACAACAAGTTTTTCAGGAGGTGAACCGATGTGCAGGTGGCTGGTTTCGCTGATTTCTATGGCTTTGCTGTTGACCGGCTGTTTAAAATCGGATGCTACAGGTATTTTAATCAATTCCGGTTCTAAATCAAATTCTTCAGTTATCAATTTACCTGAGCCACGTTTTTCGAGTGATGTGTCAGTAGAAGAAGCACTGCTGAATAGAAGATCCATACGTGAATATTCCCTGGTGCCGCTTAATCTTTCCCAGATATCGCAGTTGCTTTGGGCAGCGCAGGGCATAACTGCTAAGGATGGACGCAGAACTGCTCCATCAGCCGGTGCGCTGTATCCACTTGAGATTTATCTGGCTGTCCGCAATGTTGAAAACCTGTTGCCTGGAATTTACCATTATGAACCTGAAGATCACAAGATAATCATGGTAATTGAAGGAGACCTGAGTGATAGTTTATCAAAAGCAGCACTCGGGCAGTCTCCTGTCAAAAATGCTGCGGTAAACGTCATCATATCTGCTTTTTATGAACGAATGACTGTAAAATATAGAGATCGTGGCATCTGTTATGTTTACCTTGAAGCCGGACACGTCGCGCAAAACGTGTGTTTGCAGTCAACAGCACTTGGGCTTGGTTTGGTGACCATCGGGGCATTTTATGATGATCAGATTAAAGACCTGTTGAAAATGGATGAAAAAGAGACACCGCTATATATCCTTTCTACTGGAATCAAAGCATAGTTATCGATTACTTTCTGGACGTTTTATCGGCTCATTCTCGAACGTGCCTTGAATTCCCGGCGCGGTGCAGCGACCCAGAAACAGATACAGGCGAGACCAAAACCGGCAATGGAGATGATAAAGGCAGTAAAATAGCTGTTCGTAATATCGAATATATAACCACCCAGCCAGGGTCCAATTGCTCCACCAATTCCCACACCAGTGAGCAATAGAGAGCTGATCGCTCCATAGCTGCGACCATAAAAAATGTCGGCAACGCCTGTAAAGATGGTGGGAGAAAAAAGCCCGGTAGCAAAACCTGAACATACAGCATAAGCATACAGCAGCCAGGGTTGCGAGGTGTCATGCACCGAGATGAGGGCTAATAGAGCACCAATTGCCAGTATCGAGGCGAACGTAACGGTTTTTTCACGTCCAATCCAGTCGGCGATCGGGGCTGCAATTTGTCCTGCGATGGAGACGATGCCGAATAGAGCAAAAACAGATGTAGCAAAAAGGCTACTGTAGCCGGCATCCTGAGCGAACTTCACCTGATGGGCAATGACCAGATAGTTGCCCAGTCCCCAGTAAAAGAAGTCTGCCAGGACGAGCATCCACAATCGGTAGGATCTAATAGCTGACTTGAAATCCCAGTTTTTACTCGTCAGTTGCCTGGGAATCACCTTGTTGCTTTCTTCTAGTATTACTGTTCCGCCATCGGGAACCAGCCCTTTATCAGATGGGCGATGATGGAAAACGAAGAAATAAAGAGGTAGCAATATGGCAAGCAGGATTGCTGCCAGAACAAAATAGGCCGGTCTCCATCCCAAGTGTGAAATTACGGTTTCAGCCAGGAGTCCATAGGCAAAACTGAGCCCACCTCCGATTTGTCCCATACTGATTGCAAGCTGCCTTCTTCTGGAAAACCAGTTGGAGATCGCTGGTGTCAGCAGAGGAGTGCCACAGCAGGCTGTGCCAATTGGGGAAATCACACCAAACAAGAGATAGAAATGCCAGATTTGATTAGCAAATCCGCAACCAGCGGTAGCCAGTCCCAGAATAACGGCTCCTATCATTACCATCCGGCGGGGTTTCCAGCGATCACCAAGACTACCGGCAAATGGGGCAAACAAACCGTAAACCAGGATGTTAAGTGAAAGCATCAAGGAGATACTGCCCCTGCTCCAGTGGAACTCCTCGAGAATCGGCTGGAAAAAGATTGAGAAGGAACTTCTGATGCCATAAATCAGCATCATAGAGACAATCGCCAGACCCACGATGTACCAGCCGTAGAAAATTTTATGCCCCTGGCTCATTTTAACTGACGATTTCAGATTGTTTGCCAATTTAGTGCCTTGGAAATTTATATTTTCAGTTTCAAGAAATTACAATCAATCAGCCTTCAGAGTAATGTTACAAAATTCGATCTTTTGTTATCGGTCATCGGACTATGGAAAAACTATCCGGAATTATTTTCCATTAACTTTTCCAGAAAAATACCGACTCCATCCTCATCATTGCTTAAAGTCTGGTATCGGCAAATAGCTTTTATTTCAGGCACTGCATTAGCCATGGCTACCGGGTAGCCACATGCACAGAGCAAATCATAATCAGGCATATCATCTCCAAAAGCTATGACTTTTTGCATCTCGATATTTTTTGATTTTAGCAGTCTGTTTACAGTTGCAGACTTGGAAGCCCTGCTGCTAACAATATTCAGAAAAGTATTCTGGTTTGACGGAATAACATTTACCAATCCGCTAAATTTTTGCGAAATATGACGGCTTAGCTCAGATAGATCATGAGAAATACATCTGGCTGCGATTTTGGCAGGATTTCTACGTAATGCCTCATTAAAAGGCAATATCACATCAGTAGTTGCTGAATTTAATTGCCAGAGAAGTTCAGGACTGGCATCCCAGTTTGCACCGAAAAGGAAGCCATCCAATTCAATTGTAACCCTGATGTCAGGATCTAACTTTAAAATGATGTTAACAATGTCCACTGCTATATTTGACGGAATTGTCTCAATAACACTTCCGGACAGCGGATTAGCTGCCCTGCCAATTGCTCCGTTAAGAACAACCAGCGTGCATTTGCTCCTGATCTCTGGTCCACAAATGGATCCTGTACTTCTTTCTGAGCGTGAAGTTGCGATAATAACAGGTATTCCCCGGTTAACCAGTTTCAAAATAGCCATCCTGTTCCTCTCCGAGATCACTGAGCGATTATCGAGCAGGGTACCGTCGAGATCAATCACCACAGCACCGGGATTGAGACTGTTTTGGTTGAAGTCCACGTTAGACAGCGACCACATTGATAATTTCTATATTCCATCCCTGATCGGTTAGAATACCACCTACCGAACAGACACGGATATCAGAGCCGTTGTATTTAGCTTCAGAAATATCAAAAACAAGCCTTGCCAATTCCTGCGGGGTACTGCCTGCGAATTCGAGAACAGCTAGCCCCCGATCCGGCTCAAAAGCCACAGGAATATCAAGGTTTCCCAGATAGGTGGACATTCCGCTGATTATACCGGCCAGCGGAGGAACCCTCCATGTTTTTGCTCTTCTGCCATAAGGTTTGATTCCGAGGAAAAAAATGGACTCTCCTTCTATATTTCTGGTAAAAACTCCGGCTATCCGCGGGGTATTTAACGGCGGATCAGGTTCGGCTCCTGCGCCCTCCAGAATAGTATTGAGATATATTTCTTCTGGAGAGTTGCGAGTATGATAAATCAATTTATAAGTTTCGAAAATGGCTTCGGTCTGAATTCCATTGCTGACAACCAGTATTCCTGAACCCGGATCATATTTGACTGCATTGTAGTGCCTTAGAGGATCGTAGTTGACATTACCGACTGGTCCGATTCTGATTCCGTTTTCAATCCTGATAGCCATTCTCTCACGGCTGGCGGGAGAACGACCAGTCACAAGATAGGCGAAGCATGGCTGATTATTGGTTGTCAGGCCAAGAAATAGCTGCCGTCCAGGATATGGTCCATTTGGATTTTTCATCTTTCCTCCCGTTTTCCTTTATACACTGCTATTATAAAGTATCACCACTGCATATGCTATTGTTTCGAAAGTTATTCATTCTCACTGAAGTTGAGAGTTATTTTAACTTTGAGAACACAGACTCTTAATCTTCCTTCCTTGAGCTTTTTCTGAGAAAGATGAAGAGCGGTAGACCAAGAGACGCAAATATTGCCCAGAAAAAGAAGGGTAATTCAGGATGTGTGCTTGAAGCAAAACTGTTGCCCAGCGGTGGTCCAATAAATGCTCCTATCATGCCAATGGTGCTGGCTAAACCGATAGCCGAACCCCCATATTGTGAGCCGACACCCTTAATTTCGATAACCAGAGTATTGAATAAAGCCGGTAATCCTGCACGCAGGAAGCAACTGACGATCAAAACGATGTAAACCATGACGCCTCTGGCGAAAGGCAAAAGAAGCAGGCTTACAGACATTACTACTACCGAAAAAAGCAGCATTTTTTTTCGGGATCCGACTTTATCCGCCAGTACGACCATCGGGATAACTCCTGCCAAACTTGCAGCACTTATCAATGTCACAGCGCTGTCTGCTCCAGTTGCAGTCCAGCCGGTATTTTTTAAATAATATGATAGATAGCCATTCAAACCCATGTTGGCTCCCCATTGAGTAAACTGCAGAAAGCCAATCACCCATACTTCTTTTAGCCTGATAACTTTTGCCAGTGTTTCACGCAGAGAAACCGATGCCGGATTGGAAGATTTCACCCCGTCATGGGGTTCTTTTCCGGTGGTAAACCAGAGCAGACCCGCTACAATTGCCGGGATTCCCATGACAAAGATTACGTTTCGCCATCCTCCCAATAAAGGAGAAAGCACGGTGGCACTAGTCATGGTTGCGATCATAGAGCCAACAGACCATGAAATTGCCAGCAGTGCATTGGTTAATCCGAGTTGATTACGGCTGAACCATAAAGCTGTGACTTTCGGTGCAATACTGGGAGTTGTGGCTGCCATTAAACCAAACAGGAACATGGAGATTGACATGGTGAGAAAATCAATTGAAAACCCCCTTAACGCGCCGAAAATTCCGGACAGAAGGCATACTACTGCAAGCGTGCGTTTCACGCCAAATCGGTCAGCCAGTAGCCCGCCCGGCAAGCCTATAAATACTCCAGCGAGGGGATCAAGTCCCCATATAGTACCTATTTGAGCCACGCTTAAACTGAGGTCATCCGATATCTCTTTGAAGAGGACAGGCATGCACATCCTCTCCAATCCGGCAATGACCCCGTAAGTGAGCATGGTAAGGGCTAATATGTACCATTTATAGCTAGATTGATCAGGTTTTATTCTCAAGGGAAATCAATTTGAAGAAATTATCGTAATATTACAAAGCTAATTTTAAACTACGTTCGAAGAAAATACATAAATCTCATGCGATATCAGCAAAAATTGCCCGGATACTGTTGAATCCGGGCAAATTCGGTAAAAACCCAGGTACTGAAGGATGGTTTAATTGATTGCGTACAGATTACCGTCTTCGGAGCTGATGTAAATAGTACTTTCGGCTATTACAGGCAGGGAAGTAATTTTTCCGCCGACCTGAATATCCATCAACTTCGATCCGGAATTTGCATCAAGGATATATAAATGTCCGTTTTCATTTGCGGCATACAACCTTTCATTCAGTACGATCGGAGGAGAACTGAACAATCTATCAGCAGCAAATTCCCATCGCTTCGTATGGCTGTTGATATCCACAGAGACAATCCGGGTGCCAATCCCAAGAAAAAGGTTATTGCCTGAAATCACTGGTGATGATGTTGTGGCTGAATTGAAATTAATTGTCCATAAAAATCCTGAAGGTGGAGGAGGCTGTGGTGCAGCTCCATAAAGATAGAGCACCATCCAGTTTGGCCTGATCTTATTCTCCCAGAGCCAGTTTTTCGCCTTTCCATCTATGGCATAGAGAATTCCGTTTGAAGTATTAAAGAATACGGTTTCATCTTTAACGACTGGTGAGGAGATTATGGGTCTATTGGTAGGAAATCTCAATCTCACTCTACCGCTTCGGGCATCGATTGCATAGAAGAACCCGTCCATTGAACCAGCATATACAATTCCGTTGGCAACAACGGGAGAAGAGGATACGGAATCAGATGTTTCCACTTTCCAGACTAGCTTCCCGTTCACTGCATTAACTGCGTAAATTGAAAAATCGTCACAGCCAAAATAGACCATATTTTCAACCACTGCCGGAGAGGATTTCACCGGATATTTGGTATGAAAATCCCAGAGTTTCTTGCCGGTGAGGGCATCCAGGGCATAGAAGAAACCATCGTTCGAGCCGAAATATACCGTTTCATTCACCACCGCTGGAGAAGATTCAACCCATGATCCCGTGGCAAATTCCCAGACCTTTTCGCCTGTATCTCTATTAAGAGCATAGAAAATTCCGTTTCTGGATCCAACATAAATCAGATTGCCGGCGACTACAGGCGATGAATGAATAATTTCTCCGGTAGAGAGTATCCTGGTTACTTTACCCTGTATTTCAGGTGCAACAGCATCTACAACGCTGGCGTGGCTGAGATCCCTGCCGAACATTGCCCATTCTTGCGGCTTAGAATTGGAGTTGAGGTTCTGGATTGGTCTTGACAGGAAATCGGTAAAGAAATAAAATCCAACCAAAATTAACAGGATCAAGACTATACCCAGAATAGCCAATCTGATGATCTTCCTTCTTCTTAATCTGGCTTCCCTTCCCTGATCCTTCTGCCACCATTCGATTATTTTGCTAGTATCTTCCAATTTGCACCTCGATACCCAGAAAAATGTGTGATTCGATATAGAATAATCTTACAATATTATCAGATACGAATCAATGACCGGAAATTGAGCTGACTGTTCTTTACGTTAATTCGCTGCTTAAATTTAACCCCTTACACCACAGCTTAATCGTCCTGATACGCAGTTGTGGAGATTTCCGCCTGCGACCTGTTAAGCTTTTGTCCTGGCATTCGCTATCTGTTCGCGCACTTTTTTAACTATTTGCTGCTTTTCGACAAAATCGGTCGTATATTTCCCGCTCCTGAAAACAGGATCTTCAAGAGCAACGCGATGGAATGGTATATTAGTTTCTATCCCTTCAATCTTCATCTCATCCAGAGCTCTTTTCATCCTTGATATGGCTTCATCACGGCTCTTCCCCCAAGCCATTAACTTGAGTAATAATGAGTCGTAATAATGTGATACGTTATAACCTTCATAGATACCTTCGTCTATCCGCAAACCCAAGCCATGAGGAAGATGCAGGCGGGCAATTTTCCCTGGATTAGGCAGAAAATTGCGGGCGACATTTTCAGCGGTAATCCGACATTCGATTGCCCAAGCTCTGCGGTTGATATCATCCTGAGTAAAACTCAACGGTTCACCGGCGGCTATTTTGATCTGTTCCTTTACTATATCAATATCCGTTACTAGTTCGGTTACACAGTGTTCTACCTGCAATCTGGTATTGACTTCATTAAAATAAAATTCTTCAGTGGCCGGAATATAGAAGAACTCTACTGTCAAAGCATTGGTATATTGTAAAGCCAGCGCAATATCAAGAGCAGCAGCTCCCATCTTCATTCTCAGACGTGGAGAAAGAATCGAGCAGGGTGCTTCTTCAATAATTTTCTGAAAACGTCGCTGAATTGAACAATCCCTTTCACCAAGGTGAACCACATTGCCATATTTATCAGCCAGAACCTGAAATTCTATGTGTTTGATACCGGACAGCAGTTTTTCGATATAAAAAGATGATACGCCGAATAACTTTTTGCCACGCTCTTCAACTGAGCGAACCGCTGCGCCAAGTTCATCCCGATTATGGGCGACGGTCATTCCGATACCTCCTCCGCCACCAGAAGGTTTAACCACAACCGGATAGCCAATATTATCGGCAACATCCTGAATTTGTTTAAACCGCTCAAGGTTGGAATCAACCAGAGTCTGGTCATATCCTGGCACTATCGGAATATTTAATAGAGTCATCAAATGACGCGCCGCGTGTTTTGGTTTCACCTTCAGCATTGATCTGCTGGTTGGGCCGATAAAAATCAGTCCAGATTCTTCACATTTCTCCACAAATTCAAGGTTTTCTGCCAGGAATCCATAGCCAGGATGAATGGCTTCTGCCTGGCTTTTCCTTGCTACTTCCAGGATTTTCTCTGCATTTAAATAACTGTACTGGCTCTCAGGCTCACCGAGCGGATAGGCTTCATCTGCCATTTTGACATGAAGTGAATCTGCATCGGCATCTGAGAAGACTGCAACGGTACGGATTCCCATTTCCCTGCACGTACGCATTATTCTAACGGCTATCTCACCACGGTTGGCTATTAGTATCTTCTTGAACACAGCTACTTTGCCTCCTGAAATAAACCAATTTTAGCGTAAAAATTTACAGGAAGCAAAAGCATACATAATGAAACTGCGAAGACTTTAGGATCAACTTACAGAATGAATTTATTTCCCCGGTAATTCACGCCACTCAGTCTGATTGAAGAACCTTCTCGCGGAGCTTCAAGCAACAGGCGATCTCCAGCAGGAGTGACACCGAGCAGGATTTCCAGAAAATAAATAATTGCTCCCGATGCCCAGGCCTGCGGGCTGTTTGCGGTAGGATAAGGAACCGGAAAAGAACGTTCCCGGCGAGGATAGCCCGAAAATAATTCCGGCAGGCGGTGAAGAGGAAAGTATGAACTGGCATCCAGCATTGCATAAATTAGCTGATGTGCTTCTTTGACAAAACCGTACCGGTGCAGTCCAGCAGCTATGATCGAATTATCATGAGGCCAAATACTTCCATTATGATACGAGAGGGGGTTATAGCGCGCCATCTCCGATGACAATGTTCTAACGCCCCAGCCTGAAAACATGTCGGGTGCCATCAAACGGGATACTACCAGAGGAGCTTTCTCTTCATCCACAATACCGCTCCACAGACAGTGCCCGGGGTTGGATGAAATGCTGTTCACCTGGCGTTTCTTCCCATCCAGTGCTATGGCATAATACCCTTTGTCAGGCATCCAGAAAACTTCATTAAACTGTCTGCGCAGCTTTTTGGCCTCAGATTCAAGAGCCTGTGCTTTAACAGGATTTCCCAGAATCCGGTAGATTTCTGCCATTTTTATTTTGGCATCATAGACATAGCCTTGAACCTCAGCCAGTGCTATACTCCCCTCTGCCAGAGTACCATCCTCAAAAGAGATCGAATCAAATGAGTCTTTCCATCCCTGATTTTTTAAGCCTTTGCGCGATTTCCGGTGATATTCTACAAATCCGTCATTATCAAAATCTCCCCAACGGTTAATCCATTCCAGAGCTGCTTCTGCCGGTGGCAGAAAGCGGTTTAAAATATTTTTATCTCCGGTCCATTGATAGGTTTCCCATAAAAGCCTGAGAAAGAGCGGTGTTGCATCCACACTTCCGTAGTACCGGGTGTGAGGTACCTCCTCGAAATAGGAAAGCTCTCCCTTTCTCACCTCATGGGGCATTTTCCCAGGTTCAGCATCTCTGAATGGATCATAATTGACCGCCTGAAGGCTAGCCAGAGTATGGACAGTGCCGACCATTAAATCGGTTCCCAGCAGTTTTGTCTGGATAGCACTGATAATACTATCTCGACCAAAGATGGCTACAAACCAGGGAATACCCGCCGCCAGAATATAATTTCCATTCCCCTGGTGAATCAATAAAGCCTGCAGGTCATTGACTGCCTGATCATATGCCTGTTTCAAGGCAATGTGGTTGGTTTCCAGAATCGGGATATCCTGTAATGTCCCTGCTGTGGTTTTTGCCTCCATGTCTATGTCGGCTACTTTGTGGCTTTTAGGATTGTATGAACCGAATGGCGAGCCAAGAGATTCCTGAATACATGGCACTTCGGGCGGTGAGCCATCTACCACTGGTAAAATTGTTACGCATATTTTCCAGGTGCCTTTTGGTTCGAGGAAAATCTCGAAAATAGCTGATTTTTCGCTGATGAGAGGTTCTTTTGAAAATCGGATCCAGGTTTCGCGATGATAATCTCCCCTGTGATAAACCAGACAGAGATGCTGGTTTTCCCGGGGCTCAATTGTCGTTTTCCCCGCTTTACTAACTGTTCCCAACCTCACCTCAAATACGTCCGCGAAATCGGCATCAAAATTGATTTCAAGTCTCATTTTCTTAATATTTGAAGTGTGGTTAATCAGACTGATATCTTCGTGACAACCATGGGAAACGAAGCGGTCCCTGATAATACTGATAGTTGCTGGTTTAGCGTTTCCTCTCGTTCTTGATATCGCGTAGAAACTGGCATAGGCATGATTTAGTGTAGAACTTCCCACAGGCATTATCTCCTTGCCGTCAAGTGAGATCTGTAATTTTGAGAGGAAACGGGTATCGTAGGCATATAATCCTTGAGGTGTTCCATGAATATTTCTGGGTAGAATATCCCCATTTAAACCGGAGACAACAAATACTGCTCCAGATGTAACAACCAGAGATTCTCCATCCATTTTTACACTCACATCCGTTTATATTTTTAACCGCTGAAAGAGAGAATTGCTACGTAAAAATACTTAAATACACTCAATTTTTCTAGTATGGTTAAATGTTATATCCCTGTATAAAGCGTATTTTATCATCTATTCTGTTGGAAATAAACAGGAATATTACTTATAATTCGTCTATATACTGTTTCTTTTAATTGTTCTAATTTTTATTGAAATTTTTGTTAGAATAGTTCTATCTCTTTCAAGCTACAAGGAGGAACAGTTGAATAAACGACTGTATCGCAGTAAGCAAGATAGAATTTTATTAGGAGTGTGTGGAGGGCTTGGCGAGTATTTTAATGTTGATCCCGTAATAATCAGGATTATCGCTGTATTACTCCTTATCCCGGGCGTTTTCCCTGTGATTATAGCCTATCTGGTAATGGCGATCGTAATTCCAGAAGAAGGTGCAGTTGTAAATACCCCGTCCGAGGCTGTCAGAAAAAATATCGACGATATAAAGGAAACAGCAGAAAAACTGGGACAGGACATACAGCAAACTCTCGTTCCAGGTCAGAAAGCAGGCAACCAGCCGGAAAACAGAACCTCTCAAAACCGGATTCTTTTTCTCATTGGTGTAATTGTCATCTCAACAGGGATAATTATATTGCTGGCAACCGTATTGGGCTGGCTCTGGCGTTACTTGTGGCCTTTATGTTTGATAGTCGCAGGATTGTTGATCATATTCTTTTCACGCAGAAGATAAATTTGTCAGCAGAAAAAATTGGGTTTTCCAGATCGAAGCCTGGATAAAGTCACTTTACTTAAAAACAGATTTCAGAAAATCGCTGATACGCGGAGATATCCAGGGATACCATAACCAGATACTGG
>Ga0123519_10013277_pt1 | contig 11863 bp, 14 predicted proteins | sample YelNatPaOPRAMG02_FD_87396 | JGI IMG/M metagenome (GOLD analysis project Ga0123519, IMG submission 87396) | Hot spring microbial communities from Yellowstone National Park - Yellowstone National Park OP-RAMG-02 (version 2) | ecosystem: Environmental > Aquatic > Thermal springs > Hot (42-90C) ... | reverse complement strand
TTAATATAATTATATAATATTTGTATTATTCTTACAGGTTATTCTTTTTCAAGTTCAAAAGCCCTGTGCAGGGCCTGAACAGCTTCTTTAACCTTGGCTTCATCAATTATGCAGGTGATGCGGATCTCCGAAGTGGTAATCAATTGAATATTGATGCCAGCTTTATACAGAGCACTGAACATCCGGGCTGCGTAGCCGGGAGTATTCTGCATGCCGGTGCCTACTATGCTGACCTTGCCCAGATGGGCATCGGTGACAACCTCTCTGGCATTGATGGATCTGGCGATCGGCTGAATGACCTCCAGGGCTTTCTTCAGGTCACTTCGAGAAACCGTGAAGGTCAGATCGGTGATGTTCCCGGCCAAAGCGTTCTGTACGATCGTATCAACGCTGATGCCTGCAATCGCCAGCGGCTCAAAAATTGCCGCCGCAATACCCGGTTGATTGGGTATCCCGGCCAAAGTGATTTTAGCTACATCCAGGTCATGAGCAATACCTCTGACCTTATTGCGCACTTCCATTAGTTCTCCTCCGTGAATCAGCGTGCCCGGATTTTCATTGAAACTTGAAGCTACCAGAACGGGCATGTTATAAACTCCCGCCAGTTCAACTGCCCGATAATGCATGGCTTTGGAACCGCTGCTGGTTAACTCCAGCATCTCATCGTAGGTGATATCTTTTAATTTACGCGCTTCCGGGCAAATCCGTGGATCAGCAGTGTAAATCCCATCAACATCAGTGAAACGTTCACAGGCTGTCGCCTTCAGGCTGATCGCCAGAGCAACGGCGGTTGTATCTGAACCACCCCTGCCCAGGGTGGTGATATCCGATTCACCGGTGATACCCTGGAACCCGGCAACAATGACAATGTTGCCGCGGTTTAGCTCATGGACGATGCGGTCTGATTCCACCTTCAGAATTTTAGCCTTGCTGAAGGAATTATCTGTTTGAATACCAGCCTGTCTGCCGCTGAGACTGATGGCTTTATAACCCAGCTTATGCAGAGCCATCGCCAGCAAAGCAGCAGAAACGATCTCTCCCGTGGATAGCAGCATATCCATTTCGCGGCTGTCCGGCTGGTCGGTTATCTTGTGTGCCAGGGCAATCAAATCATCCGTTGTATCACCCATGGCTGAAATCACCACAACCACCTGCTTACCGGAATCATGTGCTCTAGCAACCCGCCTGGCAACATTAAAAATTCTGTCCGGGTCAGCTACTGAGCTACCCCCGTATTTTTGAACTACTACTGGCATATGAACCCCCGAAACTCTATCACAAGCATGATCACCGAATTAACGGCAGGAACTTATTAATTTATTTATGATATCATACCCATTTTGAATAAAAAAGCCTGTGGATCTGGCTTCAGACTCGGTAAGCCTGACCACCCCGTTCGATGCGAAACCCGGACCCCAGAGCAAGAACGGCACGGGTTCATCTGTATGCGTCTTCTTCGCAACAGGCGTGGGATGATCGGGCATCACCAGAACGCGCAGTTGATCGGCTTTAAATTCACGCAGACGGGAAACAATCTCCCGGTCTATCTTTTCTATGGCAGCAATTTTATGTTCAGCCGAACCAGAATGCCCGGCTTCATCCGGAGATTCCACATGGTTAATCACCAGATCATGGGTAGCCAGAACCGTAATCGCACCGGCACCCTGGGCAGCATAGTTGTTGTCCAGACCATCCGTCACCCCATCGATACGGACGATATTCATTTTCGCCATCTGACCGAGCCCGCGCAAAAGGTCAACCCCGCTGATCATGGCTGCCCTCATACCATACACGGATTGAAACGAGGGCAGGGCAGGCACCCGTCCACTAGGCCAGAAGAGCCAGATTGAATTCGCCGGAGCCTTTCCCTGATTGATCCTGGCTGTATTTACAGGATGGACTGCCAGAATACCCTCAGACTGCCGCATCAGATCCGTCAATAATTGACCGCCCTTACCGCGTGGTAAATAAGGCTCAACCGGCTGATCAGCAATGTCATGAGGCGGGGTGCAGACAGCTTCAACAGCTTCCGGCATTCCTTTTAGTTTCAAAATATGCCGGTAACTTACTCCCGGGTAAAACTCGATCTTCTCGTCGCCAAGCTCGGTGTTCAGCGTGTGAATGATCTCTTTCGCCTCCTCGGAGGTAATATGCCCAGCGCTGTAATCCGCCATCCTACCGCTCTGGATTGTTACCAGATTGCAGCGGAAAACCACCTCCCCTTCTCCAATACCGATTCCCATACTTAAGGCTTCAATCGCACTTCTACCACGGTAATAAACCCGCGGGTCATAGCCCATGATGGACATGCAGGCTAAAGCACTGCTGGGCTCCATGCCTTCCGGGACGGTTCTTGTCATGCCAAGCGTACCTTCCCTTGCCATGGCATCCAGATTCGGGGTTTTCGCCAGCTCCAGGCAGGTTTTATTCCCGTATTCAGGCAGTGGATGTCCGGCGGCTCCATCAATAATCAAAACACAGTATTTCATGCATTCACTTCTTTTCGCCGATTGGATTTCCGGTCTGGATTTATGCGGAAACCTGCAGATCAGATATCGAGGTTGCCCCGAAGGGCAATTCGGCATATAATATATTGGCACCGGGGAGTAGCGCAGCCTGGTTCAGCGCGCAGCGTTCGGGACGCTGAGGTCGGAGGTTCAAATCCTCTCTCCCCGACCATTTTTCAGCCATCGTCTCTTCTCTCTCCTTTCATCCAGCGTTTATTTTACGGTTGATTGTCACCATATGTCAATTAAGGCAACCTTCAACTTCCAGTAAATTCGACTTCAAGTTCGCTGGTAATTATACTGGCATAACTTTGCATTAAATGCTATAATGTTGAAATTTAGAATGCTCCAAACAATATATGGGCACCTTAATCCTGATTTCCACTGTTTCCTGGATAGAATAATTACCTTGAGGAGAGAAAGCAGGACAGATCACATACTCTAACTGCCTCAGCAGGCACTTTTAGCGAGCCATGGATAACAAACTGGATGAAGGAAATGAGAATAGGGCTGTAACAGATGTGAATCAGTCACATTTGCCATCTGCCACCCACTTCAGTCCTTCTTGTGGGTTCCAGTGTACATACCGGAAGGTCCGGCAGTAAAAACAAGCGTCGGCTTTTTGATATCCAGAAATTTCCACGGGCAGTGTTTCAAGCCCTTTGGTATGCAGACTAGGCAACTTTTATTCACTACATGGTCTTCATCGCCCAGAACGATGCTCATTGGACCACCGAGATCATGGGGATGAGATGGATCTGAGCCGACCATGGCGATGAGCTCTTCCCATTCATGGCTGTGTTCAGGAGCTGGAGCCTGACCTGTTCCCTCATATATCCATACGAAGTCCACGTAAAAAGCCCCTTTCACGATGTCCTCTTCCAGATGCAATATCCGGGTACTTTTCAAATTCGGATTGCGGGGAGGTGGTGGAAGATTTTTCCCACCTGACGCCGCCACCGAAAAGTCTTTTTTCAATTCTTTGATAATTGTGTATGCAGGCTTACTTTCAGCAGCATTTGTTTCCCTCTGCTGGCCAGTCCTGGCCTGCGCGGACTTTTTATTCAAAGGCGCAATACTCACAAAAAACACCGGTGCATCAATCTGCTTGAAGATTACTGGGAAATGTTCGGTACCTGCCGGAATAAAAATCAGGCAGGTTTTATCGAGCGCCTCCTCCTTACCTGCCAGCCAGATATGGATTTCTCCTCCCAGTCTATATGGGTCCTGGCGATTGGAACCGATGAAACCGATAACCTCATCATAACCATGCCAGTGCGCTTTACCGGCGGGCTTGCCTGAAGCTCCGCTCCATATCCAGGAACAATCTACCGAAAAGAAATCCGGCATGATATTTTCATTAACGGTAAGCAGATGTGTCGTTTTGAGCCCGGATCCTGCCCCGTATTCTGGAGCAGTTTCCATTCCCTGCAGCTCGTTGCAGGCAGGTTCCGGTTCTGTGATGATGCATTTTGAGTACTTCACTTTTTACCCCCGCAAGAAAATTTACCGTTTCAGGTTTCAAAATCAGAGACTACCATTGGCAGTCCGGTTATTTTATCCCGGGTAAAGATTATCAGCATTATAGATAATCGTAATACGTATGTCAAACCACAGGGTATTAACTGCAGGGATTTTACCTTATAATGTCTAATTACAAAGCCACAGAATAAGAAATCACAGAAAATAAGGAGGATTTATGGCTACGCTCGAAGAATTGCAGGCAAGGATCCAGAGGCTGGAGGACATCAAAGAAATTGAAAGGTTGCAAAAGATCTACGGTTACTACCAGGATTATGGTGAATGGCAAAAGATTGTTGACCTTTTTACAGACAACGATCCTTCGGTAGAAGAAGCAGATCGAGGGGTTTATAAGGGAAAGGAAGGTGTGAGAAGATATTATATCGATCTGCTCGGACAGGGCATGAAGAAACCCCGGCGGCCGGGCATCCTGTCCATACTTTTCCAGCTTCAGGGAGTGGTGACCGTTAATCCGGATGGGAAAACCGCCAAAGGCAGATGGTACGGTTTTGGCATGGAAGCCAAACCCATCGCCTCCCTGCACGAAGGAGAGCTCCGACAAACGTGGATTAACGGTATATATGAAAACGACTACGTTAAAGAAGACGGGAAATGGAAAATTAAAAACCTTCATTTTTACCTGACCTTTCGCACACCTTACGAAGATGGCTGGTTGAAAACGCCGGTGGTCGGTCAGAACGGACCGGACCCCAACATTCCGCCCGATGCCCCGACGACCGTTTATGCCCCCTACCCCTCTCCCTACCGCGTGCCGGTACACTTCAAGCATCCCATTACGGGCAAATAGCCCTGGTAGCACCATTCTTTGTCAGGAAAATAGTCAAAAGGAGAAAGGCGAATGACTCTTGAAGAACTTGAAGCAGAGGTAACCCGGCTGGAGGATATCCAGGAGATTGAAAACCTGGAAAGAATATATGGTTACTATTTTGATACCCGCCAGATGGACAAAATCGTTGACCTTTTTTCGGATAATACCGAATCGGTGGAAATTGAAAGCCACGGTAAGTTTCTGGGGAAGGACGGGGTACGCAGAATGTATCTGGGAGCTGTCGGTGGAGGCGCCAGGAAGCCTGAGGATACCGCTCAATCGCGTCCCAGAGGATTGATGGGTGTGATCACGGTGATTATCCAGATCGGTGGAGTGATTACAATTGCACCGGATGGGAAAACCGCTAAAGGCAGATGGCACGCCTGGCTGGCGGAATCCTTTCCCTTCGGCGGAGTGATGGGTCAATACTGGTTGCATGGTTATTACGAGAATGAGTTCGTGAAGGAGAACGGGAAATGGTTATTTAAAAAGCTTTTCTGGAACACCACCTTCTATACACGGTTTGAAACCGGCTGGCTGGTCCAGCCTCTGGTTGGCTTCCTGCCCATGCCCGGGGCAGACAGTCCGCCGACCGCTTTTTATCCGTATCCTTCCGGATATCATTTCCCCTATTCCTTCCCCCATCCGATCACAGGGGAGATTGATCAGCCGGTATTCACCTACCAGCATCCGATGTCAATGTAACGGCACGGTATATGATCTCAACGCAAAATTGTACCGAGCGGGTGGGAAGCTGATAACTGCCGCTCTCAGGTTTGTTCAGAACAAACCTGAGAGTGGCCAATACAGTTTCAAAAACCGCCATTTCTTAAATCTGGTTCATTTTTCCTATTGACAAGCAATAAATTTGGGTTTATTATTTGCATAGAATTGCATACATGCATAAATGCATAAAAGGGGTACGATATGCGCGAACTGGTAAAACTATTTAAAGTGCTGGCAGATGAAACGCGCCTGAGAATACTTTGTCTCCTATCCGAGCGCGAATGCTGTGTCTGCGAAGTCATGCAGGCACTGGCAATCTCCCAGTCAAAAGCTTCCCGGGGTCTCACTGCCCTGCATGATGTGGGGCTCCTGAAGCTGAGGAAGGAAGGTCTCTGGTCGCTTTATTCACTCGATCGGGGAGGCATCTCCAGTTACCAGAAGAAAATCATTCAGGCAGTTGAAGAAGCCCTGAAAGAGAATAAACTCGCCCTGCTGGACAGGGAACGGCTTAAGAAAGCGCGGCGCCGCCTTAACGGACAAACTTCGGAATTGATTAAAGGTGTCTCAATCAAACCAGCTGCTTTGTAATAAAAATCCGGGAGTAATATCTGATGGATATCTTGATTAATATTTTGCTTGGTGGCTGGAATGGTTTGGTCAGCTACCTTTCAGCCCATGTAATCACCTGTCTGGTTCCTGCCCTGTTTATAGCCGGAGCAATAGCCACTTTCGTTTCACAGGCAGCCATTTTGAAATATTTCGGTCCCCAGGCAAGAAAGCTGACATCGTACAGTGTCGCTTCGGTTTCAGGCGCGTTACTGGCTGTCTGCTCCTGTACGGTTTTACCTCTATTCGCCGGTATTTACAAGCGGGGAGCAGGATTGGGACCGGCCATTGCATTTCTGTTTTCCGGACCCGCCATCAACGTGCTGGCGATAGTTTATTCCGCCAAACTGCTGGGTTACGATATCGGTCTGGCCAGAGCAATTGCAGCAATCGCTTTCTCTGTGGTGATCGGATTAATCATGGCATTCATTTACCGCAAGGAAAAATCAAGGTTTGATGCCAAAGCGTTTGCCATGCTAACCGCCGATCCACCCGGGAAAAGCATCTGGCTGCAGGTGCTCTTTGTCGGGACACTGGTAGCCATACTGGTCGTAACTGCCTCCAAAATCTGGATCGGCACCGGCGTTCTGCTCACCCTGCTCGGCATCATTCTCTGGCGCTGGTTCAGCAAGGGAGAAATACTGGAGTGGTTGAAAGAAACCCTGCATTTTACCCGTTTGATCATACCCTGGCTGTTAGTAGGAGTTTTTGCTGCCGGGATTTTGACCGTGGTTATCCCGCAGTCATACGTGGTGCAGTTTGTTGGGGGAAACACCATATTTGGTAACTTTATTGCCTCACTCTTCGGTGCCCTGATGTACTTTGCCACACTTACCGAAGTTCCTATCATCAGGGCTTTTATGGACCTGGGAATGGGCAAAGGACCTGCACTCGCTCTGCTCCTGGCCGGGCCAGCATTATCTCTCCCCAGCATGCTCGTAATACGCAAAATCATGGGAACTCGCAAGATGCTGACCTATGTCGGGCTGGTAGTGGTTATGGCAACGATTACAGGTTATCTTTTTGGCATGATTGTTTAAAAATAAAATTAAAGGAGGTCTAATGGTCATCAAAATTCTGGGTACAGGCTGTGCAAGATGCAATCAACTGGAAAATATCACCCGTGAGGCTTTGAAAGAATTGGGAATCGAAGCACGGATCGAGCACATCAGAGAAATCAACAAAATTATGGAGTATCCCATTCTGACCACTCCCGGGCTGGTGATTGACGAGGAGGTCGTGCTTGCAGGTCGTGTGCCATCCAAAGCCGAGGTTACCAGTATTATCACCACAGCACTAGCCAAAAAAGCACAAAATCAATAATCATAGTTCGGGAGGAAAAATTACATGGCAGAAGAACAGCAATTTCAAGCAGGAGTGAACACTCATGAGAATGTGATTTTCTCCTGTTTCGGCGGGGCATCCAATACCGGAATTACCAGCGGGCTAGCCTGTCTGGACGCAGTGAAAGAACTTGGATTGGAAAAGGCCGCAATCATGTGTCTGGGAGGATTGCCAACCGGTGTTAAGCCAGTTCTGGGCAAGACCAGAGCAGCTAAAAAGATAATCACAGTTGATGGCTGTCCTTTTGAATGCAGCCGCAAAATCGTGGAACAGGCAGGATTCAAGCCGATCAGCATCGTACTGACGAGAGATATCGGCATGAAGAAAAAGAGCCTTAGCGAAGATATCGGAAAGGGAGTCAAAGGTTTAATGGAATATGTATCCGATGAAGAGGTTCAAAAAGCCAGAGATTTGATTGTCAAAGTAATAAATGAGAAATAACATAAAATTCTGCGTTCAGGCAGAATAAAGGAGCAAAACATGAGCAGCGTACCTGATTGGGCCTGGGAGTTTCACGGACATCGCTGTCCCTTTATGCCGCTGGGCTATCGTCTGGCAAAGAGGGCAATGCAGGAACTGGGGGTAGAAAGAGAAAAAGACCACGGGTTTTTCGTGATACCTGAACTGGGAATAGGTCACCCACAGACCTGTCTGATGGATGGTATGCAGATAGCTACCGGAGCCACCTACGGCAAATCCTTGATGGAAAAGACGTTCTGGGGTAAGCTGGCAGCCGTTTTTTACCATCCGGATAAAGGAGCCGTCCGCATCGCTTTGAAAGCAGACTTTCTGGACGAATTCGGTAAACTGGAATTTTTTGCTTACAGGCTCAAAGGAATTGAGCCCTCACAGATTCCGACTGAAGTCACCAATCAGGCTATTGTCTGGACAGATTCACAGCCGGATGAAAAAATCTTCAAAATTGAAAAGTTACCGAATTATCAGTTCAAGAGAGTCAAGGGCTCTTTCAACAAGGTGAAATGTGTTAAATGCGGCGAATATGTTTTCGAAAGATACGTGCGCATGGTTAATGGTCAACCTCACTGTATCCCGGATTCGGGCTATTAACTGTTTCAATGTTGAAAAACCGGGTTTTGAACGGGATATTTCAGCACCCCGGTTCAGAACCCGGTATGGAGAAATCTGATGTCTCTAACAGCAACCATTATGGCATTTCTGGCGATTTTTATCCTGGCAATTCCTTTTTCAATGGTTGGGCAGGGTGGGGGCTCCACGTATGTACCGATACTGCTTGCCGCGGGAATGGATTTTTACAGCGCTTCAACAACCAGTCTTTTTATGATTATGATAGCTAGTCTGGCAGCTACCATAGTCTTCGGACGTAAGAAGACGGTTGATTGGAAGCTGCTTCTTTCTATAATTCCGCTGGCAATTATGGGCTCATTTGCCGGTGGTTATGCTGCTCAATTCATCAGCGCATTAATATTGAAAATTATTTTCGCAGTAGTTTTGATAATTGCTGCCTTTTTTATGCTGCGCCCAAGCACCGAAGGAAAAAGCCCGGAATTCATGCCCCGCTGGCTTGATTGGCAGAGAACCTGCGGGAATTATCAGTACACTATTTCCCTCGGCTTGTTGATTCCAGCAGCCGGACTGGCAGGCTTTATAGCAGGAATGATCGGTGTTGGAGGCGGTCTTTTCGTTCTCCCATTACTCGTTTTGCTTTTCGGCTGTCCCACACGCATTGCCATTGGGGTATCTTCTACTTATGTCGGAATTTCCGCTCTACCGGGTTTCATAGGTCATCTGGCAGGAGGCTCTGCCTTCAACATTTGGGTAGCATTGCCCCTGGCAATCGCAGCCTTTGCCGGAGCGTCTCTGGGACCGGTATTGTCTCTGAAAACCGGCATTCCAAAATTGAGGGTAATTCTGGCAATAGTTCTGATCGCACTGGCAATCTGGATGGTGGTTAACATACTGATTAGATAAAACCTGAAGAGGTGGAGATGTGATAAATTTAGCAAATTCAGTTAAAGTAATGATCGAAATACTGGGCTTGAAGTATCCGCCCATTGGGGTAAAATTTTTTGCGGAAATCCAGCAACTGGAAGGGTTCGAAATACCCGCGGGTCGCCGATATTGCCAGATCCTGATGGGAGCCAGAGAAGGCAAAAAATATCTGCTCACAGCCGAAAACATTGCCTGTCCGGCGGCTGCCTGGGCACTGGGATTTAAGGAGCCACCTTCGACTCTTTCTTCAGGCGAAATGCCCTTTGCCATGGGTATCTTCGCCAGCCCTGAAGCGGTCAGAAATACCCTCGCCACCATGCCCCGCCTGGAGATGGGCAAATACAGGATGGTTGCTGCCTTCCCGCTGGGAGAATCTCCGTTTGAGCCTGATGTGGTGGTTGTTGAATCAGAGCCCGAGCATCTGATGTGGATTGCCCTGGCAAAGGTCTTCAGAACGGGCGGACGGTTGCAATTTAATACCGCAATTTTGCAGGCGACCTGCGTAGATGTAACCATCCTGCCCTTCATTACCCGGAAAATGAATGCATCCCTAGGTTGTTATGGATGCAGAGAAGCTACCAGCCTGATAGAAAGTGAATGTGTACTGGGATTTCCAATTGAGGATCTCGATGAAATTGTCACATCCCTCCAAAAACTGAACGAAAGGGCAATCCCCAGGGTCAGGGGAAAAACCATCTATAAAGCTCTTCTGGATCGCAAATCTTAAGGAGGTTTAATAAAATGACTGGTTCTCAAAATATCCGTATTATTTGCTGTCCTGAATGAGGTCATTTAGACTTTGCTGCCAGTCTGGCGGCTGCAATCCAGCAGGAACTGGGATTCAGAGCCACTGTGGGTCAGGGTATGCCGGGAGTCTTCGAAGTCTACTTGAATGATGAAGTGTTATATACCAGCCTGCATCATCAGGGTAAATTACCTGCCGCAGAAGCAATCATCAACGCATTGAAAAAGCGGCTGCCAGGTCAATAACCGCGCCGGGTGTAATTATTCACAAACCGAACAAACCAAAATTGGCAGATCAGGTATTTGGTGTGGCATCACTGGAAAACAGAGTTATCAGATTTCAATTTTTGTTGTTGACAAAGAAAAAAGTGAAGATTAATATTAGTATATTAGCAAAAACTAATATATCATCGTAATTATGGACGAGAAAACAATTGAAGATCAGGTAGCCGTCTTCAGTGCGCTTGCCGACCCCACCCGACTGAGACTGGTGAAGCTACTGTGCCAGCAGAAAGAACCGGATGCCCTGTGCGTTAACGCGCTTGCTGATCTACTCGGGGTGACTCAATCCGCTGTTTCCCAGCACCTGCGGGTACTGAAGGCAATCGGTCTGGTCAGGGGTGAAAGACGGGGCTACCATATCCACTACTCCATCAATCCGGAAGCTGTTAAGCGCTATCAGGACCTGATGTCGGCGGCATTAAATATAGCTGAATCAGATAAACAAAACACATGTCAAAATTGTAACGGAGGGAGGAAGAAAAATGTGTCATGAAGGTGCTTACAGGTTTGGCGGTCATCATAAGGATTGCGGCTGTGGACATCCCGGCCACCACGTCGTAAGGGAAGGGTGGCATCACCAGTACGGTTGCTGCTGCCATGCTGGCTATCATGTGCGACGGTTCCCCACCAAAGAGGAGATGATTGCCAGGATGGAAGATTACCTCGAGCAACTCCGAGGTGAGATTAAATATGTTGAGGAACGTCTGGCCGAGATCAAGAAGACGCAGGCATGAGGATGGCAGGAACCACTGCTTACAAAATAAAGTTTTGGGAGAATAATTTATGAATGATGGATTTGCCGTCAGAGTGAAGAATTTAACCAAGCACTATGGACAGGTTGTGGCCGTCGACCACATCAGTTTTGAGGTGAAAAAAGGTGAGCTTTTCGGCTTTCTGGGACCGAACGGCGCTGGAAAGACAACAACCATCCGCATGCTCATCGGGGTTATCAGGAAAGACCATGGAGAAGCCAGCGTGATGGGTTACCCGGCTGGCAGCCTCCGTGCCAAGCAACTTTCAGGAGTAGTCCCGGAAATGGCCAACGCCTATATTGACCTTTCCGGTTGGGACAACCTCATGCTGATGGCCGAGCTTTACCGCACCCCCTCCACCGATGCAAAAAAGAGGGCCGAGGCACTCTTGCAGGAGCTGGGGCTATATGAGAGGAAAGACAGCAAGACATCGACCTACTCCATGGGCATGAGGAAGCGTCTTCTCCTGGCGATGGCGCTGATAAATGACCCTCAAATCCTTTTCCTCGATGAGCCAACCAGCGGGCTTGATGTGCAGAGCGCCCGCTCCATCAGGGCGATGCTCCGCAACCTCAAAAAAG
>Ga0123519_10013276_pt1 | contig 11864 bp, 10 predicted proteins | sample YelNatPaOPRAMG02_FD_87396 | JGI IMG/M metagenome (GOLD analysis project Ga0123519, IMG submission 87396) | Hot spring microbial communities from Yellowstone National Park - Yellowstone National Park OP-RAMG-02 (version 2) | ecosystem: Environmental > Aquatic > Thermal springs > Hot (42-90C) ... | reverse complement strand
CAGGTCAGCCGCCAAGAAAGTTAGGATATTTATAAAAAGCATAACAGCAATAGCAAAGCCCCGTGCCATATCTAAGGAAGGGTACCTCATGTCTATTCACAAAAATCAATCTTTTTAAATATTCACTCGCAGAATACCATCAAAACAAAACCAACAAAGGTGAATATCAATGGATATGATGGGCTTGATGAATGCTATAAACAAATGTGGTAAGTACCTTGTCGTGTTAATAGTGCTAGCAAATTTAATGTCAATTAGTTTTGCTGATGGTGAGACAAATATAAGAAATGCTCTTAGCCAACTTTGCAACATAGCAACAGCATTCTTAGCAGGGTCTGTTGTTGTTTTGATAATATTGGCAGCAGCAGTTTATGGCATAGGCCAGATCATGGGTGCAGAAACAAGAGCAAGGGCATCAGTTTGGGCAACAGCAATGCTCACAGGAGCTGTCATAGCAATTATAATCTACGTCCTCACGCCACTTATCCTCCAACAATTAGTCCCAGGCGGAGTCGGCCAGGTAAACATTGGAGCAGGCGGCGACCCATGTGCTGCGATAGGGGGTACTTCGTCAGAGAGTACCTCATAATAAGGTGATTAAACATGCTCCTAAGGTACAGTAAGCACGTTGCCTTGCTGTTGCTTATATTTATCAGTTTTACATCTATCGTATTTGCTCAACAAGAACTAGCAAATGCTTTAAGTGAGCTCTGTACTACAGCAACAACCTTCTTAGCAGGGTCTGTTGTTGTTTTGATAATATTGGCAGCAGCAATTTATGGCATAGGCCAGATCATGGGTGCAGAAACAAGAGCAAGGGCATCAGTTTGGGCAACAGCAATGCTCACAGGAGCTGTTATAGCAATTATAATCTACGTCCTCACGCCAATGATATTAAATGCATTATTGGCTAATAGCAGTATAACCATAGATCCAAACAACCCATGCAATTTCCAAGGCGGCGGTGGCGGTGGAAGTGGGGGCGGCGGTGGCGGTACTATACCGGAACCACGTATACCACGAACACCAATAATACCACCATAACTCAGCTTAAAATTGCTGGGTTATTTTTGTTCTTTTTTTGTTTTCTAACAAAACAGAAATCTTCCTAAAATTGTTCTGTAGAAAAACAGAAATGCTTAAAAATTGTTCTGCTGTAAAACAATTTATGATACCATTTTCGGTTTTTGAGGAATGGACTTCTTATGCAAAGGAAATACATTTAAAGCCACGCCACATAGACATAGAGCGACTGTTATCTAACAGCAACATAAAGATAGTTGGCATAAGCGGAATACGTAGATGCGGTAAATCCAGCCTTCTCATGCTTGCATTCCGCAATGTCGCGGCTAAAGGGAAAAAAGCCTGCTATCTCTATCTCGAAGACGGTAGGATAAAAAATGAGAAAGATGCTCTAGACCAGCTTATAAAATGGTTTGGGGATGAGGGTTTTCTTTTTCTGGATGAGATAACAAACATATCTGGATGGGAAGACTGGCTTTCAAGGATGCATGAGCAGACAAAGGGAAAACTGCGTATCATAACAAGTTCGTCACGCGGTGGAATAGCAACCCCACAGAAGCCCCTCAGGGGCCGCATCCTTAATTTCGACCTCTATCCTCTTTCTTTTACAGAATTCTTAGAATTCAAGGGCGTATCTCCTAAATTTACCACCGCAGGTATAGGCGATCTTGAGAAAAATCTAGAGGAATATTTAATTTATGGCGGTTTTCCTGAGATTGCGCTAACTGAAGACAAAACTGACAAGGTACGGATTATCAACTCTTACTTCAAAGATATCATAGCATTAGATATAGCGGAAATTACCAGCATTGACATAAACGCAGTAGAGTTGTTCGCGAAATATATCCTCGAATCAACATATTTCTCAGCTTCGAAATGCTTAAATTTCTACAAGAGTGTTGGATACAAAATAGGTAAGGAGAAAATACTTTCACTCGAATGGCACTCCCAGGCAGCGTACCTCTTCTTTTTTATGCCAATCTTCTCATATAACATAAAGAATGAAACACAGTACCCTAGAAAATGTTACGCAGGTGATACTGGTCTCCTATATTCCGTGTCAGGAAAAAAAGACATGGGCCGACTTTATGAAAATGCGGTTTTTTTAGAATTAAAGAGACGGCTAAAACCAAATGAAGAGCTTAATTACTGGAAGAATAAGGACGGCAACGAAGTAGATTTTGTTATACTCGAAGGCACTAAGCCCCGCGAAATTATTCAGGTTGCTTATAACTTAGATGATGAAAAGACTAAAAAACGCGAACTGTCTGCCCTAGTAAAAGCAGCCAAAGAATTTAGTCTTAAAAAAGGAATGATTGTAACTCACAACATAGAAGATTCCAAAAGTTTTGAGGGAATACAAGTAAAATTCATCCCGTTATGGAAATGGCTGCTTGAGAAATCAAGTTAAGAACAACATCCGCTGTGCTTTTATCCATCAGTGCAACCGTACGTATGTAATTAGGTACATTCCCTCTGTATGTTTTGGCAAAGAACATATCACCATCGTTCATAAACACAACAGGTGTTCTCTGCTCTCCATATTTTTCTATTTCAGAGAGTGCGCGTTGCAGCGTCCATTCTGCAAAGAGTGCAGCTTGGGATAGTTTCTGTCTTTCAAATTTAAACCTCCACAGCACATAGAAACTATTTAATTTATTGAGGTCCGGCCCATTATGTTTTTCAGGACCGTCCTCTCCTTTCGGATAGTAATAGGAATGCAACCATGCAATGTCGTTTTTAGCTATGTTGTGCGCGAAATACTCGACGCGCTCATTCACTTCCTTTCTCATCTCAGCCTGTCGTTGCTGCTCTTTAACAAAGGCATTTGGGTCGGTGCGTATTTCATTCAACCATCTTGCCAACGCCATCTGATTATGCACATCTACAGTACACAATGTAATTGCATGATATACATCAACATGTTCGAATATTCTGTTCTTAAGTCCCTCAAGCTTCTGTCTGAATTTCTCAAGGATGTTCTTTACTCCGTTTACGAGAACAATTCCGTACCCAACACGCTTACCAGTCCAGCACTGCGATTTGGAGAAAGTTCCGGTCACAAGCTCTATTGCGCTACTATCTGTTGCTATTATACGTTCAACTGGGTCGAAACGCTCTGCCTGATTTCTCCGAAACGGTTCGTAGGTAGGGTCCGTTATCCTATGCACACGGATACCGAACTTTGTATTTATTCTTTTAAGTAGCGCAGTTATCTCATCGAATGTCTCCGCACTCATCGCAGAACCAAGAGGATTACCGATTGTTGTTATAGCGAGTATATATCGTACCTGTGTACCGTACTTTCTTATCGTTTCGATCATCTTTCTTTCAAGCTCACCGCAATCAACAACCCCACTTTCACGATTAAGAGGAACGGTTATCACATCTCCTTCTATATTTGCTGCTTCTGCAAGAAACAGAGGGTAGGTAAGCTCTGGTATAAAAACAACAGCACGGTGCTTTTTACCGCCCCCAACCATCTGCATATAACTCCTCACAACCCCGCTCGAACCAGAGCCCACAAATATGAAAGCGTCCTTTCCTCGTTCAAGTTTATACGAGTGCTCAACCCTCTTTTCTCCGTTCGGCCTCTCTATGAGATGAAGACCACCATAACTTATTTCTTCGAGAAATTCTGGATAACCAATCGAGTTTGTGTAGTGCGGCCTTTCACTCCTAACAACACCCCCTAATATTTCTTTGAGACGTTCTGGCTCTCTAAAACCAAACTCTGTTGGGTCGCCGAGACCACCCTTCACAATTGCTAATTCCTTTCCATAGTGTGGTTCGTTCAAGAGCTTCCTTGAGTAGTCCTCTACCTTTCTTTTTATTTGGTTCACATCAGAAAGGCGCAGGCTATGGTCCTGCATCTCTTTAAAACGGCTAGTTTTTACCATGTTTATCACACTCTTGTCCTTGGAACCAATCAGATTTTGAACAATTTTTATATATTTCTGTAAAAAATTCGGCTGGCAACGAAATGTTTAAAAGTATAACCATAGTTATACTTACTATGATTATTGAACGGCCAAACGAAGTAAAAGGGATTAAGGAGATTAAAAAATGGGTGCTGATTTATGGCAGGCGCAAGACCGGCAAAAGCTTCATTGTGCAAAATTTCATCCATTACGATGACTATTTCTTTGTCAAAAAAGATAGGAGCATCCTTTCGAACAGTAATTCGATCAGTCACGAAACCTTTCTAGAGCTTTTGAAACGTGATCTGGCTGCGGGCAGCACAGTCGTCGTCGATGAATTCCACCGGCTTGGAGAGGATTTTTTCGATTTTCTTCATCAGACTAAAAAGAGTGGCAAGCTCATTTTGGTATCATCAACATTGTTTTTGTCAAAAAAACTATTTTCATCAAAGTCAGCCTTGCTTGGTTTTTTTGCCGAATTTCCCATTGGTTTGATCTCCTTGGAGGACGTCTTGTCGGCATTGCGCAGAACGGGCATGGAGAAAAAATCTCTTTTGGAGACAGCCATCCTACTTAGAGAGCCGATAGCTATAGATTATTTTGATGAGAAGTATAGTCCTAGAGAGGCATTCGCAAAAATTCTGCTTGGTTCGGTAAAGACCATTCCGGCCTTGGTCGGAGAAATCTTTATGGAAGAAGAAAGAACTATTTCAGCGGTTTATGAGGGTATTTTGCGGGCTATTGCGAATGGCAATGTGATCTCTGGTGAGATCTCAAGCCATTTGTTTGCTAGGGGATTATTGAAGAAGGACGACCCAAGTACCATTCAGCAGTACCTTAACAATCTTGTTGCATTTGGCATAATAAGAAAATTAAAAGTTTACGGAAAAGATCGTTTCGTCTATAAACATACATCACCCCTTGCCCGGCTTTTCTATTACGCTGACGAGAAGTACAACATATCAGAAAGGACACTGACAGAGATCGAGATACGGAGGATAATAGATGAGCTAATGCCACGTCTGATAGAGGACAATGTCAGAGAATTCGCTGCGGCCAGATTCGGTCTGGAAGAAACAATCGCAGAAGCTGAAGACCATGAGGTTGATGCTTGTCTGTTAAGATTCAAAAAGCCAAAGATTGCGATGGAGATAAAATGGAAGGATAGGATAGGGCAGGACGACATCGTCAAGGCTGAAAGAAACTTGGAGAGAGTACCTGCTGAAGAAAAACTGCTTTTTGTTCCTGACAAAGAAAAGGTAGGCTATCCAACTTCTTTAAAGGTAGTAGATATCTCGGATATCATTTCGCTAAAAAGGTAACTACTTTTTTTTGCTTCGAAAACCATCTCTGTGACATCCTCCACGCCCTAAATCGTGTGAACTTCGTTCACATCTCTCGATTTCTTTCGAAATCTCGACGGCGTGGCTTCAAACGGTGTTTAGCTCCTGAGGTTTTCTTCGATCGCCTCAGTTTTTCGCGCGAGCTAAACGCTGTTTCCAAACGTTGGAAGCTCATTGGTCGCTGGATCGTGTATCATGGAAGGCCACAGACCTTCCGACCTTTTCTGTCCAGCTTTGGGGCGTAGTCACAGACGCCCTGTCCCTGAAGATGTACTCCAGAGACCTGCTGCTCATATTCGCAGCGTTTAAACCTAAGCTTATCCATACAGTCACGGACTGTATTTCATCGAAAATATTACAGTAAAAAATTTAAAAAGGAATGCCCTGCACAACTAATCTTGAATAGTAAGCAGTGCTACCATTCGCAAGCTAAAGCAAGCGGATTTCTCGCGCTGCTGGGATTAAAATTATTTTCCTATCTCGGGCCCATAGCTCAGCTTGGTAGTATGGAACCATCTGGTTTCATGCCAAAAGCAACGGACTCTTACCGCCCCTTTTCTTTCCAAAGAAAAAAGCGAAGGTTGTCGGAAAAAAGAAAGGAGGGACAGAAGAAATCCGTGTGTCGCGTGTTCGAAAGCCTTGAGCATGCCGCTCAAAGTTTGGCAAGGCCGTCAATCACGCTGGGCCCGTTTCTGTTGCTTAGGTTATTCTTCTGTACTCAGGTTTTACTATCTTTCTTCTGCTATACGGAGCGACGAAGCGGACTTAGTGGGTCTTATGCTCGCTTCGTCAGTCGATGAGGTTTTTCTTCTAGGTTCTTCTTGGTTGTGGGATGGCGGCGGGTCTTATATCGTAACCAAGATTATCAACAGTTATTTTTATTGTCCCGTTCTTATATGTCTCAAAATATCTAATATTATACTGCTCCATAGCCATTAGTCTTCTAAATGGGTTTCTTGTAGACCCCTCAACCTCGCGTGTTTCATCCGAGCAGCCTTCTATAATAACATACTTTGGTTTGCTTGCCTGTAGGAAGAAGGCGATATTTGCTGTTCCAGCGCCAACACCATAATAAGGTGCTTCCATAACATCAACACGAATCTTACTTCCAAGATTATTCACAAGGTCGCCTTGCGCGCCAGTTTGGATATTTCCTGTAAGAAGGAGGGTAAGATTTCTATCCTCTATTCTTAGGACGATTGCATCGTTGTTAACATCGTCAAAACGATTGCTTGTCTTTGGATTAAGCACATCTATTTTTATACCATTCAACTCGACAGAATAGTCTCGCTCTACAACACGCGTATTTTTTGCTTTGGCAGATATATTATCTATCACCGCCTTGTAGTTTTCATCAGAGAAATCGTTTCCTCCCCACCAGAACTCCTCCACTTCAAATTCATCTATTATACGAGAAAGCCCACCATACCTCCTTTCATCTCCAGTGGTAGAAACGAGAACGTCTATATCATCTATATTCTTGCCATTCAATTCATCTATAACCTTGTTCACGCTCCCAAGAGAACCACCATCTATGAGCATGTCAAAATCCCCTTTCTTTATGAAAATCGCAGCCCCATGCTTTCCAGTGCTGTAATCGCAGCCATCGATAAAATAGATACCGAGCTTTGCGTCAGGTTCATGCACATACCCTATACCGGTCCATTCTTCAGTTACATTCTCCTCTTCTACAGTAGCGTTCATCGCAACGCTTTCGTTTCTTTCCTCTGTTATTATTACGCTCACTGTTTGATTTGTTTTGTTCTCTTTTATCTCTGGCGGTTTTTTCTCCTCTCCCCCTATGCATCCAAACGCTAAAATCAAGATAAGAACAGCAAGACCAACTGCAGCCACTCTAACCATAATTACCCCTCATACTTACCGAATGCTTTGTAATCAACCTTTATTCCCTCCCACACCTCTCCGTTCATAAATCGCTCTATTATTTCAATGACCTGCTTTACGCTTGCCCTTACCTGTTCCCCAGTATTTCTATACCTGAGCGTGACGCTTCCATCCGTCAACGTATCGTAATCTATAGTAACAGAAGCAAGGACGCCTATTTCATCTCCTCTTGCATATCGCCTTCCTATGCTTCCACTGTCCCTATAAAGAACATCAAATCTCTTCTTCAGGATTGCGGCTACCTCAAGCGCTTTTTTATCCAATCCATCTTTTTTCATAAGTGGATATACAGCAACCTCATACGGAGCTATGGCCGGGGGGAAATCAAACCACTCCCAATCCTTCTCTTTCGTTGCCTGCCTGAAACAATGCTCTAGAGCGCAGAATATAAGCCTGTCCACGCCCATAGAAACCTCGAAAACATGTGGTATTATCTTCTTCTTTTCCTGTTCTAGGAAAACAGAAAAATCCTGCCCACTTAGCTTTGCATGTTGAGAAAGGTCGAAATCTGTTCGATACGCATTTCCTATAGTTTCTATAATTCCAAAAGAAGTTTGAACCTCCATGTCTATGTTCCTTTTTGAGTAATGCGGAGTTTCTTCCTCTCCAAGAACCCTAAAGTACATCTCAGTCTCGTTTATCCCGACCTGCTTATAGAATTCCCATTCCTTCGCAAGGAAATAGGCGAATATCTCATTTGGTGCAATGCCCTCGCTCACAGCCTCGCCTGCGCTCTTTATAGCAATTTTGTCATCTATCTTAAATCTCATCTTTGTTTCAGCAACTGAGGAGAAGTTCTCAATCTTCGGCTCGGAGGGATTGAAGAAATATTCTAGTTCCATCTGCGTAAATTCTCTCATTCGAACAAGCCCCTTGCGTGGTGATATCTCATTCCTGAAACTTCTTCCAACCTGCCCGACAACAAGCGGTAATTTTGTTCCGTGATTCTTGTAAAGGCGGGGGAATGCAGTAAATATTCCCTGTGCCGTTTCTGGTCTTGGATATGCAGGATAGGAATCAGCGCCTATGCCTGTTTTAAACATAAGGTTAAACATGCGTACCTTAGAGAATGGACCGCCACATCTTGGGCATTTAAGACCCTTCTCCTTTATCATCCTATCTAAGCTCTCAAGCTTTCCATCCCATTTGTAACCATCCACATTGTCTGCTATGAAGGAATCCGCTCTAACAGTAGTCCGGCATTTTTCGCATTCCGCAATTGGGTCTGCAAATTCGTCTACATGCCCGGATGCCTTAAGAACAGGCTCCGGCGTTATTATGCAGCTCTCTATCTCAAGGTATCCATTTTCTTTTATGAACATCCTTCGCCAGAGACGTTCTATTTTCTGTTTGAGCAGTGCGCCAACAGGACCGTAGTCGTAGAAGCCGCCAACAGATCCATATGGTTCATTGCTCGGATAAAAGAAAGAGCGCTTTAGCGCGAGGTCGAATATCTTTTCATGAAGTGCCACGTTTCTCTCCCTCCTCTATCCTGAGAATCTTTTCTACTATAGCAGCATATGCAGGTCTTGAGAGAAAATATCCTAAAAGGGAACCAAGGATTGTTGATGTAGCGAACCCTATTACTTCAACAAGGTTTGAGAAAAGCAACGGCAGCATGGAAAGGGAAGCCACGATGACATTTGTTTTTATTATAGCAAACGCATGCCCCATCTTATCTTCTAAGTTGTGCTTATCCTTTTTCAGCAATTCATCCGTTATGACTATCTGTGCGTCTACACCAACTCCGATGGCCGCTATTATACCTGCCATAGCCGCAAGGTCGATGGTGAAGGAGCCCAATATAGACAGAAGTATTACGAGCTCCCCAAGGCTTATAGCCACTATGGGCAATGTTGCCCTTATGTTCATATATCTTATTCCTATAAGTATGGATATAACTATAAGAGAGGCAGCAATTCCTATAAGACTGAGATTAAGAAACTCGCTTCCTAGAGAAGCAGGAAGGGTTGTTCTCGACCCTACAGATATTTGAACTGGAAGGGAGCCTCCTTTTAGAATGGATTCTATGCTTTTCTGCTTTTCTAGGGCTTCTGCTCTCTGGGCACTCGGCTCTGTGGCAGTAACACCGCCAGTTATTGCGTAGTTATAGTTCGGCATTCCATTCGTAAGACCTGCGGAAAGGGATGGCGCAGAGAGAAGGCCGACAGCCTCTAGCTTGTTTACAACAAGTATTCCTGTCCGCGTTCTTATAAATTCTGGTTTCATCTCCTCAAAGGGAACTTCTTCTAATTTATATCCAGCGGATACAAGCGCTTCCTTATACTCCTTTGGGGTATCGTTTGCTATTATCGCAAGCGTTTTGTTTGTCCTCGGGACTATTGCATTCGTTATATTCGCTGTCCCGTTCGTTATGTTTAGTTCATCTAGTATGTAAATGTTTATTGTCGCATTTACATCACTCTCATTGTCTTCTAATCGGAGCGCGTCCTTCAAAGCCTTCAACGTCTCTTTCTCGCCCGCATCAGGCGGAATAGCGCTTCTTAGTTGAGCCTTCGTATAAAATATGTCCGCGTCCATCGGTCTGTCCAAGTACATATAAATGGGGTAATCTGCCTTGCCGAATGCCGCTGCGGCAAATTGTTCTGCGCCCTTTCGGTCTACTGAAAAGGCAACTCCCCAAGCAGCACCGGAGCGACTAAGTTGGTCGCTACTCATAGGGACTATGGATGTGGAGAATATGTGGTCTCCTGTTATCGCTAGTTTTCCATCTACGATTCCCATGTAAACTCCCTGGTGGGCGAGAACGCTTTCAATAAATGCTATTCTCTCTTCATCGCTGCTCGGTATCTCAACATTTATCTGAGTATTACCGACGCCATAAACCTTCACTTCAGTGAGACCAAGAACACTAACCCTCTTCTTTATTGCCTGCACGACTTCGTTCATTGTTGTCTGGTCAACAGAACGCTCTAATATTATCGGTATCCTTGTTCCACCGCTGAAATCTATGCCAAATTTTAAACCGTTTATCCAAATATTAACAAGCGCAAGGATTACTAAGAAGAGAAGCCCGAGGAGTTTTATGTTACGCTCCTTCCAGAATAGAGACAGCCCTCCAAAAATAAAAATAGCGGATATTAATAGGAGGCCGGCTGTCGCTTTGTATAGCACAATACCAGCCATAAAGGAGAGCAGCAGGAAGAGCATGAGTAAGAATTTCTTATCCTTATAAAGCTCCATCAGACCTCACCCTTCTTCTCAGCATGCCAAAGTAGCATGACAGCGTTTATTCCCCATGTCGCTATTATATCCCCGACAAGGCCAGAAAGCGCTACAGCAGATATTTCGTAATAGGTTGGAATATGGGTTAGGGTTGCAAGTATGAAAAGAGTTCCAAACGCAACCATCGCCATAATCGACATCGTCACTCCTGTCTTCATTGCTTCGTATGCCTTCTCTCTCGGGTCACCCTTTCTTTTTAGCATTCTCATAGTAAGAAGGACATCAGTATCGAGTGAGAATCCGACGAGCATAAGAAGCGCTGCGAAGGAGGGAAGGGTAAATGGTATTCCGAATAATCCCATCGCGCCCAACGCTATTACAACATCGCACGTTGCACCCGTTATCACAGCTATGCTTGGAACAATCTCTCTGAAAAAGATAAAAACAAAACCAGCGCTCAGTAGCGCGGATAGAACAGCAACCCTTACTGCTGTTTCTATGAAGTGGGTGGTAAGGGTTGGGCTTACGGTCTGGACTGAAATAGAAGTGTAATTCACATATTTATCTACAGATTTCATTATGGAATCCTGATAATCAGAATAAATTTTCTTGTAAGAATTCGCAAACTCCTTCTCCAGCTCGTTCACTCCGGCAAAAGAATCAGCCTTCACATCCTTGTTTGCAAGTGCAAAAATCTCATTCGCTAATTTGTTTATTTCCTCTCTTTTTTCCAAATAATCCTTTTTCTTGCTCTCATTCATCTCTCCTTCTATTTCGAGCCTCGTTACCTCTGGCAGTGCTTTCTCAAATTCTTCCTTCAATTCATCAGCCCTCACTAGGTTTTCGCTCTGCGGGAATTCTATCTCGGCTTTATAGCCAACTGCAGTTTCGAAAACCTTTACATCAGCATCTAGCCCTTCTGATGCAAGTTGCTGCTCGAGAAGTGCAGGGTCTATCCTTTGATTAAGAGTAAGCGATAGAAGCGTTCCGCCCCTGAAATCAACCCCAAGCTCTATCCTAGGTATGAAAAACAGAGAGGTAGCTAGCAAAAGTAGCGGTAGTAATGCCAGTCTTTTGTAATTTCCTATGAATATATTTGGTAGTTCCATTCTCTCACAGCGAATTAGCCCTAATGCTTCTTTCTCTTCTTACCCTTCTTCTCTTCAATCTTTTTGGGCGGGATATTCTCCCCTCCGGTAGGAACAATCAGGGGAGGTGGGACTAGGTGTGGTGGAAGACCAAATGGCCTAGTGAGAAAAAGTGCAGTCACCGCTGTGTTCGCATTAATTATATTTATCGCATTTGCGCAAAGCTCTGGTAGAACCTCCTTTTTCTTCTCCCATTCCCCAACAAAACGTTTTATGTTCTCAGGCTCATCAACACAGAAAGCTATTCCCCTCACCTTTACTGACGCAACATCCGGGAGATAGCCAAGATGGTAGGTAAATACAATAGATACGGTCCTATCATCATGTTTTGTCACGTT
>Ga0123519_10013273_pt1 | contig 11865 bp, 10 predicted proteins | sample YelNatPaOPRAMG02_FD_87396 | JGI IMG/M metagenome (GOLD analysis project Ga0123519, IMG submission 87396) | Hot spring microbial communities from Yellowstone National Park - Yellowstone National Park OP-RAMG-02 (version 2) | ecosystem: Environmental > Aquatic > Thermal springs > Hot (42-90C) ... | reverse complement strand
GGAGGTCCGCCTGGGGGGACCGGACGGCAAGCAGAGAGGCAGCAAGCCCGTCGAGGAGGCCCTTAAGATCGCCGAGGAGATGGACCTGGACCTGGTGGAGGTCGCGCCGCTGGCCGATCCCCCGGTGTGCAAGATCATGGACTACGGGAAATACCGCTACGAGCAGACGGTCAAGATGAAGGAGGCGCGGAAGAAGCAGGCGGTGGTGGTCTACAAGGAGATGAAGATGCGCCCCAAGATTGACCGTCATGATTACGAGATAAAACGGAGACACATAGAGAGATTCCTGAAATCCGGGTACAAGGTCAAGGTGACGGTGATGTTCCGGGGCCGGGAGATGAGCCACACGGATCTGGGACACAGCCTCCTCCGCCAGCTGGCGGAAGAGCTGGCGGAGCTGGGGACGGTGGAATCCGAACCCAAGCTGGAGGGGAGGAACATGCAGATGATCCTGGCCCCGGTGGGCGGGACGAAGAAATAACGGAGGTCGAGATGCCCAAGATGAAGACGCATCGCGGCGCGGCCAAGCGCTTCGAGATAACGGGGAGCGGGAAGATCAGGCGCCGCAAGGCTTACGGGAGCCACCTGCTCTCCAAGAAGACCTCGCGCCGCAAGAGGTCTTACCGCTGCAAGCAGGACGCCTCCCCCCACGACGTCCCCGTGGTCAGGAAGCTGCTCAGGAGAGGATGAGCGGCGGGGAAGGGGGAGCCGGTCCGTTAAGGCTGGAAAGGAAGAGGGAAGATGTCCAGGACGAGACATTCGGTAGCCAGGAAGAAGAGGAAGAAGAAGATACTCGACATGGCCAAGGGCTACAGGGGAGCGCGCAGCCGCACTTATCGCAGCGCTCACGAGCAGGTCATGCATTCTCTGCAGTACGCGTACCGGGACCGCCGGGCCAGGAAGCGGGACTTCCGCCGACTCTGGATAACCCGCATCAACGCGGCGGCGAGACTGAACGGCCTTTCCTACAACCGCTTCATACGCGGCCTCAAGATGGCCGACGTGGAGGTCAACAGGAAGGTGCTGGCGGACATCGCCGTCTCCGACCCCGCTTCCTTCTCCCAACTGGCCCAGATCGCCAGGGAACAGCTGGAAAAGGAGCCGGAAGGGAAGGAGGCGAAGGCCTGATGGGGTTCGCCCGGCGGGCGTGATAGAGAGCCAGAAGAACGAGCGCGTAAAACGCTACCGGCGCTTGCTCAAGCGCAATTTCCGCTACCGGGAATCGCTCTTCATCGCCGAGGGGCTGCAGTGCGTCCGGGAGGCCCTGTACTCCGACCTCGCCCCGGAATGCATCCTCTGCAACTCCCGCGGGCTGGAGGCCCTGCAGGCCTACGGGGACATCATCGAGGCCAGGTCTATCCCCTGCTTCACCGTGAGCGACGCCGTCGTGGAGGCGTTGACCTCCACCGTGACCCCGCAGGGGGTGTTGGCCGTCTGCCCCATGCTCCACCGGTCCCTCGAGGAGCTGCTGTCGGGATACCCCTCGTTGCTGCTCCTGGTTGACCGGGTGAGGGATCCGGGGAACCTGGGGAACATCATCCGTGTCGCCGACGCCGCGGGGGTGGGAGGGATGGTGATATGCGAGGAGAGCGTGGACCCCTACAACCCAAAGGCGGTGCGCAGCACGGCCGGTTCCCTGTTCCACGTCCCCTTCTCCGTAGGGGTGGAAGCGGCGTCGGTCATGCAGCTGCTCAAGGAACACGAATACGAGGTGGTGGCCGCGGACCCCAGGGGGGGTAAGGGGGTCTGGGAGTTCTCCTGGCCGCCGCGCGTGGCCCTTGTGGTGGGCAACGAGGCTTGGGGGATACCGGAAGGAGAGGAGGCGGTGGCGGGTTCGACGGTCAGGGTGCCCATTCTGGGAAAGGCGGAGTCGCTGAACGTCGCCGCCGCCACCGCGGTCATCCTGTACGAGATACAACGTTGCCGCGCCGTGCAGGGTATGAGCGGCGGGGCGCCGGGCGGATGAGATACGCGGAGAGAGCCGAAGAGGGAGGAGGAAGATGAGCGTAGTCCCGGAAGACCTGCGCGGGGAACTGGAGGCCGACCCGCGCACGGGAGAGATAGTCGCTCGGCTCGAGGAGGAACTGGGCGCGGCCGGGGACTCGGCCGCCCTGGAGAGGGTCAGGGTGTCCTTCCTGGGACGCAAGGGGAGGGTGACCGCCCTGCTGCAGGGCCTGAGAGACCTGCCGCCCCAGGAACGCCGGGAACTGGGGCGCCTGGCCAATCTCCTGAAGTCCTTCCTGGAGAAGGAGCTGGCCCGGAGAGCGGAACAACTGCGGGACCGGGAGATGGAGGAGGAGCTGCGCCGCGAACGGCTGGACATCACCCTTCCCGGCAGGCACATCCCCCTGGGAAGCCGCCACCTGCTCTCCAGCATCATAGAGGAGATCGAGGACATCTTTTTGGGCCTGGGGTACCAGGTGGCGGAAGGGCCCGAGGTGGAGCTGGACTACTACAACTTCGAGGCTTTGAACACGCCGGAGTGGCATCCTTCCAAATCCCTCCAGGACACTTTCTACGTGGAGGTGCCCGGGGCCGATTACCGCGACGTGCTCCTGCGCACGCATACCTCGCCGGTGCAGGTGCGGGTGATGGAGAGCACGCCGCCCCCGGTATACGTGATAGCGCCCGGAAAGGCCTACCGGCACGACGTGCCGGACGCCACCCACTCGCCCATGTTCCACCAGGTGGAGGGGCTGGCGGTGGACGAGGGCATATCCATGGCCGACCTCAAGGGTACCCTGGAAACCTTTGCCAGGAGGATGTTCGGCGAGGACAGGCAGGTCCGCTTCCGGCCCCACTTCTTCCCCTTCACCGAGCCCAGCGCCGAGGTGGACGTATCCTGCAACATGTGCGGGGGCGGGGGATGCCGGGTGTGCAAGGGAACGGGATGGCTGGAGATACTGGGAGCGGGGATGGTGGACCCCAACGTCTTCGGGTACGTGGGGTACGACCCGGAGCGCTACACGGGCTTCGCCTTCGGCATGGGCGTGGAACGCATCGCCCTCCTCAAGTACGGGGTGCCGGACATCCGTCTCTTCTTCGACAACCACCTGGGCCTGTTGGAGCAGTACTGAGGGAGGTGGCCGCCTTGCGCGTTTCCCTGGAATGGCTGTCGGAATACGTGGACCTGGTGGTGGGGGCCGGGGAACTGGCGGAGCTGCTCACCAACTCGGGGACCGCCGTGGAGGCGGTGGAGACCACCGGGGAGGAACTGCAGGGGTTCGTGGTGGGGGAGATCCTGGAAGTATGGCCGCACCCGGCTGCCGACCGCCTCTCCGTGTGCCGCGTGGACCTGGGTGGCCAGGTGGTGGAGATCGTGTGCGGGGCCCCCAACGCCAGGGCGGGGATCAGGTCTCCCGTGGCCCCGCCGGGGACCAGGCTCCCGGACGGCACCCTGATCTCCGAGGTGGAGATAAGGGGCGTGGTGTCGCGGGGCATGCTTCTCTCCGAGAAGGAGCTGGCGCTCGGGGAGGACTCCTCGGGGATCATGGAGCTGGAGGGTGAGGTGAAGGCCGGGACCAGCCTGGTGGAGGCCCTTTCCGCCGCGGACACGGTGCTGGTCCTGGAGATCACGCCCAACAGGCCGGACTGCCTCTCCATGCTGGGTGTGGCCAGGGAGGTGGCCGCCCTCACTGGGGTGAGGCTGCGCCGACCCTCCTTCCGCCTCCGCGAAGACGAGGAGGAGGCGGCGCAGCGGGTCGGGGTGGAGATACTGGATGGGGACCTCTGTTCCCGCTACGTGGCCAGGGTCATCGACGGTGTGAGGGTGGGTCCCTCTCCCTGGTGGATGCGCAGGAGGTTGCGCGCCGCCGGGATCCGGCCCATCAACAACGTGGTCGACGTCACCAACTACGTGATGATGGAGCTGGGGCAACCGCTGCACGCCTTTGACTACCGCCTGGTCAGGGAGGGTAAGGTCATCGTCCGCCGCGCCGCTCCCGGGGAGACCATAACCACCCTGGACGGGGTGGAGCGCCGCCTGCACCCCGACGACCTGCTCATCTGCGACCCGGCCGGGCCCATAGCCCTGGCCGGGGTCATGGGCGGCGAGCACACCGAGGTCAGCGAGGAGACCGCCTGTGTCCTGCTGGAATCGGCGCACTTCAACCCCGCCGCCATCATGCGCACCTCGCGGACCCAGGACCTGACCTCGGAGGCCTCCTACCGTTTCGAGAGAGGGGTGGACCCCGGCGGATGCCTCTACGCCGCCGACAGGGCCTCGTGCCTCATGGCCGAGCTGGCGGGGGGAAGGGTGTTACGGGGTGCGGTGGACGTGGTGACCACCGACATCGGGCCCCGCGTGGTGCCCCTGCGCGTGGAGAGAGCGCGGCGCATAATCGGCGTCGGCTTCTCCCCGGACCGGGTGAAGGAGATCCTCCTCTCCCTGGAGATGGGGGTGCGGGAAGAGGGGGAGGACGCGCTGCAGGTGGAAGTCCCCACCTTCCGTCCTGACCTGGAGAGGGAGATCGACCTGGTGGAGGAAATCGCCAGGATACACGGTTACCAGAACATACCATCGACCCTCCCGGCCACCCCGCACAGGACGGGGTTCCTGACCCGGGAACAGAGAGCCCGACGCAGGCTGGCGAGCATCATGGTGGGGGCCGGCATGCGCGAGGCCATCACCGTCTCTTTCATACACGACGCCTGGCTGCGCATACTGGACCCAGATGCGGAACATTTCCCGGCGTCGCCCTTGCGCCTGCGCAATCCCCTGAGCGAGGAGGCGGCGGTCATGCGCCCCTCCCTGCTCCCCGGCCTTCTGGAGGCCGTCCGTTACAACGTGAACCGCCGCCTGACCGACGTGCACCTATTCGAGATGGGGCGAGTGTTCGTGCCCGTGGCGGGGGAGAAGTTGCCGCGCGAGCCCGTGCGCTTGGGATGCGTGGTCACCGGCCGGTGGATCCCCAAGCAGTGGGACAGGGAGCCGGAGGAGGCCGATCTCTACACCCTCAAGGGGGTTCTGGAGCGCATCGCCGACGGGATGCACTGGGAAAGTTGGTCGCTGGCGCGCAGGGAATATCCCTTCCTGCACCCGGGAAGGTCGGGGGCGGTCCTGGTGGGCGGGGAGGAGGCGGGTTACCTGGGCGTCATCCATCCCCGCGTGGCGGAAAAGGCGGATATACCTCCCGGCACCGCGGTGATGGAGCTGGAGGTGGACGCGCTGGTAAGAGCCTGGAAGGAGATACCAGAATACCGCGAGGTGCCCCGCTACCCCTCGGTGACCATGGACCTGGCCGTGGTGGTGCGGGAAGAGGTGGAAGCAGGGCGGGTGGAGGAGGTCATCCGCTCCGCGGGCGGCGAGCTGCTGCGCGAGGTGCGCCTGTTCGACCTCTACCGCGGCGGCCAGGTTGGCGAGGGCGAGAAGAGCCTGGCCTTCAACCTCGTGTTCTACGCGCTGGACCGTACCCTGCGCGAGGAGGAAGCCCAAGCGGCACGGGATGCCATAGTGCAGGCGCTGCGGGAGAGAGTGGGGGCCCGTCTGCGCTGACCCCGTCCCCGCTGCCGCCCAGGGATGAAGAGAGGTGACGCCGCTCTCCCGGGGACCAGGGAAGGTACCGTTCCCGCCGTCCTCACTGGGAGGCGAGCCGGTTGAACTTGCGCATCAGGCGCGATTTGCGGTTGGCGGCGTTGTTCTTATGGATGATGCCGTCACCGGCCGCTTTATCCAGGGCCTTGACCGCTTTACGCAGGTAGAGCTCGCTCTCCTCGCGGTCGCCACGCTGGAGAGCGGCCTGGAATTTCTTGATATAGGTCTTTATCTCCGATTTCCGGGACTTGTTGCGCATGCGCCGTTTCTCCGCCTGCCGCATGCGCTTCTCCTGCTGCTTTATGTTGGGCAAAGACCTCTCCTCCTTTCGTCAAACAGCGCAAATTTTAGCACAACCCTGGGGACCGGTAAATCCCTGTCCCCCGCATGGGCCGCCGCCGGCGGAGCACGCGACTGCTATAATTACCTCGGTGTGTGTAAATGGAAAGAGATAGGATAAGGAACTTCTGCATCATCGCTCATATCGATCACGGAAAATCCACCCTCGCGGACAGGTTCCTGGAGATCACGGACACCGTTCCCCGGCAGAAGATGGCCGACCAGTACCTGGACCGCATGGACCTGGAGAGGGAAAGGGGGATCACCATCAAGGCCCAGGCGGTGCGCATGGACTACCGCCTGCCGGGAGGCGAGACCTACCGCCTCAACCTCATCGACACTCCCGGTCACGTGGATTTCTCCTACGAGGTCTCGCGCAGCCTGGCCGCCTGCGAGGGTGCCGTGCTCCTGGTGGACGCCTCCCAGGGGGTGGAGGCCCAGACGGTGGGCAATGCCTACCTGGCCGTCGAGGCGGGACTGAGCATCATCCCGGTGGTGAACAAGATCGACCTGCCGGCGGCCGATTTCGAGGGAACGGCCATGGAGCTGGCGGACCTTTTGGGCGTGGACACCACCGAGGTGATGGGGGTTTCCGCCAAGACCGGCGAGGGCGTGGAAGCCCTGCTGAGAAAGGTGATCGCCACCGTCCCCCCTCCGGGAGGGGACAGCCGGCTTCCCCTGCGCGCCCTGGTCTTCGACTCCTCCTACGACGTGTACCGGGGCGTGGTGGCCTTCATCCGGGTGGTGGAGGGGAGGGTGAGCAGGGGCAGCCGGGTGCGCTTCATGGCCACGGGTGCCGAGGCCGAGGTGGACGAGGTGGGTTACTTCTCCCCGGACATGATCTCCTGCCAGACCCTGGAAGCCGGGGAGGTGGGCTACATCATCACCGGGATCAAGGAGGTCAGCCAGATAAAGGTGGGGGATACGGTAACCGGCAGGGACCGGCCGGCCCTGGAGCCCCTCCCCGGTTACAAGGAACCCAAGCCCGTGGTGTTCGCCGGCATCTTCCCGGTGGACTCGGATGATTTCCAGGACCTGGAAGACGCCCTGGGGAAGCTGAGGCTGAACGACGCGTCCCTGACCTACACCCGGGAGAACTCCAAGGCCCTGGGGTTCGGTTTCCGGTGCGGGTTCCTGGGTCTTCTGCACATGGAGATCGTGCAGGAGAGGCTGGAGCGAGAGTATGGGCTTGACCTGGTGGTTACCGCCCCCAACGTGGTATACGAGGTGCTCTTGAGGAACGGGGAGACGGTCTACGTGCATAACCCCTCCGACATGCCGGACATGGGAACGGTGCGCGAGGTGCGGGAGCCGTACGTGCAGCTGACCGTTTTGGTGCCTCCCGATCACGTGGGCGGCGTGCTGGAGCTGCTCAAGGAGAGGCGGGGTATATTCCAGGACATGGTCTACCTGTCGGGCAGGAGGGTGGAGGTGCGCTGCCGCCTCCCCCTGGCGGAGATGGTCATGGACTTCTACGATTTGCTCAAATCGCGCAGCCGCGGGTACGCTTCCCTCGACTACGAGCACATCGGTTTCCTCCCGGGTGACCTGGTGAAACTGGACATCCTGATCAACGGGGAGCCGGTGGACGCCTTTTCCTCCATAGTGGAGAGAAGCCGTGCCCACGAGTACGGCAAGCGCATAACCCGCCGGCTGCGTGAGCTCATACCCCGGCAGCTCTTCGACGTACCCGTGCAGGCGGCCGTGGGCAGCAGGGTGGTGGCGCGGGAGACCATCAAGGCGCGGCGCAAGGACGTGCTGGCCAAGTGCTACGGCGGGGACGTGACCCGGAAGAGGAAACTGCTGGAAAAGCAGAAGGAGGGCAAGAAGAGGATGAAGATGGTGGGCAAGGTGGAGATACCCCAGGAAGCCTTCATCAACGCCCTGAGGATAGGACGCGAGGAGGACGGAAGGTGAGGAGGGGTCCGGCGGCGACCGCGATCCCTCGCGCCAGCGTGAAGGGGTGGGACAGGTGAGGCTTTACCTGCACTGGCCTTTCTGCCGCAGCCGCTGCCATTACTGTGATTTCGTGACCCGCGTGGCGGGCGCGGGAGTGCAGCGCTCCTATCTCCGTGCCCTGTTACGGGAGATGGAGATGCGAGCCTGCCAGTCGTCGAAAAGGGGGTTGAGGTCCGTTTACCTGGGAGGCGGGACGCCCTCCACCCTGAGCGGCGAAGAGGTGGGTGAGCTGCTGCGGAGGGCCTGCGGGCTCTTCGGCCGCGTGGGTGAGCCGGAGGTCAGCGTGGAGGTCAACCCGGGCACCTGGGAGTGCCGGGACTTCCTGCTGGCGGGAAAGGCGGGGGTGAACCGCGTATCCATAGGGATACAGTCCATGGACGATACCTGCCTGCGGTTGCTGGGCAGGTCTCACGACGCCGGCAGGGGGGAGCGGGCCGTCCGGGACGCGGTCCGGGCCGGGATCCCTTCCGTGTCCGTGGACCTGCTGTGCGGCCTCCCGGTGGAGTTCGGGCACCGCCCGCGACTCGACCTGGAGAGGGTACTGGAGCTCGAACCGCATCACGTCAGCATCTACACCCTGACCCTCAGCGCCAGGAACCGCATGGGAAGGGCGGTGGCGGCGGGAGAGCTGCACCTCCCGGACGAGGACCGGGTGGCCGAGTGTTACCTGCAGCTCTCGGAGATGCTGAGGGTGGCCGGGTACCAGCATTACGAGATTTCCAACTTCTGTAAACCAGGCCATGCCTGCCGCCACAACCAGGCCTACTGGCGGCGGGAGGAATACCTGGGGTTGGGAGCAGGGGCTCATTCCTTCCTCTCCGGACGCCGCTACCGCAACACGGAGAGCCTGCTCATCTACCGGCGCAGGCTGGAAGACGGGCGGTGGCCCGCCGTGGAGATGGAGCCGGTGGAAGGAGAGTCGGAGTACTTCGAGCGGGTGATGCTGGGCATGCGGACCGCCCGGGGAATCCCGCGCCGGCTGCTGCGGGGAAAGGAAGACAGGCTCCGGGAGCTGCAGGCGCACGGGCTGATCGCCGATGAGGGAGGCAGGGTGCGCTTGACGGAGCCGGGGATGCTGCTGTGCAACGCGGTCATCGTGGAGCTCCTGGGCGCTTGACGGCCTTTGGCCGGAACGGGTAAGTTATAGTTGAGTAGCACTCTAAGGAGGAGAGTGCTAATGCTGGACAAGAGGCAACGCAAGATACTCAAGGCGGTGGTCTACCGGTACATAATGACCGGGGTTCCCGTGGGCTCCAAGTCCCTGGCGGAGACCCTGAACCTGGGCATAAGCCCCGCCACCATCCGCAACGAGCTTAACAGGCTGGAATCCATGGGTTACCTCTACCAGCCCCACGTTTCGGCGGGCAGGGTACCCACGGACATGGGCTACCGTTTCTACGTCGACAGCCTGATGGGGCGGACGCGGCTGCGCGAGGAGGAGAAGGAGGCCATCATCACCCTCTTCTCCAACAAGACGCAGGAGTTGGAGAACCTCCTGCAGGAGACCAGCACCCTGCTCTCCAGGCTCACCAGCGCGGCGGCCATGATCATCGCCCCCAGCCTGCGGAGCAATCTCATCAAGCACGTGGACCTGGTCAGGCTCACCGAGGACATGATCCTCCTGGTCATCATCACCAACACCGGAAGGGTGGAGAAGAAGATCTTCGACGCCGCTCCGGAGGACCGGGGCGTGAACCTGGACGCCGTCCAAGGCCTGCTCAACCGCAAGCTGCAGGGAAAGGGGCTGGAACAACTGCCCGATTTCCAGCCGGAGAAGTATCTCAGGGACAGGCAGGCGGCGCGGCTGGCGAGCAAGGTGGTGGGGATAATCGAGGATATCCTGGGCCACGAGAAATACGAGAAGATCTACGTGGGCGGTACCATGAACCTCCTGCGCTACCTCGACGAGGAGGGGATGAAGAGGATGGAGGAACTCCTCAGGCACTTCGAGGAGAAGTACTTCCTCCTCAACCTGCTCAGCGAGGCCATACGCTCCCGGGAGCTCATGGTGCGCATAGGGGACGAGAACATCTTCAAGGAGCTGCAGCATTTCAGCCTGGTGGCCACGCCCTACCTGGTGGGGGAGGAGACCATGGGCACGGTGAGCGTGCTGGGCCCCACGCGCATGGACTACGCCCGGGTCATCCCCACCGTGGACTTCATCGCCAAGTCGCTGAGCCACACGCTGGAGATGCTCAAGGGATAAGGAGGGTGAACCCCTTACCGTCATGAAGGATTACTATGCCGTACTCGGCGTTTCGCGGAATGCCTCCCAGGAAGAGATCAAGAAGGCCTACCGCCGCCTGGCCCGCCAGTACCACCCGGACCTGAACAGGGGTGACCAGGGGGCAGCGGAACGCTTCAAGGAGATCAACGAGGCCTACGAGGTACTGGGGGACGAGGAAAAGAGGAGGCGGTATGACCTCTACGGGGAGGGAGGGCTTTCGCCCTCCCTTTTCGAAAGGGGGTTCGACGAGTTCGGAGGCCCCTTCGGGGACATCTTCGACCTGTTCTTCGGGCGCCGGCAGCCCCGTCCCCACCGCGCCCCCCGTCGCGGCAGCGACCTCATGGCGGTGGTGGAGATATCCCTCGCCGAGGCCTTCACGGGGGTGAAGCGGACCCTGGAGGTCCCCCGCCACCGCACCTGCGAGTCCTGCGAAGGCAGCGGCCTGCAGAGGGGTTACGCCCTCGACCTCTGTCCGGATTGCGGCGGAGAGGGGAAGATCACCCACACGCGCCGCAGCTCGTTCGGCATCTTCACCTCCTCCACTACCTGCAGGAGGTGCGGGGGAACGGGGGAGATAAACACCCATCCCTGCCGGGATTGCGGCGGCCAAGGCATCCGGGAGGTCACGGACAGGGTGGAGGTGGACATCCCTGCGGGCGTGGAGGACGGCGACCGCATAAGGATCGCCGGCCGCGGGGAGGCCGGGTCCATGGGTGGCCCGCCCGGGGACCTCTACGTGGAGGTCAGGGTAGCGGAGGACGAGGTCTTCGAGAGGGAGGGAAACGACCTGCGGGCGGTGGTCACCGTGGACATGGTGGAGGCGGCCCTGGGAACGGTGGTGGAGATACCCACCCTGAACGGCAGGGAGACCCTGCACATCCCGCCCGGGAGCCAGCCCGGGCAGGTCTTCCGGCTGCGGGGCAAAGGCATGCCCAGCCTCCACCGCCGCGGCTACGGCGACCTTTACCTGGTACTCGAAGTGGAGATACCGAAGCGCCTCAGCGCTGAGCAGCGCAGGTTACTGGAGGAGTTCCAGAAACTGGGATCAGGCGCCAGGGGAGGCTCCGGTCTGGCGGAGAGATTGAGAAAGGCGATGAGGCCGCGACCTTGACCGTTCCCAGGTTCTACCTCGACCTTCCTGAACACCCCCTGGAGACCGCCGTCCTCGAGGGCGAGGAACATCACCACGCGAGCAGGGTCCTGCGCATGCGCGTGGGTGAGGAGGCCGTGCTGCTAAACGGCAGGGGAGCCGCCTTCCGCGCCGAGGTGATCTCCATCGACGGGCGACGCACGGTTCTCAGGGTGAAGGAAAGCCTTCCCCCCGAGGAGGAGGAGAGCCCGCGCCTGAGCCTTCTACAGTGTCTGCCCTCCGGGCAGAAGATGGACGAGGTGGTGAGGCGCACCGTAGAGCTGGGAATACATGCCATTTATCCCGTGGTGTCAGCGAGATCCCGGGGCGCGCCCGGTCCGGAGAGGCTGTCCCGGTGGCGGAAGATAGCCAGGGAGGCCTCGCGGGTGGCGGGCAGGGCCCGCCTGCCGGTGATAGGGGATACCCTGGACTGGAAGGAGGCCCTGGCCCTGATGGCCGCCGCGGGCGACCGCACTCTGGCGCTCTACGCCGACGAGGAGGGCGGGGAGAGACCCTCCGCCTTGCTGGGAAGCGTGGAGCTGGAGGAAGTGCTGATGCTGGTGGGGCCCGAGGGCGGACTAACGGCGGCGGAGCGGGAATCGCTCCGCGAGGCGGGGGTTCCTTCGGTCACCCTGGGAAAATACGTGCTGAGGACGGAATCGGCGGCGGCGGTGATGC
>Ga0123519_10013272_pt1 | contig 11865 bp, 14 predicted proteins | sample YelNatPaOPRAMG02_FD_87396 | JGI IMG/M metagenome (GOLD analysis project Ga0123519, IMG submission 87396) | Hot spring microbial communities from Yellowstone National Park - Yellowstone National Park OP-RAMG-02 (version 2) | ecosystem: Environmental > Aquatic > Thermal springs > Hot (42-90C) ... | reverse complement strand
CTACCGTAGTACTTGTTAACAGAAGAGATATACTTTACCAACTGAAAAGATGGTTCAAGAAGTATTTAAATATTGATGTAGGTGTAATAGGAGATAGTAAAGTAGAACCAAGTCAAATTACACTTGCTATGGTACAAACAATTGCAAGAACATACCATGTAAAAATTGAAGGGTTTGATGAAGATGATAAAACAGTTTTAACTACCCAAAAAATTAATACTATAAAAGATTGTGTAAATTCAACTGTGTGTTTGGTTGGGGACGAATGTCATGGATTAGTAGCACAAACATATTATGGTCTATATAAATTTTTCAAGAACTCATATTATAGATTAGGTTTTTCAGCTACTCCTTTTAAAGAATCAGGGGAAGATCTATTATTAGAAGCAGCATTCGGTAAAAAGATAGTTAATTTTTCTTGTTCAGATTTGATCAAAAAAGGATTCTTAGCTAAACCAACTTTTTATTTAGTTAGAGTTAGACATCAAAAGGTAGAAAGAACATTAGATTATCAGGAACTTTATGAACAAGAAATAGTACAAAATGAACATAGAAATTTCTTAATTACGAAAATAGGCACAAACTTCTGGAAAAAGGGCAAAAAGGTACTTATAAGCGTGACCCAAGTGAAACATGGTAAAATACTTGAGGCCATGTTTAAAGCCGTGCTAGGCGAGGATAAAGTGTGTTTTATCCACGGAGAAGTAGATACTTCCCTAAGACAACAAACTTTAGAGGATTTAGATAAGGGGAACATACGTTTGGTCATATCAACTAAGGTTTTTGCAGAAGGAGTAGATGTTCGTTCTCTGGATGTTCTTATGAACGTAAAAGCTCAAATAAGCCCTATAGATTTTGTTCAAACTATTGGTAGAGCTATGAGAAAAACCGAAACTAAAGATAAAGTATGTATAGTAGATATATACGATTATGGATGTAGGTTCCTTGAAAAACATTCTAAATCAAGGCTAACAATTCTTCGGAAAGAACCTGAATTCAAACTATATTTTATAGACGAAAGTAAAATATAACATTTAGAACATTGTTCAAACGATAAATTCAAAGTTAATAACGGAGGTTCAAATAAATGGATGCAAAAAGATTTAGTAAGTATTTACAAAAACAAAAAGACGAAATTGAAAAACATAAATGGATTGAGAGTGAAAAAGCAGGGAAAGATCTAGGACAAGATGCAGTATTAGATTGGATAAAAAAGTATGCAAAAAAGTTCAGAAAGGAATACGTAGAAAAAGATTTAGAAACTGCTATAAAAGAATTAGATGAATTACTTAAATTAATAAACGGAAAAGTTAACGGAATAGAAAAGTTGAAAACCGTAATCAATGATTGTAAAGAAAAAATAGAAGAAGCAAAAGATTTAATGGAAGGAAACGGTAACGGGAAAGAAGATAAAAAATGACTACATTTAGTATAGATATAGAAGAGTGGAAACTAAAAGAGTTTTTAAAATATATTAAATTAAAACTGAACGAACGAGGAATTAATTACAGTTTTAAGTACCCGTTTGATGTTGTAATGGTTGGTAGTTTCATAAAACGGTTTAAGAAAGAAGGTAAAACAAATTATTTTGTTAAGAAAGTTTTAGATAAAATATTTGAGAACTTTAATATTGAAGATGTACAGTCATTGGCTTTTCTTCATGCTTTAGATGAACGAACTAAAAAAAAGGAACCGATGAAAAAGTTTAAGGATCTAGATTTTACATTCTCAGATGAATTGAAACAAAAATTAGCGCAACTAAAGAAAGAGGTAAAACAAAAATTAAATGGAAAAGAAACTTAGAATTATCTTTAAAAAACTTAGAAAAGATTTAGGGTATTATGTTGTAGGAAAGGGAGTAATAGAAATAGAATCAAGAAGTAATCAGTTACAAAAAATAGAAACTCTATTTCATGAGTTTACACATGCAGTATGTGATATTTTAGTAAACAGAGTATTTATAAGTGATGATGAACCAGAAAAGATAGTATCGGCAGTTAAAACACAAAACGATGAAGAAAAGTTAGCAGAAACTATATCTAAATTTGTTGGTAAACAATTCAAAAAATATCTAGGGAACCTACGTTAACTTTGACCTAATTAATTCAATAGGAAACATTTTTCCAGGACAAGTTTTATGTTTAGACCAAGCTTCTTCTTTTGTTTTTGCTACTCCTAACATTATAAAAGATTCCCAATGACCTATTACATCATCAGCTTTAAACTTATAGTATTCTTTCAAAAAGTTAATCAAATTAACAAGTAATGTTATTTGGGTTTGAGTTGGTTCTTGGGAGTCATAATTACCAACCACACAAATACCTATATGTGTTCGATTAAATCCTTTCGTATGTCCTCCATCCCAAGATAAAGGTCTACCTAAACAATAAACATATCCATCCCCTACTAGTTCTAAACCACAGTTATGTACAACTACAGGAGCACAGTAGGTATGATCTTCTGTTTCAAAGTTATAAACTTTTCCTGTGTAATGTTGTTTTTGTATATTTTTGATTGGAACTAGAAAAAAATTATCGTGTTCTATAAAACAGTTATATTTGGTTTGTCCTGTATTAGGAAATAACTTTTCTTTTTGTTTACCTGATACATGTAACATATAAGCAGGATTTCTTTTAAAAGGCTTGTTTGGTAATCCCGACATGATTCTTTGCTTTGTATTTACAGAATAACATGGTAAAATTCCTAATCTAGATAAACCTAAATAAAGGTCATAAACTAATTTTAAGGAATATGTATTAAATTCAAAATAGTTATTTGTAATATATCCATCACCTTGAAGTAACTTAATTAAAAAACTTTTCAGTATTTCAATTGACCCGTTAAGAACTAATTCAGGAATTCTCTTATTCAAAGCTCCTTTACCGCAGTTTGTTTCTAAGAAATTACCTAGTACAGTTGAGTAACATATTACTTGTAAACTAGTTTTATCTTCTTTTATTTTGGGAGTGATACCAAATAATGTAAATAATAGTTCAGAAATTTCATGAGCATAAACAGTTTCCTTTTTATTCAAAGTAAAAAGAACTGTTTCTTTACTCCTACAACCTTCCGCTACATACCACCCAAGAAGTGCTACAAGACATTTATTACATGCAACATAACGGTGTATGACAACTTTTGAACTTGCAACAATTTTATTTTCTAAAACTTTATAATGTTTCCGGTTCGGGACATATTTTGATAAATCTACTACGTTGCTAGAAGGTAACGGTTTGTATTTAGGAAATACTAAATAATCTTGTTTTGTAAGATCAACCGGTTTAACCCAAATTTTATCAAAAAATTTATCAAATTTTTGTTTAATAGTTTTTATTACATAATCCCTAGCCAATTTTTTACGGTAAACCAAAACCGGATGTTCAGGAGTTAAACTAAAAGAAGGTAAATAACTTAAATCAATATTTATGATATCACCGTCATAAAATCTTGTAAAACAGTTTTTTACACGATTGAATGTTCCTTCAGCACCATACAGTTTATGGTTTCGTATGTTTTCGACTTTTTCAACTCCCGAATCTGAAAATACTAAACTTCCTTCAGGAAGACAGTGATATCCTATATCTTTCCAAGGTTCTTCTACTCCTGTAACTCCTTTAGCAATTAATTTTTTTGCTAACTCTTCAGTTATAATATCTCCGTGATACCTCCAAGACATATGGTATTTACGCATTGCATCCCAATCTTTAGTTACCCCATCTTTAGTAGCACTATGGTGAATTACAATCCCTTTCCATGCTTTACTTTTTGAAAAATCTATTTCTAGCGGTATTTTCGGTGAAACTTTTTTTGGTTGAAGTGTTATTTTTTTCGGTTTCGTAAACATGTTAGTTATTAAACCTTTTACTAATTCAAGAATATTCATTTAGGATTACCTCACTATATTCTTTGAAGGTTGATTAGTTTTAATCTGTTTCCGTTCTAATAAAACTTTTGGAGTAAATCTATATTCTGTATAACCGCAAAGATCACATACTAATTCATATCCAATTCCGTTTCGGTTTACTTTATAAACACCTTTTCTACATTTTATACAGTATTGTATTGTCATAAATTATTTAATCCATATTTTTGTAAGTTTTATATCATAACCACTACTAGCAACATGTTTACCTGTAACTGTACTTTTTAAGGTATGTTGACCGGATACAGTAATGTTAATAGATGTAATTGTTTTTATAACATTTGGAGAACCTACAGCATCATACCAGTCTTGTTCAGAACCGATATTTACATCATCAATAGACCATTGAATCTTTCCTGATTCAGGAGTTGTTCTCCCTAAAACATAAAGAGTATATGTACCTTTTTCTAGATAAAATTGATTAGTAAAAACATCTCCGTTAGCACTTGGATTTTGATAACTAAGAGTATTATATCTTTGAGCTGTATCCGTAACAGAAATAATATCGTTTCCAGAAACTTTTTCACTTTCATCATGCCACATTACATATTGTTTTGGAAAACTTAATATTGTCCATGTTCCATCATTATTATATCCTTCAAATTTACCTGTTTCAATATTATGTCCAAACATTCCAACTACAGCTATTCTTCCTGCTGTACGCCATAAATTTAAACCTGTTAAGTTCCTAAATGTTCTACGGTCATGTAAAGTTAAACTTACTCCGTCCCAGTCTACAGCACAAACAACATAATTAGTGGACACACTACATACTGCTACGTTTGTAGAATAAGTAAGAACTGGTTGTGAAGGTGAAATTGTATCTATGTAAAAGTAATAAGTCGTAAATACACTTATCCCAGAAAAGTCCATAGGACCGTATTCATCACCAAAAGTTTTTTCGGTAAATACTCCACTAACGTTATGTATAACAGTATCTGTTTTTGAATAAGATACAGTTTGTACTACTAAATACTCTGATTCTCCTAACCCTTTTATACTAAGTTGTGTACCTGATACAGAAGGATAAAGAGCTGTAGATGTATTACCTACAGGATCCGTAATATTAACTAAACCATTATTATGAAGTCTTTGTTGATGTACTGAAACTAAAGCATCAGGTCCTATTCCAAAATCTGATAAAGATTGTGCGTGTGGATTTGTAGGAGTAATTGTTCCAGTACCTATTGCTTTTATATGATCTGCTAAACTATAAGTACCGCCACTTGTATAAGTTTGAGTTGCTTCTGAAGATGAAGCAGGTGTTTCAATTTTTATAGTTTCAGGTCTTTGTCTACAATAAGTTCTATCACTTTCATCTACACTTTCTATTAACCCAGTTACACTATTTATATTAACTTTACCTAAATATAACTTAGTAGGTGTTGGAGTTTGATAAGTACTATATACAGTTATTGCATAACCATCTTTGTATTTTGTATACCATTTTCTTGGAGAAGGTTCACTGTCTTCTACTACAGTATTTAGGTCTGAATCAACTACTTGTAAATATTCAATATATACATAATTAATAGTAACTCCCGGAACATCTACCAATGGAATATTATAGTTCCCCGAAACCTGTCTTAATGTTTCGTTATAAGGATCTTTTGTTTCTATATTTGAACCTGTAGGTGGAGTAAAGGTTGTTGACTGATAAGGAATATTACTACTTATACAAATCCTTTTACCATTGCCATCCCAAGCAATTCCTCCGTTTTCACTTCCTAAAATATACCCAACTGTTATAAAACTTGTACCGATACCTCCTAAAGCAAAGTTTTTACTATTTGTTGGTCCTGTACCAGAAGGTAACAATACAATACCGTAATCTTGAAAATCAAGAACAGTTTTAGCGATTTTATCATCTTTTATAAGTTGTAAATTCCTTTGTTGATGTACATAAACTTCTGCATTTGATGGAAACTTAATCTCTTCGCTCATTTTCTTTCCCCCTTATTTAATTAATCTTTATTTTATAAAATGACGGCCTCTATTTAAATATAGAGGCAAATTAAATTAAGATATATTTTCTCTAGTTTTTATTTCTGTTTCTACAGCAGCTCTTTCCTGAGTAATAGTATTACTAGGAGTAAGAGTCCAACTAAACTCACCGTACTTAATCAAATCTACTTCTACTGAATCGTTAATATGATAACATACAAAACTTTCAGTTCTTGTATCAGGAATTTCAAATTTCAAAATCTTTGATCTGTTTTGCCATTGTTTATCCCTTCTTTAAAATAATATTATTTAAAAAACCTGTTATTATTGTCGTGCCAAACACACAAGCAGAACATTAGAATCAATATAATCGAAATCATTAATGACCTCTTTTATACTCATCTTCTTTCTGTTTATATCCTTGTTCCCAGTATTCTTTAGCTTCAAATAAAGTAAACCAAATTGCTCCTAAAACAAAACCGAAAATAATACAAGTTAATAAAACTGCGACTAAGTTCCAAAGTTCTATTTCTATCATTTTTATAGTCCTCTATTATGAAGGCATTTGTTCTAATACTTCACTTCTACTTGCAATTTTACCATCTAATTCTGCTTTCTTATCCAACTGTGCTTGTGTTGGTGATATATCCGTTGTTGTAAATGATATTCCTTTACTTGTAAGCATTGCTTCAATAGAATTTTTTTGTTCATCTGTTTCTGCGTAAAGAGTAGTCCACAATATATTACTTGAACCAGTTTTCATTATTTCATCTTTATCTTCTCTATTTTCTATTGAACTAAACTCTATCTTCCACTTCATAAAAACTATAACTTTATCTTTTACTAAAAGTTCCATACTTTACCCCCTTATTAAGTGCTATCTGTATACATATTACCTGATGCATCTATATTATCTCTAAACTTTGTTCCAGTTCCTCCATCTACATACGCTGTTCCACTACCATAAGCATTATTACCGTGAATCAAATTACGCTCTGAACCTGACCCATAAACCCATATTGCTTTTTGTTGATTATTTTTAAGTAAATTACCTGTTATTATCCAATAATCACAATCAGACCATAAAAGCATCCCATTAACATTATCACTTATTATATTACCCGTCACTACAATATTATAACAAGAATTATTACCAAAAATACCTCCTCCATAAGGTCCTTCTCTACTAGAATGATGTATATAATTTCCACTTATAGTAACATAAGATACTGTTCCACTACTACCCAAAGTAATACCGCTACTACAATAACTGATTTCATTATTATTTATAACACCATACGAACTATTATATTCTAAACCAATAGGTCCTTGCACATTCTTAAAAAAGTTATTACATATTGACACTTCTGTTGCATATCTAAGATTTATGCCCCATCCTTGCGTAAAATCATAAAATTTACATTTTCTCACACATATCTTATTCAAATTACATCCCTGATTATGGTTTCCTACTGCTCCTCCTGCCCAATCTGCGTTATAGAATTCTCTAAAAATACACCCTTCAATAACCCAGTTTTCAAAAGTTTTTGTTGAAGTTCCAACCCAACGAACACCTCCAAACCTTTCTGTATTATTCGTTCGGTTTCCATCAAAAGTTATATTTCTAATAACAATTTCAGATGTATTATTATCTGAAGATATTAACCCATAACTTGCAAAAATAGAACAATTATCTTTAGCTTTTAATATTGTAGCAGGACCAAACCCCTCTACTGTTATATGGGAATAATTTAACAAAACATAATTACTCAAAATATATGTACCTTCTCTTAAAACTACCTTTCCTCCACCAAGTGCTCCTACTGCATCAATTGCCTGTTGAATTTCTAATTGGTCATCTACTCCATCACAATAATAATCTGCTGTTCCATCATTACTACCTCTTTTAACAACTTTCGTAGCATAAACTTTTCCACCTCCTCCAACTGTAACCCAACTTGTTCCATTAAAAATATATTGTAAATCTAAATTTTCTACCCAAGTAGCCATTCCTTCACTTACAACTGTTTCATTCCAAGAAGAACCATTATACTCATAAATATTATCTTTAGTCCATCCATTACCTGTCGCTGAAGCAATATATCTATCCCCTACATTTGGACCTGGAGGTAATCCGCCAGTTGGGTCATAAAAATCTATTACAGGCTTGACAAAGTTATCGTCTACATATTTTTTAGTAACGAATTCTGTATCCAGAGTAGGAGGCAGGTAGGTTTCTAATTTAGGATAAGATTCAAATGTTTTTACTCCAGTTATAGTTTCTGTAAGATTGTCGGCTTTATGTACAAAGTCAAGGTCTATTTGATTAGTATAAAGAACAAAATCATCATACCAAGGAGCCTTTCCTTTAGCAGGTATTTTTGGAACAATAGCCATTTTCTTTTCCTCCTTAAAATACTGTACTTTCTCCAAAAGGATATAATCCAAAAGGTGTTAATCCAAATCCATAACCCCATTCATAAACTAAACGATATTGATCTTGTTTAAGTGATTCAGCTAACTGTACCACAATATCTTTTAATACAAAAATATAATCGACGTAATATTTTCTTCCTATAGGTGGTCTATTTCCTATCCACGTAATAGCACCTGTAACAGTATTCAAAGTAAAATCCACTCCTAATGCATAAGAATTTCCTAATTCATCTATTACATTTGTTATAAGAAGTATATTAGTACCGTCTAGATAATCTATATAAGCTGAACTAATAATCTCTTCTCCTTTTACCCATTTCAACGGATCCCAAACTGTTAACCTTAATGTAAATGCTTTATAAGGAATAGAAAATAGAGATATAGGTTGATTATCATAAACATCAGTACTTTTATTTGTTTTTAGTACATACTTTTTTGCTCCTGATCGAGCTATTGTAAAAAAGTCCCAAATTGTTGCTCCTGTAATACCCGGAGACTCAAGTACTAACTTTGTTGCTGTATTACTTATTACAGTTGCTGAACCTTTACCTTTTATTGTTACTACATAACCTTTCCAAGCATCTACAGCCCAAGATTGAGTACTACAATAAATTTCTGTTGCATTAGTACCACTTGTTGCTATTCCTGAACCTGTTCTAATTATCCATCCAACACTATCTCTATACGTTGAAATGTCGGGTTGTGCACCTGTTACTGATTTAATAGCACCTTTAATAGCTTCAAAAGTACCTCCGTTTAAGTAAGCATTAAATACTCCTGAAGTAGTGGAAGTTCCTATGATTAAATCCCTATATTGAGTATTTGTTAAATATCTAGGTTTTAATAATCGTACTAGAGAACCAAAGTTAGCATACAATTTGTCAAAACTACATTCCTTTATATATAAATCATTTTGTGTTCTCCAAATATTAACCCAACTATCTTTTAGTTGAGTTGATAAAGCTGAAATATACATTAAATAGTTGTAAGTTTTATAATGTATTGTTTTGTAAGTAGTTGTACCAGCGTCATTACGAATTTCAATAGTAATATCGTCAGAATAAGGTAATGTAGGTAATATAAAATAGAAAAAGTCTCTGTTATAGTTTTTTCCAACTAATGAATTATTAACATATACAGAAAGTACTGTACCATACGGTATAGTTGGAAAAGTATAAACTAAAATATGAACACTTTTAGGAGTATATGGAACAATGTTAGGTTCTTTGTCAAAAATTTGCGATTCCGGAATATCTTCTAAAAGTTTCCAAAAGAAATTATTTTTAGTACTATAAATACCTGTATCCGTATATTTTTGATCTTTAGCCATTAATATATCAGTTTCCCAATTAGTAGGAGGACTACTCGTATTGTACTGGTTAATACAAGTAACTTGATAAAAATAATGTTTTAAAGGATCAATAGTTTTATCTACGAAGCAGGTATCTAAAGTACCATCATAATTTGTAGTAGTGATAGTTTTTATAAGTGTTTCATCTACTGTATTAGTATGTTCAGTACGAAAAATTTTATAACTAGTTGGAGTACACGGTGAACCATCTTGATTGTATGTAGGAGCAGTCCAATGTAAAATATAATAATCATTTTCACGTATTACATAAAAATTAGTAGGTGAAAATGCAGTAGGTACTATTACCTGTGCTCCATAAAAGTGTTTGTCACCGTAAAAAAATTCTCCGTATTTATCAATTAACGTTGACATTTAAATTTAACCTTTTGTTTTTAATTACGCATCTATTTCTACACCGAATATATTAACGTAAGAGGTATTTGATTCTGCCTTATGGAAAGGATATTTGTTTTCAGGAACTACAAAGAAACAATCTATAGTATATTCGAAAAATGCTGTTGGTCCAGCAAGATCCTTAACCAGATATACAGCATTTGTCGGTGCTGTCCCTCCAGAAACAGCATTGTCACCATATCCTATTCTTATTTGAGTGTTTGTTGCTTGTCCATGAAACATTATGCGAGTAATGATAAACTTTTTCCCCGCCGGAACTTGGTAGTATGTTCCAACAGGTGATTGAAATGTCATGTAGTATCCAGGATCTTGAGCAGCCCACAAAGCTTTCAATCCTGTTGTTATATCCTGTGCTAGTGATCCTAATCTAAAACCTCTTATCGTCATTTTAATACCTCCTTAAAATTAGTAGGTGAAAATACAACAGGTGCTATTACCTGTTCTCCATAAAAGTGTTTGTCACCGTAAAAAAATTCTCCGTATTTATCAATTAACGTTGACATTTAAATTTAACCTTTTGTTTTTAATTACGCATCTATTTCTACTCCAAAACCATGTACAACACTATTCTGTGATTCTGCTTTATAGAAAGGATATTTTCCTGCAGGTACCTCGAAATAACAATCTATAGTATATTCTAGCCATGCTGTTACTCCTCTAATATCCTTTGACAGATATACATAATTCGTTGGTGGTGATCCTCCATTAACAGCATTGTCACCATATCCTATAAGGATACAAACACCTGCACCTTCACCATGATATATAATTTTCGTTATGATAAACTTTTTCCCCGTAGGAACCTGGTAGTATGTTCCAACAGGACTTTGAAACGTGCAATAATTTCCACCAGTTTGACTAGCCCACAAACCTTTTATTCCGGCGTCTGTATCTTGTACCAGTGATCCTATGCGAAAACCTTTTATCGTCATTTTAATACCTCCTTATAAATCTAGTAAAGCATATATAAGCATATAGTTTTTCATTTCTTCTTCAATTGTTGTGAGATCTTTTCCGTCTAACAAATCGGAGTTAAGGTTATCAACTTTCGTAGTAGAAGTAATAACCATTGGAGCAGTTCCAGTAACAACAGTTGATATTAATTGATTACTATATCTTACATCACCAACAATATCTAATTTATATTCCGGTTCATATGGACTACTTAAACCTATACCAACGTTACCATTTTCTTTAATTACTACGTGTGGAGTTGCACCACTGTTAGCAGAAATTGCAGTTTTACTTTTACCAACTTCATTTGTAATATTTTCAATTATTCCTGTTTCTTCTCCAATTACTTGAGGTTCTAGAATTATCTTACCAGATTTTGTTCCTTCAAAACCTCCTGTAATATCTCCTGTAGCTGTAATGTTTTCTCCTTGAATGTTACCATTTACAGTAACATTACCAGAAGTATCAAACACAGTAACAGTTGTACCAACATCATATTCACCTCTTTTAATAACGAGTTCTGCATTAGATGATGGATAAAAAAGAACAAAAGAAGTCTTACCAATATCTTGTTTTAAACCTATTCCATGTTTTTCAAGAGTAACAGAATCTTTATAAATTATAAGTTTTCTGCCTTCATCATTACTGAAAGTTACTTTTCCGTCACTTATTTGGTCTGTACCTATTCCTAAAGTATTACCATCAGTACGTAATAGGTTTCCTGATACTTTTGCTAAAGATGCAGCATCATTTTTTAGTTTAGTATTATCAACTGCAGAATTGTTTATTTTTTCTGTAGTAACAGCAAGATTATTAATTTTTTCTGTATGAACACTTGAAGTTT
>Ga0123519_10013271_pt1 | contig 11865 bp, 10 predicted proteins | sample YelNatPaOPRAMG02_FD_87396 | JGI IMG/M metagenome (GOLD analysis project Ga0123519, IMG submission 87396) | Hot spring microbial communities from Yellowstone National Park - Yellowstone National Park OP-RAMG-02 (version 2) | ecosystem: Environmental > Aquatic > Thermal springs > Hot (42-90C) ... | reverse complement strand
GTGTGGTTGTGCATCTGGTCATTGCGTTTTCAGGGAGGATCCGATAAACTTTTGCCGTTATCGATGCGCGTTCTCGCGTTTCGGGGAAGCACGGGCTCGTGCGACATCCGAGACAGCAACGGTAGGACTCGTCGACACTCTTGTGTCCGGTTCCTTGAGGAGTTGAGCATCCGTCGCTGCCGCCGTGCGCGCTCCGAACAGGTCTGTAGTGATGGAGCGCTCCTCAAAGCATTCATTTAGTCTTGATAGTCTCTATCCCGCCGGCGTCTGAGAATAGGGCGCTGCTGATGTGCCTCGCGTGACGGGTATCAAAGTGCGAGCCCGGTGAGCAACTCGTGTGCGCCAATCGTCGCTCTGGTTTTTCTGGAACGCCATTCCGCACTCTGCCCCGTTCAAAGGGTATCGCACGCGCATCTGCTCTCGAAGCCTCCAATAAACACCAGCTTGTGTCCGCAAGAACTTGAAAAATTCCAAGGAACCGCGCTCAGATACCAGCAACACCTTCCCTTCATGACATAAAACGTGATGCATATGCGGAAAGCGCTCGCAATGTAAGCACCCCAAAGTGCGGCTCAAGTGTTTGTCGACTCGTTTTCGAACATTTGCTGGTCGGCCGAAAGCGCCACCCTCGACTTTCGTGACTTGCCTTGGATGGACTACGAGCACGATCCACGCACCTCATCAAAACTCGACTTGTATGGACATAGAGGACGATGGAACCTCGCGCCAGTGCCGCTCGGTGCCGCTGGATTCCTCCTCATTTTTGGAAATTGACGCAACATTGTACGTTTTGTAACTGCAACTCCAGCGACGCTTCCAAGGACGAGTCCGCCACTAGGGAGCGCCCCGTGTACGGACGCATGACGAACCAGATTGAACCGCTGCTCTCTACGAGTAGCGGAACATAGGCACTGCACCAGAGAACAGCTTCCGCGGTGCCTCAAATCGAAATGCACCGGGACGTAGATGAACATGCTCAGCTCCGTATGCACAGCGCACGCTTCATGAGCATCCCATGGCCATATCTGAGGATCATTGCGAACTCGCTTTCACTGTCGAGGTCTGTCGGGCAACGCCAGGAACGGTCTTATGGCTTCAGCACTCGCAGCAGCGAGGACTCATTCGGTGTTATAGCGGGTCAACGCGAATACCGTGGCCTCGATTCGTGCAGCACGCGGAAATGCCCAAAGAATTACGCATGATCAAGCAAACTGGGCTTGAATCGGGGGCTTGTTCACGGAAATCAAACCACTGACAATGACCAGACGTCGCCAACGCGCTACCTCTCCGAACAAGCTGCAGCGCAAGCAACATTGGACTGCACGAAATGCGTCCCTAAATACAAAGCCATTCCAAACCGGGACCGCACTCGCCTCTGTCTGTGGAAGAATCCATGTTCGCCTGAGCGCATACGCGCCTTGGGGCTTGTTTTTGTGCAGGCGTGCGTTTGTATCCGTACGCTATCCCTCAGCGGCACGTGATCTCTAGCATATGCGCCGTACGCGCGCAAAGCACCACTGCCGATCACCGCATACAGCGGTGCAGGCGACTGGAAACACTCGTTCAACTCACATAGTGGTACAGGTTAGGGTCCCGCTCATCGCGGCCGATGTATTCACGTTGGAGGAGCGATTCAACGCGCTGCTTCACATCCGAAACCGACGGTCCGAAGCAGAGCTCGGCGCCAAGCTGCTGCACGAGGTCTGCATGCGACAGACTCTTCTGTTTCTTCAGCAACCGCACGATGGCTGCATCGATTTGGTGCTGTCGATCAGGGCTCGCTACCGGGGCGCTCGGTACCTGCTCGGGCGGCCGCTCCAACAAGGCAATGTCCAAAAGTCGCAAACGACGACGACTTGTCTGCAGATCGGCGTTGAAACGATAGCGTGCAGGAGCGGTCACAGGCCCTGATGAGGCAGCTTCTGCACCACGCTCTCGAATCAGCACCGGACACTGCGATGAGGAGAGAGAATCCAGAATCCGTTCAAGCTCCGCAGAGTCCGCGATACCGGTCTGCTGCTGTAGTTCCGCAAGCGTCCAAGCATCCCGTTCGTTGAAGAGCAGCAGCACCACGGCCTGGCTCAGCGTAACGTGAAGCACTTTCTCGCCGTTAGCAAACTGCACCCGTAGCTCTGCGGAACTCAGAGACGGCTCCCAGATAAGGCGCCTTCCGGAAAATCGTGCGTGATAAAAGCGATGAAAAGAGCGCTGCTGACTCTCCAGCCCCGGTGGTACCTGCAGCAAGAAAGATTCGCTACTGTTCCAGTATGCCTGTGTGATGACTTTGCAGGTGAACGACGGCAATCGAGATGAACCCGATCCCGGACCCATTCGGTACTCCTGCAAAAGGTCCTGACTAAGATCCATATCTTTGAGCATATTGACGAGATGATTGACATAGACTGCGCCACATTCGGCGCGTAGCAGTTCCACCACGTACTGCTCGCAGGCCGTCGACGCAGTGAGATCGAATAGCAAGCGCTGTGCCAGATACTTTTTGTAAAAGGCCAGAAAACTATCCTTGCCGCTAAGATAACGAAAGAGCTCCAAAAGCTTTCCGATTTTGCGCCGTATGTCCGGCTCCGGAATCGAGGTGCTGCTCACGCGCAGCAGGTCGTGAAAAGAGCGAGCCAAGCGCTCCGCCGGTGTAGGCTGGCGGGTGTTCAGCGCCGCCTCAAAAGCCGTCTGGGCTGCATTATGGAAACGAACGTCTGCCTGAAACGCTTCCCGTTCGGTTTGCTCGGCACGATCCAGCAACGCTAACAATCGCTCTATCATTTCGTGATCACGCGCCTGGTCGTTCACGATCTGTGTCCCTCGAACACGAATATAATCACTGTAGCGCGGCACAAGACGCCACAATTCATCTATGGATCGCAACAGCACATAGAGACGACGCAAATCCGTTAGAGATACAGCGTCTAAGAGGCTCTCCAGGCCCCGATCCATCATCACACTCACACAGTGGCGACCGAGCACATCGTGCAGGATCGCGAACAGCGGTTTCTCCGTGCTCGGCTCGAGGTGGAGGCGGCAGCGCTCAGCCTCGGCCTGTGTACTGTGCTCGAAATAGGCCAAATAGTCCGATAGAGTTCCCTGTGTGACAAATTCGGTGCCTTTCGCCACATAAAATGCGCGCGTCTGCTGGAAGAAGAGCGGCTCGAAGTGGGTGCGATAGAAACCCAACGGTGCGAACATCTCCCTAAGAATAGCGCGTAAGTCTGAGCAATCTCCTCGCTGTTTGCCTTTGCGATCCAGCTCGATTTCCAGAAGCACTGCTCCGAGCGTCGGCAGGAGGACGCGTTGTTGTTCCGCGAGCATGTGCTTCGCGAACAGCTCTAGCGCCATCTCCCACAGCGACGGCACCTGAGGACTTTCCGCCGCATAAGTCCGATCGAGGTAGAGAAAAATCGCCTGGATATCCCGAAATCGCTCACAGAAAGCTCGCCACACATCGAGCACAGGAGCAAAAGCGGGCCGCTCCGTTGGTTCAACTGCCTGAGCGCTACCCTGTGCCACGTGCAGCATAGCCGCTAGGACGGGATCGCTCAGCTGTTCCCGAAAAACGCGCTCGAGATACCCGTCCACCTCCCGCTGCAAGTCCGCGTACAGCTGCTTTGCGAGATGGTGCAGACACAAGTCCTCCACGCGGCGATAGTGCTCTTCGTACGAGAGCGGCCTCCGCGAAGAAGGCGAGAACACCTGGTCGAGTGCCCGTGCCAGGTGAGTCCAGCTCTCCTGATAGAACTCCTGGGGGAGTTTCGGCTCCCGCCGGAGCGGCCGAATAATGAGCTTTTTGGGTGCTCGCTGGTTTGATTCCATCTCCTCTGTGACTGAGCGGGTCCCAGGCGCTTCGCAACCAGCTCCAAACTCCTCGTTCGCAGCGTTCACATGACGAGCGCCTCTTGGAACGTACGCGAGCGCACTGCTGGCAGCGGTACGCTTGGCAACCGGTTAACCTAAAGCGGGTGTTGCAGCGGACACCATGAAAGACAGAAACCACTACCGGAGGGCAAGTGACCCTGAAATCAAGAGTCATTGGTGAAATAGTGGCGATGGGGGTTGTTGTTAGCAATGCAGACTACCAGCGCTTGACTTTCGGTAACTGTTCTGGTCTACTAAGGGTAGGGAGCTGGCTCGGAACCTTCCTGGGTGCCACAGGAAAACGACACCGCCACTTGGAACGCTGGCTGGTTGCTCACCAGAGCTTGTGAGCACTTGCTTGAGTTCGACATTCAGGGCTCATGTTTTCTGTAGAATGCACGTTTGCGCACTGTCTTGTTAAGTAGGGATGGAGCGTTCAGGGTTCTTGGTACTGGAAGCGCAGAACGCACGACACAGCCGAGCCAAGTGCCAGGGGAGCGGGAAGTGACTGGAGCGACGGTGTGATTAATTGACGACAACGAGGTCACTCACCGTAGTGTGCAGCTGGTAACGAGTATTCAGAGACGCTCGCGTGCAGCGTCGCGGGAATAAAACCAGGGGCAACTGAGACGCCCCGCAACGTTTCCGGGAAGCCACACAGTTTCCATCGAGCCGGTTGGATCGCTTCAAAAGGAAGCCTTTCCCAGTATTTGACCTTGGTGGTTACTTTGTCTTCCACTGGGGCTTGCCCCTCGTTGCGAGTAGCGTGCATCACGCGAGACCTTCAACAGCGTATGTCACGGGATGCCCCGCCAGTTCTCGATCAGGAACAAAAGAGTACGGGACTTGTTGTTCTGGGCGTGCGGCAGTCGACCCCAGTACGCATTCGTGAAACGTTTGTGGGCGCTTCTGGGCGTACGCTCTTGAAAGAGTTGCTGGCTCGAGTACAGTTTCATGCGCGCTGGCAGTTGCTATCGTTACAGGCAAACGGAGGTTCCGCGCGGACCACGCAAGGATGCTTAGGCCGCAGACATCGGACTGGAGTCGGCTCTCAGCACAGAGCAGCTCCATCAATAAAGAGCGCGGAATGAACCGTAGGGAAATACCGCAGGCTCGTTCGTCGCTGGTATTTTCGGAATACGTCGTGCCGATTCTTCGCATAGGCACACTCACACGAGAATGAAACCGAACAGGTCTACGGACTCGGGCGTACACACGCCAAAGCCTGGCTCTCTTCCCAGTGGTACGAATAACAACCCGTGCGGGCTTTTTCGGCGACTGCTTCTTTCTTGCTTTACTCTGTCTCGACCGCTCTGTTGTCAACAGTCGAGGGATACTCATGGCTGCGTTCAAGTCCCTGGGACGATGTTTCCGGCTGTTGTCGACACATTTCACGCACGACGTAAGTCGGGCGCTGCGCTTTGCTTGCCATATATTCACCTTGTTTATGTGCAGCCTTGATGCGCTCTTTGTAACAGTGACAATTGAGTGCGATCAGGTGTTCTTGTCTATCCATAACACGTCGTGCTGCGAGTTCCGCGCTGTGGCTCGTGAACACCGGCTTCATCGCTCGGTTCGTGCACTTGCGCGGTACATGAGGGATATTCCGATGCACTCCTCCGTTTCCAAACCGGCTGCAGTACGCTACGATCACATAGTTCTGCTGGATGATCGCCTCGATTACTTCGCTGTCCGCAGCACGCGCAAATGCAAACTGTTCCATTCGATGAAGGATTTGTGAAACGTGACGTTCATGATCATGAAAAAAAGTACCGGAAGGAAAATCCAGGTTAGGGAGAAATTCGGGTAATCTAGATCCATTTGCGCTCTTTTCATGCAAACCAGTGACACAGTCCGTACTGGACGCGATTGCTGCGATGATTCTAGTCCGAATCCAAGACGCTTTTCATGCAGACGTAAGCAGTGCGGGCCTCTGGGAACAGATCCCGATGACAGGTATTGTTTTGCTGTTGAATGCGGTTTCGTCGATGGTCACGAAGCGATGGGGATTCTTCTTTAGCGCGGAATCGACGATTTGTAGTGACAATCTCAGTGGACTTTCAGTGTGATCTTATGACTAATTCCTCAACAAACGCCATCGAGCACTTTTCGCTGTCAATGCAACCGCGTCAATAAATGCACCAACGAATCACCATGAAACTTAACGATCGAAAACTTGAAGAATACGTGATTTGGGTTTAATACACGTAAGCATTCGAGAATCATGGAGGTTTCTACATACATATTGCATCGCGATATCGGTTGTTCGACGAAACCCATCTTCGAGAGCGTCTCGAATCATCTTGATTCCGTTAACGAAACGTATTGCTGCGGCGAGAAGAACGAAGTCGAGAGAGCCACCCCATATAGACGATCGCGAGTCCCAAAACTACGTACGATGTCGATAGCCTTTATTGCTGTACTTCGAATATCAAGGATGTATATCAAAAAAGACAGGAAAAATGGAAAAGGAGGAACAGAGCGAGCACGTCCCTGTTCCATTTTCGTCCACGACGGCTGGAGGACTGGGTATACGAACAGCGCTTTGCGATGACGCATCAGGTAGGTAACCCTGGAAAACAACTTGATGCGCCTACAACTTGCGTGAGCACTTGCTGAAAGCCATATTTTACTGAAGGCTGAATCAACGGACCCTGCAGATGAGTTTACGTCGACGTGACTGCGAGCCCGCGCAACCAGCACCAGCGGGCCGTCAGTGAGATACATCCCGCTGGGCAGCCGCATTGCGAGCCCGTCCAGAGGACTCCTCGACTTCCGGCTGGATACCGCCCGGCTCCGAGTTCGCTTTCGACGGTTTCAGCAGCGCTCGTAATGGTGGCAAACGACTTTGAGGCATCAGAAAGCGCAACAGCATGGCAGTCGCTCGACCAACCATCAGCATATTGAGGCCGTGCCAAACCTGTACCACAACGTGCTGTGCGCTCAGCGTCTTCCCACAAGTCAAGGCAGCAGCAAACTGCCGCCGGATAAACTCCAGCGCCAGAAGCGAGCTCGCACTAGCACAAAAAATCGCCTTCGCTATATACGCATAATCCATCGCTCCAATAGCAACACCATCCAGCGCCCAAGTAATGGCATTCAGCGGGGCCATTAAAGCGATCACCCGCGTGCCCTGACGCGTCGCCTCCCGCACGGCTGCATTCGGGGAGAATATATGTGGTATGAGCTGGTGACCCAGTGGCGACCACCAGAGCACTCCGAACAGGAGGCCCACGCGCAGACTCAATTGAACGATTCGGTTTGCAGCCAAACGCGCTTGTATCCTCGCCACATCCGAAGGGTCCTGAACTTCAGCGTCAAGCGGAACACCCAACGCCACGCAGTCCTTCTCCGTGAGTAGCCGCGCACCGCCAAGAGCTGATGCTACCATGGACTGAGCTGCCACCGACAGCGAGTCGCATAGCATAGCGGTCATCACCCAGACCTGTCGGAGGACCTCGAAAGCGGACGAGGCGACCGGTCCCCCGTAGTACGCTGTCGTGCTGGTTGCATAAGTAAGCGTTACTAGAATCGACACCGTGCGGATCGTCACCAGGCCGCCAGCGGATAGAAGCGGTCGAATTTGTGCCCAACTCGGAGGTCGACGCAGATCCCGACAGTCGAGTATACCCGCCGCGGGCGATTGTGCAAAGAGCCAGTGCTGGAAACGTTCCAGTGTACCGGTCCAAGAACGATGTACCAGGTACCGAGGCTGCGGTCCATGCGCTTGTGGAGGCACAGGCGCAGTTCCAGGTCGTCTTCGAGTTAGCACTAGGAACATGCAACAGAACGTGAGAATCTGGGCGAGAGCGGTTGCAGCTGCCGCCCCAATCACGTGCAGTCTCAGCGGAAATATAAGCAGCGCATCACCGAAAAAGTTGAGCACGTTTGTAGCCAGTGAGATACGGAAGGGAGTCGCGGTATCGCGATACCCACGGAATGCCCCCGATAAGACCATACTGCCGACGACAAAGGGCATTGCGAGCGTTCGGGTGCGGATATACGCGACGCCATATTGTAGGACACTGCCCGAGGCTCCGAGCTTCCCCAGTAACCAGGGGCAACCCAGGAAAATCGTCACTGCGAGCACCAAACCGAGCGAGCACGCTAACCAGAGGCCCCGAGCTAGCGCTCGACTCGCCTCAGCGTGATTCCCAGCCGCGCCAGCCCGTGCAACGATGGGTGTCGTTGCAATGGCCAGTGCGTGGAAGAGAATGATGGAGAAGTTGAAAACCATGGTCGAGACACCAACGCCCGCTAATGGGGCTGGGTCCGGAGTCCACACTGTCGCTGTCCAGGAGCGTGGAATCCGCGCCACAAACAGCGTATCCACGAGCGTCATCAGCGGGTCGAGTGCTAGGGCACCCAAAGCCGGCAGTGCTAGTCGTGAAATTTCCTTATCCAATGGAGAGCTGCCTACGAGTTGCTGCAGCGTGCTCCGCAGGAAGCGCAATACAACCGCGGTTTGAGCATGTGCACGCTCCCGGATGCTACTGGGCGAGTGAGAGGCTCGCCAGGGTCGACGCAACAGCCCGCTCTGGGCAAGTCCTGTCCATGCACCTCTTCGCCGGCTAGGATTCCAGTTTAGGTCGCCGTGCTGTGCGCGGCCTAGTCGCTGCTGGTGCCCAGAGCGCGCAGGTGCCAGCCACTGGCTGCCCGAGCTGCAACCACGCAAGCAAGCCCAGCGTGAACAAGGGTGGAAACCGCAACGCAGGCCAGCGTAGCTGCTGCCCTGGGGCCTCTTCAAGTTCCCCTGTTGACAGCTGAGGTATGTGCGCGAAGCGCTTGCGAGCGTGCTGGTACAGGGGTCGCTACAGGAAGTCGCAAAGGCAGCGCGGAGCTTTCGCCCTCCGTAGAGGCTCGTGAAGAAACCCATGCCTCCTTCGTACTCAAACCTGAGAGGTCTCCGGCTTTACAGTTATTCGAACACGAGTATATTGTTAGTCGTTAGTTTCAGTTGAATCGGGCAGTCGCGCCCGCCTTGCTATTGTGAATAGAGTCCTTTCCAGAATGCAGTTCGAGAAAAGTTGCATGGCGGACACCGTTTGCGACGGTGGCGGTGTCATGACCGCTTTTTTGCAGGAACGCTTGACGCTAGACGTTCATCGGACCAGTTCCGAGCTGATTTACGTCCGAGATATTTGTTGATTGTTTGGATGCTGAGATATCATTGAAGAAAGCACGCGTCTGCCTTGTTGACAAGCGAAATTTGCGGCAGCAGCACTGGAAGATTCCTCGGAAACGCCAGCAACGCTACCGCTCCTAGCTCCCTCACGACCAATAAATCCTGAAAACACCGCTTGTCGTAAAAGTCTGTGGCGAATCTATTTCACTGGGAGGGTATCCGAGTGGTACGCGTTCTGTGCTCGTTCTTCACCTGAGGGAGATTCCGCGAGCACGTAAAGATTGTTCAGGTTCAGGTGTTCAGTTTGAGCAGCAGCAACAGCAGCAGATAACGCTTTTACGATAAATCCAGAGAAAGGGGACTCCCAAGTGCTACCTCATCAGAGTCGGAGGCGGAACAAGGTACGTGCAGGTCGCTTACGAGGTATCTGTTGTTTTCCCTTCTGACCACAGCCTGAATCCTGTATACACAGTTTCTCTCAGCGCGGTGGCAAAGTATGTCGCTTGGTTCATCGGTACTTCTCCTGGTTGTGCTAGACTAACGACAACTCATTCAAGCAGATCAAAGCTGTTGCGACTGCGAGAGACGGTGTGTGTCCTCCGGAACTGCCGCATCGGCGCATATCACAGACTCGTTTGCTCTGCCAATTCTCTGGCCTCGGTTTTGAATAGAGGAAGCAAACAATTCGAAAGCTTTTTGATACAGCACGCTTCGTAGAAGCGTTACCTCCCGAAGATTCCATTCATCATAGGAAACAGGTCACGGGAAGCCCTCCGTTTCTGAATATTCTTCCCTTATCATCTACGCGCAGCAGCGTGGTAGAAAAGAGTGGACTGCTCCAACACGCCATCTGACGCCTCATTGGAAGCCGCAGATACTCTCTAGTTCGTCGCAGTGGCACGCTTTCTGGGCGTTGTCTACGCCCCAGCTCCGAGAGATCGACACGTCCGCTGCCGCATCGTTGTAGTGGAGGCTGCAGAACACAGCGACCGCTCCAGCTCTGGACCAAAGAAGCAGCGACCGCATGCCCGGTGCCTTTGACTTGGACCCAACTCGCAGCTGATGGGCAATGTTCGCTTTGGAAGAGCTTCCACGGATACCCGACTTCACTGAGCGTGCAATTTGTGAGCTTTTCGAACTATACGCATCCATCGAGAGTGTACAGCTACCACCGCAATCATCCGACGCAACGAACAGCTCCAGCGCTACGGCACCTGGGAACATCTTCAGTGCTGAACGTGGCCCCAGGTACCTTGGCCCAAGAGCGCTGGTTCGTTTCTTTACTGAGCTTGGTGTAGACATGCGCTCGCTGGCTGCCTTAGCGTTTGCCTGGCTCGGACGTTGGCAGTACCCCTGTCATTGCAGAGAAGAGGGTTTTGCGCGAGGCGTGCGTTACGCGCTCTGGGCACTAGACCGGCGGCAGCACAATGAGCCCAGACGCTGGGAACAAGTCCATGCGACATGCTCAACGCTTCTCGAAACCAGTATCTGGCCAAGGGAATCGACAGCACTGTTTGAACGGCTCCGATCGGCCTTTCCGGACGCCGTCCTGTCCTACACGCAGCGTTCTGCTGAAGCCGCTCTTGATTTTTACCTTTTCGCCTTTGACTTGAACCGCCAGAGCCCATACCGGCGCTCGCTGTCGCTCACTGACGCCCGTTACCTCTGGAAACAGTTTCTCAGCGAATCGTGCTATCTCGCGACGCCTGCTTCCCCGGGAACGCCAGCGGGAGTCGCCAATCAGCCATGGCGATATCTCGAGCACTTTGAAGCATACCTCGAGTCGCGCTGTGGAATGGCTGGCACCATCATCTCACGTGATACATGGTACTGGGTGCTAATGTTTGCGCGCGAAACCCAGGTCGCAGGATCCAGCTTCTTTGCGAACTACAACCAGGGGGATGCCTGGCCTGTACTCCTAGACGGATTTGCGGAGTATCTGCGCGAAAACAAGCTTCTTAGCTCGTGAATGACAAGCACAGGAATGCCCGATCAGCACATTTGTATGCATTTGTGCAGTTTTACTGCGAAAAGCAGAGTCAGCGTCATGCCACATTCGAGCTGGCTCGTGAGCGAGCCCAGGAAACGACGGGAAACGCGGCACCAGTTGGCGACTACGAAACGGTGCCGGAGGCACTACGGAGGCGTCCCTGCAGTCCAGCTCGGCTGCAGTGTGCGATCCAAGGCACCGAGTCTGCGGTATCGAATGCACGTACGGCGGCTTCTCATGAACGCGTTCCTCTGTAATCATTGACCTGGTCCATTGGAACGAATCTAGGAAGCAGGGAACGGCTCGAAAGGCGCATCGACGTAATTAGACGAGTCTATGTCAATGCCAGAAGCAGTGCGGGATCGACGTCGCGGTCCTTTACGGCGTACGAGGTACGCCCCTCACCGTGATGCATTGCATGGTATGCAACGGCATCCAGAAATACACCTGGATGGCCGGATTGAGTCCAGTTCTGCGATGTACCGAAGGTTTACACGCAGGACATGCGGGCATCGCCCGTTCTAGACATTGTGTGGCCTTGCGGTGCCGCCAAAGGCTGACGCCGGCGATACGCGCTGCTTCTTTAGGGTCGTATGGATTGTTCGACATCCGCGCTGATGCTCCAGATGGAAGCTGTGCCAGACCTGGTGGTGGACCCTTAAACCATCGGAAGCGGCGCTTCGGTTGCATGCCGGACAGACGGCAGCATTCACGTATTTGGAAGCGTTCATTGAAACGCAAAGATTCTTCACTCTAAGAAAGTATCGGAAGCGGCGCTTCGGTTGCTTGCCGGACAGACGGCAGCATTCACGTATTTGGGAGCGTTCATTGAAACGCAATGATTCTTCACGCTAAAAAAGTATCAGAAGCGCCTGTGGAGCCGTTG
>Ga0123519_10013270_pt1 | contig 11866 bp, 10 predicted proteins | sample YelNatPaOPRAMG02_FD_87396 | JGI IMG/M metagenome (GOLD analysis project Ga0123519, IMG submission 87396) | Hot spring microbial communities from Yellowstone National Park - Yellowstone National Park OP-RAMG-02 (version 2) | ecosystem: Environmental > Aquatic > Thermal springs > Hot (42-90C) ... | reverse complement strand
ATGCAGGTTGGGCAATTGGACTTCAGAGATTGACAATGGCGATAACAAGGCAAAACAACATAAGAGAATGTACACTGTTCCCAAGAGATATGCACAGGCTTACTCCTTGATTTTTAGTTTTTTATTTTTTCTTATTTTATTCATGCCTTTTTACTTGCTATCTTTTTTGTTTTTTAATTCATTCTTTTTGTTTTTCTAACCTACTGGCCTAGTTATTTTTATATTCTTCAATAAAACAGAAGGAGTTATAACTGACCCTTCTACTTCCCACGAGTGGATTTTTTCTTGATCTTTTCCAACCATTGCAGTGTTTTTCATTATTTCTTCCAAAGTTGAGTTTATTCTTATATTCTTTACTGAATACTTAATCTCTCCGTCTTCAATGTAGAACGCAGCGTCTCTTGGTATTATGGAAAACTCACCAGTTAGGGTGTTGTGGAACCTCATGTACCAAGCGTTAGTAACCCATATTCCTCTCTTAATTTCTTTTATCATCTTTTCTGTTTTATACTTTCCTTTTTTCACCACTAGATTCCATGGATGTGGAGAAATCAGCCCTGCATTTCCAGTGGTGACAGTATTCCATCTTTTCGCAGTTGATGTATTATGCAGATATGTTTTAAGCACTCCTTTGCTTATTATTTCCTTAGTCTTGGTTGGTACTCCCTCTGCATCGCATTCGCTGCTGTCGTAAGCATCTTCAAGCATTGGATCATCTATCAAGGTGAATTCCTCACTTCCCACCCTCTTTCCAAGTTTTCCTCTTAGGAAAGATTCACCTGTTTCAACTTCAAATGCAGAACTTGCATGGCCTATACTTTCAATAATTATAGCGAGCGGTAAGGGTTCCATAATAATGTCATATTCTCCATTCTCTATCTCCCTTGGATCTTTTGAATCTATTGCAAACTCCCCGGCCTTCCTCCCAAGCTCCTCTGCGTCCAGTCCTTTTAGAAACCTTGCTCCGTAAACTTTATGGCCTGATGAATCTTTTTCATATATACTTCTTATAGAAAAATATACATTGGTGTCTATAGATTCTGCTTCTGCATTGTTTGAAGTGAGAAGGTAATTTTCGCTTAGGCTTGTTTCAAATACACCGCTGTTCCTTGTCTCTTTTTTTTCGCATGCTGAGTTTATTGATTCTTCTATTATCTCTCCTGCCTTTTCCTCTGCATCTATTAATTTCTTGTCATACTTCAGTTTTTTATATCTAAACGGACCATTCGCAATTCCTTCGAAATTTTTATTCTCTGGCAAGTGTTGGGAATATCTAATTATATCATTTATTGTCTTTTCTATATTTTCTTCTTTCAGGTCTTTTATTGTAGTTTCAACTATTCTTTTGTTTATACTGCAGAATATAGATATATAGTATCCAGATGATACATCTGTTTTCACTATCTTATTGTTTGCAAATTTTGTCTGGTGATTTCTTTCTATTCCTGAATGTAGCACTACGTCATCAACATTCTTCTGCTTTATTTGCTTCATTACTTTTTCTGTTAAATGTATTACGTATTGAAAATCAATATCTTTCATCATTTCACCTTTATTTCTTATTTTATTTAGTAATTTTAGTTTATTCTAATTTTAAGTTTCATTGATGGTCCACCCATCGTAACAGGTATTCCCTGCATCGGCTCTCCTTTTCCACATGTTGCGGCATGTAATTCAAGATTATCTGCGATCTCAATTACAGAACTCCATAATGCAGGAGTGGTTATTTCGATTGATGGCTGACGGATTGGCTTTGTTATCTCCCCGTTTTCAATAAGATAAGCCTCATTACCTTTATACTTTTGATTCAATCTTTTGTCGTCAATATTCCATTCAGTAAAATTCTTTATGTATATTCCGAATTTTGTCTCTTGGATAAGTTCTTCTTCTTTGTAATCCATAGGTAAAACAAATGTATTTGACATTCTTATTATAGGTTCAACATGGCTGCTTACAGCCCTTGCAGAACCATTGCTATGCGTATTTAATTCATATGCAGTTTCCCTGTTATGCAGAAATTCATTTATAATTCCGTTCTTAATTAAGTATTTCCTTCTTGCTTTCACTCCTTCATCATCATATAGGTAGAATCCATATGAAAATTCGACTGTAGGGTCATCTACTACATTAACTATAGTATTTCCTATCCTGCTTCCCAACATTGTCGGTTCAACGAACGATTCCCCTGCTTGAGCACTCTCTCTACCAAGTATCCTGTCAGCTTCGTATGGATGGCCTACACTTTCATGTGCCATAATTCCTGTTATTTCGGGAGAGACAATTACCTCAAGCATTCCTTTGGGGCTCTGAACTCCTTCAATTATATTTCTTTTCAATGCGATTGCTTCTTTTTTTATTTTTTCATCAATATGTTTTTCTTCTATCTTTTCGAATCCGCCACTTACAGCATTCTGCCAGTATCTCTGAAGAGTGCTTCCGTTCTCACTGACTGCGAATCTGTAATAAATATCAATCCTGGGTATCTCGCTTTCTATTCTGCTTCCTTCTGAATTCAGGTACATCTTCTTTGTTTTTTCATCTGAATAGTATATCATTCTGGATATCAGTTTTGTTTGACTTTCAAGCAATGAAGAATCTATTCCTTTTATGTACTCTATCTTTTCTTTGATGTCAATCCCATCTATTCTCTTTTTCTCCTTTACAGTATAGTCTGCTTTTTCTATTTTCTCTTTAGAAAATTTAGTTTTCTTGCCAAGCTCTCCTATCTTAGAGTTTATCTTTAACGATCTTTCTATTGTCTCATCAACTTTTTCCTTGCTGAAGAAGTTCGTGCTGAAGAATCCAACACAGCCATTTAATATATATCTGACGCCTATTCCGCTTCCATCTCCAAATCCGACTGCTTCAATGTTTCCATTGTTCATCAGTATGCTGTCGCCCTTGCTCTCCACGAGTCTTATTTCATAATAGTCTGCTTTCTTCAGTTTGCTTGAAATATAATCCACAATTGATTTCTTCTCCTCCCAGTCTGCTTCCTTCTCAGTTTTAGTTTGTATTTTCGGCATATTCTAATATATTAGTTAATATTAAAAAACATTCGCAAGGAAACTATAACATGATAAAGGTATCAAAAGAGCTTCAAAATGCTGCTCTACTACTTATAAGGAGAAATATAAGAATGAAGAAAAACGAAAGAGTATTAGTAATAACAGATAGGGACAACTGTCCGATTTTTGTTTCTATCTGTGCAGCAGTATCTCAGTTAGGTGGAAAATTATTTACTGCACATATAACAAATAAAAGAGAACACAGTTCGCCTCTACCGCAATTAAAGGACATTCTTAAGGAAGTCGATATTGTTATAGCACCGACAGACAAAAGTATCACACATACAAAAGAGGTTAGGGAAGCAAGAAAAAAACTAGGAGTAAGAGTTGTCTCCATGCCTGGAATAACTGAGAAGATATTTATCAATTCTATGGCAACTGATCCTAAAAAATTAGAAAAAATAAACTCATCGCTTAAGCCTTATCTTAGGAATGCAAAGAATATCACAGTATTGTCATCTTCTGGCACCTATTTCAAATTCAAGCTTGATAAAAATTTCAGGTTTGAATTTAATGATACTGGAGACTGTTCAAGAAAAGGAGCGGTCACCAACATTCCTGCAGGAGAGGTTTATTGCTTATTCTCGGGTGGAGAGGGAGATTTAGTGATAGATAGATGGAGGAATGAGATAGACAGCAGGAAACAAGATCAGAAGGCAATATTGAGAATAAAGAATGGAAAGATAATTGATTTTACAGATGCTGCTTCGCCATACGTTAAAAACCAGCTTTCTGCAGGAGAATGCGGTCTGAGAATTGTAGAGTTTGGAATTGGGACGAATCCAAACCACAAGAAGCCAATAGGGATTGTTCTTTATGATGAGAAAGTTTATGGTACAATTCACTTTGCATTCGGTGGGGGAGGAGAAATAAGGAAATGCAACATTCACGAAGATTTTGTTGTGCTGGAGCCAACAATAGTAGTAGATGGAAAAGAGATAATGAAAAGAGGGAAATTCATGATCTAATTTTTTAGTCTATAGTTTTTATTTTTCTACCTCCTCATAGCTTTTCTTTTTCTCGTTTTAGATTAGTTTTTAAATTTTATCAACAATCTAATCTTATGGAATTTAAATTATTTGCAGAAACTGCATTTGAGCTTGAAAAGACATCAAGCAGACTTGGAATGGTGGATATACTTTCTAAACTTTTCAAGAAAGCTGATAAGAATACCATCCAGAAGTTGATATATCTCCTTCAAGGAAGAGTTGCACCTCCATTTGAAGGAATAGAAGTAGGCATGGGAGAGAAGTTCGTGGAGCGTTCTATTTCTATAGCAACAGGATATACAGAGAAGGAAGTGGAATCATTATTTAGAAAGAAAGGAGATCTAGGGCTGGTTGCAGAGGCTCTTTTAGAAAAGAAAAAGCAGCTCGCATTTTCAGAGCAGGATTTGACAGTAGGAGAGGTGTTTGATTCTCTTATTAAAATCGCAAAGACAAGCGGGGAAGGAAGTCAGGAAAAGAAAGTCAAGTATCTTGCAGAACTACTTAACCGTGCGTCTCCCTTAGAAGGGAGATATCTTGTCAGAATTCCGCTTGCAAACCTACAGCTTGGTGTTGGAGATCCTACTATGATGGACGCCTTATCAGTAGCAATAAAAGGTGACACCAGTTTAAGACAGGAGATAGAAACAGCATACAATTTATCTTCTGATTTAGGCTTAGTTGCAAAGAATTTATATGAAGGTAAGAAGAAACTTGCAGAAATAAAGTTGTTCAATCCTATACGTCCTGCCCTTGCGGAAAGAGAAAATGACCCGAAGGCAATCCTAGAAAGGCACGGTACAACTATGGCAGATCTTAAATTAGATGGATTTAGGTTACAAATTCACAAGAAAGGAGATAAAGTGATGCTATTTTCAAGAAGACTGGAGAATATGACGGATTCATTTCCTGAAGTGATTGAAACAATCAAAAAGAATGTAAAAGCTGATGAGGCTATAATAGACAGCGAGGCGCTTGCTTACAATGAATCTACGGGAGAGTTGTATCCTTTTCAGTATACTATACAAAGAAAGAGAAAACATGGTGTTGAAAAAATGGCGGAAGAACTGCCGCTTCATGTTTTTGCATTTGATATCATGTATCTAAATGGTGAGAGTTTAATTGATCTTCCATATAAGAAAAGAAGAGAGCTTCTTGAAAAAATAATAAAGAAAGATGGAATTTCAGTTATAGAGAATATTACTACGTCTGATGTAAAAGAGCTCGAATCCTATTTTAAAAAGGCAATTGAAATTGGTGCTGAAGGTTTAGTGTGCAAAGATCCTAATTCAATATATAAAGCAGGCACAAGAGGTTTTTACTGGATAAAGTTCAAACGTTCCTACAAAGGAGAACTAGCAGATACATTAGATCTTGTTATAATAGGTTATTTCCTTGGCAAAGGGGCAAGGGCTGAATTCAAATTTGGTGGTTTGCTATGTGCTGTCTATGATGAGGATAGCGACACATTCAAATCTATAACTAGAGTGGGAAGCGGTTTCAGCGAAGAGATGATGGTGAAGCTTAGGAAGCTTCTTGAAAAGATAAAAGTGAAAGAAAAGCCTGCAAGAGTGGATTCCATCATCGAGCCAGATTTCTGGGTTAAACCAATGTATGTTATAACAGTAAAGGCTGATGAGATAACAGAGTCACCACTTCATACAGCAGGAAGGAAGGGTGACACAGGATATGCATTGAGATTCCCAAGAATGATCGGTGACATAAGAGAGGACAAGAAGCCTGAAGATGCAACTACTGTATCAGAAATCATCAGGATGTTCAAACTGCAGAAGCACACCTCGATAGAGTCAAACCCTGAGGCTTGATTACAACAGAACTAAGTATAAATTTAAATATTCGAGATAGTTTGGATGATTGTATGTATTCTGTAAAAGCAGGGAAATTCATTGTGTTTGAAGGAATAGATGGATGTGGAAAAAGCACACAGTTGAAGCTTATTTCATCCTACCTATTTGAATCAGACAAATCAAATCATATTTTTCTTACAAGAGAACCTACTGCGATATCGAAATATGGAGATGAGGTAAGGAGGCTGCTTAAGGAAAGCAGCGATATTAAAAAGGATCTGAAGAAATTCACATCATTGTACATTAAGGATAGAAAATTTCATGTCAAAAAGCAGATTCTTCCAATGCTAAAGCAGGGTGTGATAGTTCTTTGTGACAGGTACAAGTATTCTACATTCGCCTATCAGCTTGCGCAGGGAGCAGATTTAAACTATCTTCTGAAACAGCATGAAAACCTGATTAAGCCTGATCTTACCATAATATTAGACATTACTGCAGAAGAGGCGATGAAAAGAATTTCTAAGAATACGACTTCAAGAGATGTTTTTGAGAAAAAACAATTTTTGGAGAAAGTAAGGGAGAATTATCTTAAAATGCCTGATATATTTAAAGATGAGAATATAGTCATTATAAACGGAAAAGGAGAAAAAGAAGAGGTTTTCAAAAAAATAAAAGAAAAAGTGAATAAATTATTTTGATTTTTACTCTTTCGATCTTATTTTTTTCATTCTTTCCAGATTTCTGATTCCTTGAACCATAATGCTATTTCTTGTTTTGCTTCCTCTACTGTTCCTGATGCGTGCACTACGTTTTCAATTTCTCCGTCTGTCGCTATTCTTCCGTATTTTCCTCTTATTGTGTGAGGATCAGCTTTTTCTGGATGGGTTGCACCAGTCACTTCTCTTGCTCTTTTAACCGCATTTTCCCCTTCATAAACAAGTGCGAGTATTCTGTTTTCTCCATGTTTCTTTCCCTGGATATATTGAATCAATCCTTCATAAAACGGTTTTCCTTCATGCATTGCATAGTGCTTTCTTGCAAGCTGTTCGCTTACTTTTACTACTTTTGCTGCAACAAGTTTCAATCCTGCATTTTCATACATTATCATTACCTCTCCCATTAATCCTCTTTTCATCCCATCTGGTTTTACTAAAATCAAAGTGCGCTCTTTTGTCATAGTATCACCTTTTTAGTGTTTATTTCTCGATATTGTTATCTTTATTATCTTAGATATCTTTACACATCTTCATATTTTATTGACAAATTATATATATTTTTGTTTTTGTTAATTCATTTTACTTGCATTTGCAAAATATTTTTAAATACTTATTAACAATTATAATTTGCTAATTAATCGTAGCTGCTTAATGCAATTTATAATTTAGGCAACTACTTTTTCACTTTTGGTGTGGGAGGAATTTAAATGGACAGAATTTCAGATTTGAGACCAGGAATGAATGCCTCTATAGAGGGAGAGATCATTTCCATTGAGCAGTCAAGAGAGGTAAGGACAAAATTCGGAAAGCTGATTAGAGTTGCGAATGCAACCATCCAAGACGATTCAGGACAGATAATTGTAACTCTCTGGGACAAAGACATAGACAGAGTATCTATAGGAGATAAAATAAAGATAGAGAACGGATGGGTTTCTGATTTTAAAGGAAATCTTCAGATAACAGCAGGCAAGAACGGAAAATTAGAAATAATTCCAAAGTGAACTTAAAATAGATTTTTTATTTTCTAAACAATATTATTGTTTTCTTTCTTTCTCTTTTTTCCTATTTTCATATTTTTCATAAGTATTTATTTTTTCCTGTTTGTTCACTTTTTAAAATTTAACGCATTAAATATATTTATGGGAATATTTTCAGATGTTGACATCAAAGATGCAATAAAGAAAAAAGAGATTATAATAGAGCCAATGCCTCCAGAGGAATGTTTTGGTGCAGGTTCGGTTGATATTGCTCTAAGTGATGTTTTTTATATTAAGAAGAAGAATCTGAAGAAAAAAATTTATGATGCAGAGTCTACTTCTTTTGAGGATATGTATGACAAAGTGGTTTCTGATTCAATTGTGATACATCCAGGTGAATGTATACTTGCATTAACTCATGAAAAGCTAATACTCTCATCAGATATATGTGGATGGATACAGGGAAGAAGTAGATATGCAAGATTGGGTTTAACTGTGCATGTTGCATCTAGTTTCATCCAGCCTGGATCTCAAAATCGCCAGATACTAGAGATCGTAAATCTATCAAAAGTACCGATGAGACTAAAGAAAGGAATGAGAATGTGTCAGATAATATTCGAAAGAACTGATTCGAAATCCTCCATTCCATATTACAAAAAGGGAACATTCGCAAAGCAATGATAAAAATATTGGAATACTCAAATGAAAAGCCAAAACAATTATCTGCTTAATTATATTTTGCGGCAGTAGTCTAGCCTGGTAGGACTCGAGCTTCCCAAGAAACTCTTTAAGAAAGAGTTTCATCAGAAATGGTGACTCTTTAAGAAAGAGTTTCAAAGAGTTTCAGAAAAAGCTCGCGACCCGGGTTCAAATCCCGGCTGCCGCATTTAATCTCCTTCTATAAAAACAAAAAATCAAAAAAGTGCAATCGAGCAAAATAAAAAAGAAATAAAAAGAAAATAAAAAATTCAAAGTAATTTCAAAATAAAATAATTCAAAATAAAAAATAAACAAAATACTTATTCATTAAACTCTGTTTTCTTCTTCTTTCTGAATTTTTGCCATACAAACCTATACAGTAAGTAGAGAACGATTATTCCCCCTATTCCAAGGATTAATGGGTCGGTTGCTACAGGTTTTTCATATCCGTATTTAATTGCATCTTCTTTGCTGAATACATTCACCTTTACGTTTTCAACTTGTTCATAGTAATTTTCAAGCTCGTCCTTGTATGTAATCTTCAGAGGAATCATAATATACTTTTCAGTTGTGTTTACAAAAATTTCATATTCTGCTGTCTGGGAATCGTCAGAGTTGATTCCTCCTACGTAGTATACATTTGGCCCAAGCAGAGTGAATCCTTCGTGCGGTTCAAGCAATTCAGCTGTAACGAAAGTAACCTTGGACTGCCCTCTGTTCACTATGGAAATCGGGACTATGCTCTTTGCATTATTCTTTACTATTGTTGTTTGGTCATGGACAACTAGCAGGTCAGGCTGCGTCTTTATCTGCAATCCGATTATTGCATTCTTGGTATAGCTCTTTCCAAGCATGTCATAATAAGTGATAGTTACAGGTATTTTGTAGGTCCCAGCGACTGCATTCGAAAGCGCAATCAGGTTGAATGTTATCTTTGTCTCATTTCCGCTTTCTATCAGTTGGATCCTCTTCTCGTTTGTCTCGTTTACTGGTGCAAACGGAATGTTTTCATTTTCTATTCCAAGCTTGACTGTAATATCTTTAAGTGTCACAGATGCAAGGTTGTCTAACGTAAGAGTTACTTCTCCAACTTTGTTTGGTTCAAATATAGAAGGTGTACTTTCTACATTGGTTATCTGAAGAACAGCATCGTGAGCTTGGATATATATTGGAAGTTTGGTGGATTGCTGCTTTCCATCTGCAGAACATACCAGCACAAGGTCATTTGAACCAGTGACTGCCTTTTCATCTACTCTTATTTTGAATTTAAGGAGTACTTCCTGGTAGGTTGCAAGGTTTCCTACGTCAAACCTGGACTGGTCTGACTGGTCTATTGAGAAAGGATAGGAAGGTTCTATCCAGCAGCTTACATTGTTCAGGCTTCCCTTTGCGATTACAGATTGAAGTCTAACATATAAATCAAAATATTTTCCAGGTTCAGCCGGATAAGGAGAATAATATGTTGCATTGCTTATGTATAATCCACTTATCACGTTCTGCTCTGGTTTGATATATTGAGCTGTTGAAACGCCAGCAATAACAAACATGGCCATGGCAAAAATTGCAAAAACTGCAAAAACGCTTTGAAGTTTCACAATTCCTTTATTTACAATTCCTTCATTCTTATTGTCCACCATTCTACCACCGATTATATCTTATTATCTTTATGTATCTTTATGATTTATCTTATTCTCTATGGATATAAAATATATTTGTATATAAAAATTAATAAATACATGATAAAATACACAATATTATAGATTAGATACATTTCATCGCATTTCATTGAACGTATTTCATTTATCTCTTGCTTTTCATCATTTCTTCTTTACATTGTTGAAGTCAAACTTATCTCTAGGTTCATCTTTTATTATCACCCCATCTTGTATTTGTACTATTCTTTCAGCATGCTGTGCTACAAATCTTTCATGTGTTACTATCACCACTGTTCTTTTCTCTTCTTTGTGCAGCTTGGTCAACAATTCAAGAACATCCAGCCCTCTCTTGTAATCCAGGTTTCCGGTTGGCTCATCTGCAAGCACCACCTCAGGTTCGACTACTAACGCTCTTGCAATTGCAACCCTTTGCTGTTCTCCTCCAGAAAGCTCCTTTGGCAGGTGGTTCATCCTGTTTTTCATTCCCAGTTTTTCAAGGATTCTTTCGCTTTTTTCTCTTCTTTCTTCTTCTGGTATGTTATGGAATGTGAGTGGAAGCATCACATTTTCAAGCGCAGTCAAGGTTGGAATAAGGTTGAATGCCTGGAATATATATCCAATCTTTTTTCCCCTTAGCTGTGCGAGCTCGCTCTCTGTAAGAGTTGTTATGTCTACTCCTGCGAGTTTTATTTTTCCAGATGTTGGAAGATCAAGGCTTCCTATCATATTCATTAATGTAGTTTTTCCGCTTCCTGAGTAGCCGAGAACTGCGACGAACTCCCCTTTTTTGATCTTAAGATTTATTCCATTTAATGCATGAACTTTGACCGGACCCATATCATATATTTTTTTCACGTTTTCAAGCTCTATAACATATTCGTCTTTTCTGTTCTCTTTCTTGGTCTCCTTCTTGGTTTCCCTCATTCTCTCACCTAAATTATTATTATATATTCATCATTATTTCGTTATATTCTCATTTTCACATTAACGTTCTTTGCAATATCAATTCTTACAATCATCAATATCTTATAGAGTCTGCAGGTTTCATCTTTGCAGCCTTCAAGGCAGGCACCAGGCCGCTGATGCAGCCGATGATGAATGAAAACGACAACGCACCCACAAACAGCCACCATGGATAAGAGGCTGAAAATGGAAGTTGGCTTTGTAGTGTGACGGTTTCAATTCCTTTGCTTATCAAAACCCCTATGATGATTCCAAGTATTCCTCCAACTAATCCAAGCAGTCCTGACTCCATTAGGAATATCATCATAATGTCACTATTCTTCGCTCCAACAGTCTTCATTATTCCAATCTCTCTGGTTCTTTCAAGCACTGAGGTGTACATAGTGTTCATTATTCCAATTCCTCCAACTAAAAGCGAAATGCCTGCAATTCCACCAACAATTATCTGCACTATCAACAGAATGTTTTCGTACGACTCCTTTAGCTGTTCGCTCGTCTGCACAGTGAAATCCTCTTCCCCGCTCTTTAATCCTCTGTCTCTTCTCATCTGTTCCTTTATCTTTTCAGCCACAGTGTCTATGGGATAGTTGTCTTTGACTATTGCGAAGATTGTTGCATAGCCTGTGTCACCATACATCTCTTTCATAGTATCTAATGGGATGTAAATTCGTTTGTCTTCACTTGGGTTTCCGACCCTGTCTGCCACTCCCACCACTGTGAATGTTTTATTGCTTATTTTTATGTTGTCGTTCAATGAAACCTTCTTCTTAAACACATCTCCTACATAATAATTGTATCCAATTATTGCTCTGTATTTGTCTCCTGCTTTCAACTCTCTTCCAGCTATTAGTGATACGCTGTTTAATTCGCTAAGATTAGTTTCACCAGGATCATATCCTACGACGAATGCGTACTTGATTTCGTCTCCGTATTCTATTCCAGAAAGAGTGGTGCTGTATCCTACAACCTTTTCAATCCCGTTGACTCTCTTTAT
>Ga0123519_10013268_pt1 | contig 11866 bp, 8 predicted proteins | sample YelNatPaOPRAMG02_FD_87396 | JGI IMG/M metagenome (GOLD analysis project Ga0123519, IMG submission 87396) | Hot spring microbial communities from Yellowstone National Park - Yellowstone National Park OP-RAMG-02 (version 2) | ecosystem: Environmental > Aquatic > Thermal springs > Hot (42-90C) ... | reverse complement strand
TAGACAAGATTTCGCGTAAGACCGAGAATGTTTCGATAACCCGCGATGTTTCAGGCGAGGGCGTCCAGCAGGCGCTCCTGAAGATTCTTGAAGGGACAATAGCGCGCGTTCCGCCCGGCGGCGGCCGGAAGCACCCCCAGCAGGAATACATCAAGATAAATACGGAACATATCCTGTTCATCTGCGGCGGTGCGTTTGTGGGGTTGGACGCAATCGTCAAACGCCGCATGAGCGTCGGCAGCCTGGGTTTCTCGGCTGGCGAAAAGAGCGATCCGTATGCGGCTTACCAGGAAGAGGGCATGGCGATTGAACCTGAGGATCTCATCAGGTATGGATTGATCCCTGAGATGGTCGGAAGGCTGCCCATAACCGCAGTCCTTGCCGATCTTGCGGAGGACGACCTGGTGAGGGTGCTCACCGAACCGAAGAATTGCATGATCAAGCAGTACCAGAAACTGCTTGCGATGGAAGGGATAACGCTCAATTTCACCGAAGGAGCGCTGCGCGAGCTGGCGCGGATCGCGGTCAGACGCAAGACCGGTGCAAGAGGCCTGAGGGCCATTCTGGAAAAGCTCATGCTTGAGGTCATGTATCAGGGCAAGGACGCGGCTTCGCGGAACGGTGTCATAACAGTGACAAAGAACGTGGTCGCGCGTAAATCTCTGGAATCGCCTGATTCTGCCGCCGAAGTTCCTGCGGCATGAGTTTTTCTGCCCGCCCTGTCAGGGGGTTTTAAGCGGTCCTGCCGGCCTGTTGCCGGGCCCGAGCACAAGCACCAATGGTTTGTGAGCCTGCGCCTTTTCCTCAGGCATGGCGGCAAACGCGAAGACGATCAACCTGTCTCCGCGCGAGCCCAGGTGGGCTGCGGCGCCATTGAGACATATTGTTCCGGATCCCGCCGGCGCGGGTATGGCATAGGTTTCAAAGCGTTCGCCGTTTCTGAGATTCGCAACAAGGATTTTTTCGTGCGGCAGAATGCGCACGGCCGCCATAAGATCTGAATCAATGCACAGGCTTCCTTCGTACTCCAACTGAACGTCCGTAACCGTGGCGTTGTGCAATTTTGACTTGAGCATCGTGACCAGCATTCTTTTCTCCAATCTGGTCAGGCATATTAGGCAGGACGGCCCACAGAATCAAGAGCCAGGAGGCGTTCAGGACGGATCGGTTTGCGCCTCTCTGGTGTTGATGCGCTGTTCAGCGTTCATTTTCCGCTCCTGCCGCAGACTTCCCGCCAGCCATTCCAGGAGCTGCTCCCGCGTGTGAAACCGTCCTTCGAGCTGCGCATCGTAAGCTGCGCGGCGCCATCGGCCCACATCCGGCCCCTCGGGGATTCCCATTGCCATGATGTCGTTTCCGGTAATCCATGGCTTGGGCAGGACCGGTTCGGATGCCATTTGTTCCAGGAACTTGACGAGAAAATTGTAGTTCTCAAGCTTTCTATGGCTCGCCAGACAGTCGAGGCGGTGAAGCTCAAGTTCCAAGGGAAAATGCGAAGAGCCGGCCATGCGCCTGAGCGTTGACCGGCGCATCCTTTGCGACTCGGCAATCCTCATGTGATTTCTGATGCATTCGCCCACTGTTTCGATTGTGGCAGAAGGGAATTTCAACCGGCGCATGATTGCCCGCGCCAGCTCGGCTCCCTTCTCGGCATGATTTGGGAAACGCAGGCGGCCATCGCTCGCCTTTTTGGCAGTGGCAGGCTTGCCGACATCGTGCAGCAGGACGGCCCATGCAAGCGCCTCGGACCGATCCTCCATCATATCCAGCATGAGAACCGTGTGAACGAATACGTCGCCTTCCGGGTGGAATTCAGCCGGCTGTTCCTGGCCTTTCATTGCAGCCACCTCAGGCAGGATATGAGCGAGCAGCCCGCAGGAGTCCAGCAGTTCAAGTGCCTTTCCGGGATGAGCAGCCTCGACAAGCAGCCTGGTCATCTCGTCGCGCACGCGCTCAGCGCTGATTCTGGTTATCAGCGCTGCGTTGCGCCGGATGGCTTCCATCGTTGGTTCGGCGATTCTGAAATCAAGAGTTGAGGCGAAGCGCGCGGCTCTGAGCATTCTGAGGTGGTCTTCCTTGATTCGAGCTTCGTCGTTGCCGACGAACCTGATGATCTTGAGCTCCAGGTCCTTTCTGCCTCCAACGTAGTCAAGCAGATTGTCCGCGATCGGATCATAGAAGAGGGCATTGACCGTGAAATCCCTGCGCATGGCGTCCTGTTCGGGATCTGCAAAGGCCACCGCATCTGGGTGGCGGCCGTTGCTGTACGATACATCCGCCCGAAAGGTCGCTATTTCAAACATGGCGTCTTCCACAGGCGAGCGCACCACGCCGAACGCTTTTCCCACTCCGACAGAGCCCGGAAAAAGCGCCATAATGTCGTCGGGAGAGGCGTTGGTGGTTATATCGTAATCCTTGGGAGTCCGGCCGAGCAAAGTGTCTCGGACGCAACCGCCGGCCCAGTAGGCTTTGAAACCGGCGTCCTGCAAAATTTTCACGGCCATGCGGGCAAGGGCTGCATGACGGCCAGGCGGTTGCTGATTGCTTTCACATGGCATGAACAATCTCCCGCAGAATCAGACGCAGCGCGGCGGTCATCGTGCGCCGGGCGGACGAAGCGGCTCGGAGCACATCCTCATGCGTGGTTATTCCTGAAGCGCCGGCCGCGTTGGATATGAACGAAACTGCTGTCACCTGCAATCCTGCGGCATGAGCCAGAATGGCCTCCGGGACGGTTGACATGCCGACAGCGTCGGCTCCGAGCCTTCTCAGTGCTGATGCTTCTGCCGGTGTTTCATAGCATGGGCCGGAGACCGCGACGTAGATTCCAAAATGGGCAGGCAACGAAGACCCGCGCATGGCGCGCAGAACCCGCCGCGCCACTGCTTCATCGTATGTTCCGGACAGATCCGGGAACCGAGGCCCCCAGAAATGCTGGTGGGGTCCGATCAGAGGGTTTGATCCCATGAGATTCAGGTGATCGCGTATTATCATGAACGAGCCGGGCGGAATTCGGCTCCTGAGGCTGCCTGCCGCGTTTGTGAGCAGAATGTGGCGACAGCCTGCCCTCACCGCAGCGTACACGGGAAAAGCGACAGGGGCCCATCCGTTGCCCTCGTAAAAATGCCTTCGTCCTCTGAAGATGAGAAAGCGTTTGCCATGGAGACGGCATGAGTCAAGCCTTCCGGCATGGCCATCCACTCCGCAACCCGCAACAATTTTGATGCGGGAGTACGGCATGGACCGATCGGGGCGAACAAAGTCAATGGCATCAGACCACCCGGATCCGAGAATGACCGCCGCGTCGGCATTCGGAACCTCAAGCGTTCTGCGAATGTGTTGGTATCCTTTTTCAAGAAGATCAGTCTTCATGAGAAACTACACTCTGGAGGCCAATCCATCGAGCTTTGAGAAATGGCCTTTTGCTTACATTTTCAGTATTCACTCTCTGGCGCGTGCATATTCAATCCTTTGCGCCCGAACACCATGCTCTTCCGACAGGTTCATAAAGTCCTGTCATTTCGCAAACGCAAAATCCGGGCTGAAACGCAGAATCCGGGTTCAAAGGCCAAATGCTGGTTCAAGCGTGAATGCCAAGGCCGGCGAGCCTGCGTCTCAATTTGCCCCGTGAAAGTCCGAGCAGTCTGGCAGCGGCCGAAACGTTGTTTCCACAACGCCTGAGAGCCTCCTGATAAAGGCTCCTCTCGACATTTTCAAAACACAGGGCTTCTTCAGGCAGAGACGACAAGGGGGTGTGGTTGGAGGAGGCTGGCCTTTCCTCAGTGTGCAAATCGGGCAGGTCATTCGCGGCAATCATCCCGTCATGTTTGCATTTGATGACAGTGTTTTCTATTATATTCCGCAGTTCCCTCACGTTTCCCGGATAGTCGTACGCCACAAGAGTCCGCATGGCGTCGTCGGCCACGCCTTCGATGTTCTTGCCCATCTCCGCAGCATAATGGAGTGTGAAGAAAAGCGCCAGCATGGGAATGTCTTCCTTTCGCTCGCGGAGGGGCGGAATGCTGATATGGCAGACCATCAGACGATAGAGGAGGTCTTCACGGAACTTTTTCTGCTTTACCAAGTCGCCGAGATCCTGATTGGTGGCCGCTATGATTCTCACGTCGGCTTGGCGCTCATGGTGTTCTCCAATGGGAAGGTAAGTCTTGTTTTCGAGGAAACGAAGAATCTTTGATTGTGACTTCATTGGAAGATCGCCAATTTCATCCAGAAACAGGGTTCCACCCTCGGCAGCCTCAACATAGCCGGCCCTTGTTTCGACAGCGCCGGTGTAAGAGCCTTTTCTGTGACCGAACATTTCCGACTCGAACAGATCTTCAGGAACAGAAGGACAGTTCAGCGTGAGAAACGGCTTGCGATTTCTTGGACTGGCAAAATGAATGGCGGAAGCGACAAGTTCCTTTCCAGTGCCGCTCTCGCCGGTTATCAGAACGGTAGAGTTGAAAGCAGCGATATCAACTATGTCCGACGCAATCTTCTGCATCGCAGGCGACCTGCCGATCATGACTTTGCGGATCTCAGCCGATGCCAACTGGCCTGAGAGCAGGTCAACCTGCTCGGCCAGAATTTCCTTCTGCATGGAAACAAGCCTGAATCGGCGTGTTCTCTCGAGCGCTGCGCAAAGCGCCGAAGCATTGAAAGGCTTCTCAAAAAAGTCGGCGGCTCCTTCCCGAAGCGCTCTGATGGCAATGTCGAGTTGTCCATGCGCGGTGATGAAAATGACATCGCATCGCGGGTCTATCTGCTTCACCCTCTTTAGCACCTCAAATCCGTCGCAGCCGGGCATGCAGATGTCGGTGATGACAATATCAGCGCCGTTGCGTTCGATCCATTCGAGGCCGGACTTTGGGTCACGGAATCCCGTGACAGGAAATCCAAAAGTGCCCAGAGTGGTTTCCAGGCTGTGGAGCACCATTGGATCATCGTCAATCAAGACAAGTTTGATCGCCGGTGTTTCGGGTTTGTCCATAACCACATACATTCAACAGACAATGAGATTGCCTGTCCAGAATGTTTTGCCCGAATCTTTTGGGAGAAGGCTCTTCGACGCAGGCGCGGGCTCGACTTTGGCGCGCAAAAGCGGTTAGATGCGGGGAATGAAATTGCTGCGCAGACCGGAAGTGAGCACCGGTTTTCTGTTGTCATGCCTGTGTCTTAGTATCGTTTGTGCTGTTGCGGCAGTATACGCAAACAGTCTTAGGAATCCGTTCATCTTCGACGATGGAGTGGTTCTTTCACGCATTCCACGGGATACTCAGCTCTGGCCGTTGCCCATAAACTCGCGGTGGCTCGTTGATGTCAGCTTCCGCCTGAACTATCTGATCTCGGGCGCCAATCCCGCCGGCTTCAGAATTGTCAATGTCGCCATTCATGCGCTGGCGACGCTGGCATTGTTTGGGTTGGTTCTTGAGACCGCGGCGCTTCCCAGGTTTTCGGGTTGTTTTGGCAACAGCGGAGTATGGCTTGCCTGGGTGTCCGCGCTGGCTTGGGGGTTGCACCCCTATCACGTTCAGAGCGTTGCATATGTGTGCCAGAGATATGAGTCTGCGATGGGGCTCTCGCTTTTTGTATGTCTTTGGTGCTTTGCCAGAGGGGCGCGTTCTCCGCGGCCGAGGCTGTGGTTCGACCTGTCCGTAGTTGCGGCCATTGCGGGAATGGGCGCGAAGGAGGTGATGGTCGCAGCGCCGGGGCTTGCGCTCATATATGACTATGTCTTCGTGTGCGAGACCCCCGGTGAAATATGGAAAAGGAGAAAAGCTGTTCATGCGGCTCTTGCGGCATGCTGGGCGCTGGCGTTCGTATTGTGGATAGGCGCGGAGGCCGAGAGGATGGAGAGAGGTGAAGCAGGCGTTGAAAGACCGGAGCGCTTTGCATACCTCCTGACCCAGTCCTCTGTAATTGTTCGCTACATCGTCAATGCGTTCGTCCCAGGCGGCCTGTGCTTCGATTACGGATGGGAGGTCGCCTCGTCGTGGACAGAGGCATTGCTGCCGGCTGCGACAGTATGGCTGCTCGTGATTGTCAGCGTCTACCTGGTGTTTCGACGCAGTGCATCAGGTTTTCTCGGTGCTGCTTTTTTCCTTATCCTTGCGCCCACGTCGAGTGTGCTTCCGCTTGAGGACCCGGCATTTGATCATAGGATGTATGCGCCTTTGGCGAGCATCGCTGTCGGATTGGTCTTCGGAGTGTACAGGATGATCAAAGTGGTTGCCGGCGGCCGCATGGGGAAGGTGTTGATGTTTGTCGCGGTTTGCATGATTGTGTTTCTGGGAATGCTCACTGTTCAGAGGAACAGGATTTTTTCCTCGGAACTGTCCCTGTGGACGGATGTTGTCTCAAAAAGGCCTGGAAACTTGAGAGCCAGAAATGAGCTTGCGATAGCCCTTTCCGAAAGTGGTCGCCTGGATGAAGCAAAAATGGAACTGTCACGGGTCCTTGACGCCACCGCGTCAGTTGAACCCTGGCATCCTGACTGGCCGGCTAAGCCATTGCCTGCCAATTCCATGAGAGCGAACAGGTTTCGGGCCTTGGCCAATATGGCTGTTACTTTGGAAAGAGAAGGAAAATTCGAGTCTGCGCTCGAATACTATACCGAGGCGTTAAGAATAGTGCCGTTTTCAGAGCAAGTCAGAGACATGATGAGGAAAGCGCTGAAGGCCATGGAGGCAGGTGAAAGGCAGCGCAGCGGCTCAGGAGACGGAGAAAGGGAAAAACGGAGCGAATCTGAGCGGAATGCTCTTCGATAAGGCTGTACACGAGGGTCATTCCTTTGGCCCAAAACCTGTAACAAAAGAAAACCCTCGTCCGAATGGACGAGGGTTTTCTTCAATTTTGTCAACCAAGCTTACCCAACAGGCAGCCTGTGAGTGGTGGCTCCCGAGAAGTTACATCTCGGATTCTGGTTCATTCTGCCATATGTATAGCTGCCACCTGCCGGACAGACAGGCGTGGTATTACCCTTGATGTACTGGTTTACGATCGTTGTGACAGCCTGGTCCGTATCGCCCCAGCGCTCTGCAAGAGCTGCCTGCTCCTTACCGGAATCAATCATCCGGAGGTTATTGATGCAGGCATTCTGCTGGGCAGTATTCCTGGCTTTCACGAACGAAGGGATGGCTATCGCGGCCAAAAGGCCTATGATCGCCACCACGATCATGATTTCTACCAGGGTGAAACCCAATTTTTTCATGTTTTGTGCCTCCTGTGTTATGTTGCTATAGCAACCCCTCAGTCTCTGTCTGCAACCCTGCTCTGCCTACAGAGAGAGAAGGTCAAGTTATGTAAGCAGGGGCCATGCCAAATACGTATTTGACGCCTTCGCAATAGCGCAAAAGTGAGACTGCTGTTTTTGCCTGAAAAATTGCATGTTTTTTCAATGGCTACAACAAGCTCCCTTTCCAAGAAGAAAAAAGCATGTCACTTTTGATAAAACGACAATAGCGTTCTAGACAATGCAACAGGTAAAAAATTCTTTATGAACGATAGCCCTGTTGCGGAAGTGTTATGGCTGTGGCATGGTTTGAATCTGTTGAGGCTGGTACGCCAATCGAAAAAGCTCGGTTTGTACAAGAGAGGGGAAAACTTCGTCCCAGATGGCATCGAATGCGTAAAAGGTGCGTGCTACTCCTGAGCTTCGGGCATCTTACGGTAGAGGGTGGCAAGGCTGATCTTGAGAGCCTTTGCCGCTTTTTCCTTGTCTCCGCCTGTTTTGGCAAGCACCTGTTGAAGATATTCCTTTTCCTTCGCTCTTATAAAGGCTTTGAGCGATCTTGCCTTGGCTGCTCCTGCACTGTCGGCTTGAGATGAGGCTGTCTGTTTGACCGGTGTCGCGGCTATCTTTGGCGGGAGGACGTCCTTTGTGATCTTGTTGTCCTTTGCAAAGGTCATGGCGTGTTTGATCGCATTCTCAAGCTCGCGAACATTGCCTGGCCATGAATATGACTCCAGAATTGCACAGACCTCCGGATCCAATGTAGGAGGAGTCTGGCCGGAGGAGGTTTCCTTTCGGAGGATATGGTACGCGAGAGGCAGGATGTCTTCCTGCCTTTCTCTGAGAGGTTTGATCTCTATCGGAATGACACTGAGCCGAAAATAGAGGTCCTGTCTGAACTTTCCTTCGGCTATCAACTGGTCAAGGGGAGTGTTTGTCGCCGCAAGCACGCGCACATCCACGCTTATATTTTCGTTTCCGCCGACCGGGCGTATCTCCTTTTCCTGGAGCACTCGCAGGAGCTTGCCCTGAATCGGAAGGCTCATCGCGCTGATCTCGTCGAGGAAGATGGTCCCGCCGTTGGCGGTCTGAAAGAGTCCCTCCTTGTTTGTCGTGGCGCCTGTGAAGGCCCCCTTGACGTGGCCGAACATTTCCGACTCGAGCAGCGGTTCGGGCAGGGCCGCGCAGTTTACGGCGACAAAGTTCTTGTCCTTGCGTCTGCTATAGGCATGAATGGCCCTTGCCACAAGCTCCTTGCCCGTGCCGCTTTCGCCGTGTATGAGCACAGTGGTGTCTGTGGGCGCGACTCTTTTGACCATTTCGCAAACCTGTTTCATGGCCGGGCTTTCTGCGATGATGTTCTCGAGCTGATACCGCGTGCCCAGTTGCGCCTTGAGGTCAGCGTTTTCAGTCATGGCTCGGTTGTATTCGAGAGCCCGCTGCACGGTCACCAGAAGCTCGTCCACTTTGAACGGCTTCGTGATGTAGTCGAAGGCGCCCAGCTTGAGCGACTCGATTGCCGTCTCAACCGACCCATAGGCCGTCAGCATAATGACCGCCATGTTCGGCCGGGTTGAATGAACTATCTTCAGAAGATCCATGCCATTGACCGGGTTCATCCGAATATCGGATATCATGAGATCGAACTCTTCGTTTGCGGCAAGAATTTCCTTGGCTTTTTCTCCGCCGAGCGCGGTGGTGACAGTGTAGCCTTCGGCCTTGAGGAGCGTCGAGAGAACGCTCAGGATGCTGGGCTCGTCATCTACAAGCAATATCTTCGCCATGGCCGCACGCCAGTTGAAGCTCTGACTCTAGAAATAGCCTACACCTGCGAACGCATGGTGTAAAGAGATATTCTCATTTTTTAGGTTTATAAAAAAAGCAAATCTGAAATCGGTCACGCCACGCCGCATGCCATGGCCGGATGACTGCGTTCAGGTCTGCTTATTCCTCGCAACAGCTCTCAACCCGCGCCGCCGCCGCTGACGACTTCGCCCATTTTGAATATGGGCAGGAACATGCACAGGACTATACCGCCGATGATGACGCCGAGAAACACCATCAACAAAGGTTCGAGGAGCGATGTGAGGCCTTCGAGCATGGTTTCGACTTCACTGTCGTAGAAATCGGCGATGTTGTCCATCATCTCATCAACTTTACCGGTTTTTTCGCCTGCCTGCAGCATGCGCACCAGCAGCATGGGGAATACGGGCTGGTTGACCAGCGCGCTCGAGAGGGGTTCACCCTTCTCCACAGTCTCTTTGGCTTTGAGAATGACCGCTGTGGCAACCTTATTGCCGGTGGCTCCGGCCGCTATATCGAGAGCGTTCAGGATCAGAACTCCGCTTCTGGTGAGCTGGCCGAAAGTTCGGGCGAAACGGGCTGCGGCGACTTTGCGATTGAGTTCTCCAAAAACGGGAGCTTTGAGAAGGAAGCTGTCGAACGCGAACGCGCCCTGCGGCGTTTGCTTCCATTTCTTGAATGCTATGACCACGGCGGCCAATGCGCCGAAAACAAAAATGCCCCGGCGTTTCAGAAAATGGCTCATGTCAAGAAGCGCCTGAGTCGGCCCCGGAAGTTTGGCTCCGAAGTCGGCGAACATTTCGCCGAAAACCGGCACAACGAAGATGATCATGGCCACGGCAATGGTCAACGCCAGGCACAAGACGATGGTCGGGTACATCATGGCGGACTTGACCTTGCGTTTCAGTGCGGCGCTGGCTTCCAGAAACCCTGCGAGACGTCCGACGGTTTCGGCGAGCTGACCGCCTGTTTCGCCGCCTCGGACCATGTTCACATACAGATCATTGAATATCGAGGGATAGGGCCGGAGCGCCTCGGAGAAAGCGGATCCGTTTTCGATGCTCTTCTTGATCCTCCCTATGACGGCCTTGAAATTGGGGTTTTCAGCCTGTTCCTCGAGCGCTTCAAGAGAAGCCACGATGGGCATTCCAGCCGAGAGCATGGCGGCAAGCTGTCTGGAGAAGGTCGGCAAGTCCTTGTCAACTATCTTGCCTGCTCCGGGAATGCGCTGGGATTGTTTCCCCTGTGTTTTGGCTGAAGAGGGGGGCGCCTTTGCGGACGAATGAGAGTCGGCTGATGACGCTGCTGGTGTTGCTCGTACGACGGGACTCATGGTGCCACACCCCCCCTTGCTTCGCTTATTCAGAACTGCCGGCCACCCTAAGCGCCGTTTCCACGCTTGTCAAACCCTCTTTGACGCGGTTGAGGGCTCCATAGATGATGGGAATCATGCCTTTGGAAACCGCGATGTCCCGGATTTCGGCCGCGACAGCCTGCCGTAGAATCGCCACGCGGATGTCGTCGTCTATCGGCAGGACTTCCATTATCGAGCCGCGTCCAAGGAATCCGGTGTTGTGGCACTTCGGGCATCCCTGCGGTCCGTAAATGGTGGTTCCTTTGAAGAATTCCGGATCAACGCCGTATTCCTTCAGCAATTCCTTGTTCGGGGCAACCTCCTTCTTGCAGTTCGGACACAGCTTTCTGAAGAGACGTTGCGCCTGCGTCAATATGACGGACGAGGCCAGGAGGAATGGCTCCATGCCCATGTCGAGCAGGCGGGTTACGGCTCCGGCGGCGTCGTTTGTGTGGAGGGTGCTGAGCACCAGATGGCCGGTGAGGGCAGCCTTGATCGCAATCTCGCAGGTCTCGGCATCTCTTATTTCTCCGATCAGCACCACGTCCGGGTCCTGCCGCAGAATCGCGCGAAGAGCGGATGCGAAAGTCAGCCCCACATCTGCGTTTATTTTCACCTGATTGATGCCGGGGAGCTGATACTCAACCGGGTCTTCGCACGTGACGATGTTGATGTCCGGCTTGTTCAACTCCTGCAGGGCCGAGTACAGGGTTGTGGTCTTGCCGCTGCCGGTGGGGCCGGTTACCAGGATGATTCCATGCGGCTGGGCGATTGCGTATCTCATCGCGTCAAGCGCATGTCCGTCCAGGCCCAGGGAGGCAAGATCCGGAAACAGGGCGTTCTTGTCAAGCAGGCGGAGCACAACCTTGCCGCCGAATATGGTGGGAAGAATGCTGACCCGAACGTCAATCTTCTTGCCCAGGGCCTGGATTCTGAACCGCCCGTCCTGAGGTATCCGCTGCTCGCCGATGTCCAGGTCGGACATGATCTTAACGCGCGATATGATTGCGTTCTGAAGGCTTTTCTGTATGTGGGGGCGCTCGATGAGCACCCCGTCAACCCTGTAGCGAAGCCGGACATAATCCTCCTGCGGCTCGATGTGTATGTCCATGGCGCGCAGCCTGATTGCCTCAATCAGGAGCATGTTGACCATGCGCACGACCGGCGCATCCGCCGCTATTTCCATCATTTCCTCGAGGCTTTGTTTGCCCTCTTCCTCCTGTCCGGTCACATCGAGATCGCCCTCTCCGGCCTTCATGATTTCCTCCATGTCGAGGTTCCCGGAGGCGGAGGAAACGCTGCTTTCGAGAATTCGCTGGACATCCTTTTCGCTCGCCACCACCGGCGTTACATCCAGGCCGGTTGCAGCGCGCAACTCATCGAGGGCAAAAATGTCGAAGGGGTCTCCCATCGCGACCGTGATTCCTTTGCCGACGCGCGCCACAGGTATCATCCTGTGGCGGGTCCACAGATCGTTG
>Ga0123519_10013267_pt1 | contig 11868 bp, 5 predicted proteins | sample YelNatPaOPRAMG02_FD_87396 | JGI IMG/M metagenome (GOLD analysis project Ga0123519, IMG submission 87396) | Hot spring microbial communities from Yellowstone National Park - Yellowstone National Park OP-RAMG-02 (version 2) | ecosystem: Environmental > Aquatic > Thermal springs > Hot (42-90C) ... | reverse complement strand
GTGTCACTTAATAGCCTGACATCTGGGCTGCATACTTTTGAGGTAAAAGCGAGAGATGTATCGGGCAATGAGGATACTACTCCTGCTATTAGGACATTCACTCTGCGGTTGGATCCGCCGGTGATCACTAATGTGCAGTCAAGTGTAGCTCAAATGCAATGTACGATAACGTGGACGACGGATGTCCCGTGTAGTTCACAGGTCCTGTATGGGGAGACAGCTGACTATGTTTCACAGTCACCGCTATACGGTTCTCTAGTAACCTCTCATAGTGTGGTGCTTAGTGGGCTGAGCCCTGGTACGACTTATCACTATGCAGTGCGTTCCAAAGACTCTTGTGGCAGAGAGGCTGTGTCGGATGATCAGGTCTTCACAACTCCTCCGGATACTGGCGAGCCTAACACTTGGTTTACGAGCGGACCTGCTGATGGCGGTTTGGTTTGTAGCACTTCACAGCAATTCTGCTGGAGCGGAAGTGACACTGCGACCCCGACGAGCCAATTGACTTACTCCTACAAATTGGATACGGGCTCTTGGTCGACACCTACTGCTGAAACTTGCCGAACTTTCACAGCGTTAACAGAGGGCACTCACACCCTGTATGTCCGTGCGCATGACACTTCGGGTAATGTCGATTCAACGCCAGCGCAGCGGACGTTTAGGGTGGATCTCTCTACTGGTACGGTTTCCAATGTTAATGCTGTTGCAGGTTCCACCGAGGCTACAGTGGTTTGGCGGACCAGCGAACCAATGGATTCGCAGGTGGAATATGGCACTACGGCGAGTTATGGTTCCGTGACGCCGCCTAATCCTTCGCTAGTTACAGACCACACTGTTGTCATTCCGAATCTTTTACCCGAAACTACTTATCACTACCGCGTCAGATCAAGGGATGGCTGTGGTAGAGAGGCTATCTCGGCGGGTTACACGTTTACAACGAAAGCAGATAAAACAGCCCCACAAACGATTATAACCTCGGGTCCTCCGGCGAACGGTAAGGCTTGTTCTACTACTGTGGATTTCTGCTGGTCGGGAAACGATGATGCTACTCCAATAGCCGAGCTTGTATATTCGTACAAGGTGGATGATCAGCCATGGAGCGAGTGGACTGCAGAGGTTTGTCGTCAATTCACGAATCTGGCCGAAGGTCTCCATACGTTTATGGTTAAGGCTAAGGACAGCGTAGGAAATGAAGATGTGAGCCCCGCAGTCAGGTACTTCTATGTTGACCTAACACCACCAACCATATCGGAAGGCAGCATTACGGCTTCACCTAGACAGACTACTTGCATTATCAACTGGCGAACTGGAGAGCCGGCAACCGCTCAGGTAGAATACGGTCCTACAACGGCATACGGTAAGTTTTCTGCTGTGGATTCCAATATGCTATCGGTACATAAAGTTACTATTAGCGGACTTACCCCCGAAACGACTTACCATTACAGGGTACGGTCAAGTGACGGATGCCAAGAAGTTATATCCGAGGACTATACGTTTACCACAACAGCTATTCAGCCTCCTAATTTGCGACCCACTCAGTTGACCTTGCCAATAACGACGTCCGCACATTCGATGGTGAAAATGAGCTGGGTTGTGCAGAATGCAGGTCCCGGGGATGCAGATGGTTCGTGGACGGACAAGCTTTACTTCTCCGAGGATGACGTTTTGGACGAACAAGATATTTTGCTTTGGCAGGGCTCGACAAGTGGACCTTTGCCTGTGCCCTACACATACTCCAAGCAGGCCGATATTGAGATGCCGATGAAACCTGTCGGATTGTACTACGTGATACTCAAAACTGACGCTGGCAGCACCGTGCAGGAGACCAACGAACTAGACAACGTTCTAGCGCAGCCGGTCACATTTACAGCTGACAAACCGTTGATTGCTGCGCCAGGTAGTATTGCCGTTCGTCTTGACCCGCAGGTGGCGGCCTATGGGCAATTCGATCTATCAAACATCGGTAGTGCTGAGCTGACGGGTATTTCGGTAGCTATTGTCGACGCCCCTGGGAATATCAATCTCAGCGTCTCTAACGTGACACCTACAATGTCACCACTTACAAACCGTCGCATCAGCTATCAGGTGACTGCGATAGACGAGTCTGTGTTGACTGCGTCGCCGAAGGTAGTATTCACGACAAACGAAGGCGCATCCGCCACAGTGACTTTTGAACTTACTGTTAGACCGAGACAGCCGAAACTTGTTGCGAATCCCGGTTACTTGGCTGGTCCAATGATTCGTGGCAAGCAGACATTCTATGAGTGCGAAATTGTTAATCAGGGCGGGGTTCCGGCTAACGACTTGCGCGTTCTGGTACCGACTGCAACTTGGTTAAGCCTGGTGACTCCTGCAGATCTTGGCAGTATAGGTCCGGGAGAAAAGAAGACTGTTTCGCTGTCGCTGATGCCGCCGAGTGACATGCCTCTTGGCGATTACACCAGCAACTTCGTGATTGTTGGTACCAATGCCAATTTATCGGTCGGTTTCCGCTTCACGTGTGTTTCGACACAGATAGGCGGGCTCAAGGTCTATGCCGAGGATGAATTCACAGCGTTTGCCGAAGATCACCCTTACGTTTCTGGTGCCAAGGTTACGCTAAAAGACTACACAACTGGCGAGCTAAAGTACGAAGGAACGACTGGACCTGACGGAATTTGGCTGAATGAGAACATCATAGAAGCAAACTACTACCTAGAGGTTACCGCGGAGAAACACGGTACATATCGATCTCCTATTCAGATTGTAGCTGGTCAAACCAAGGAAGTTCACGCGTTTATACCGCGGCAGCTGGTTACCTACAAGTGGACAGTTGAGCCCATTATGATCGAGGACAAATATCGCGTTGTGCTTGAAGCCACGTTTGAAACGCATGTGCCGGCACCAGTGGTTACGATCGAACCGCGAACGCAGATAGCTCCGGTGGTTGAAGGGCAAACTGCTGTTAACTACATAACCATAACAAACCACGGTCTAATATCGGCGCATGATGTGGAGGTCAGGATTGGTGACACGGCAAACTGGTATGTGACGCCGGGGATCCGAAATATTGGCGAGCTGCCTGCAATGACTTCCGTGCGAGTGCCGATCTACATTCGAGCGAAGTCCGACGGACCGATTACTGACCTACCGGACGTTGCAACTTCAACCTTGGCAGCCCAGGCAGTTGCCTCTGCTGCGGCTGCGTCTGCGCCTACCGCTAATCTTAAAGAAGGTGGCGGAGGTGGGCAAACTGGCGGCGGCCAGCCAAGCCTGTGCGATATTCTCAATGGAGCGGTAGTACACATTGTGTATTGTTCAGGGGGTCAATGGAAGACAGCGGACTTTAGCTTATCACCGATATTAATGCTTCTCAACTTGCTTGATGCGCTTGGATGCCTAACGGGAAATATTCAAAGCTGTTTGTCGCTTGCTTGTGGATTGGCTCAAGTAGATCCTTGTATTTGTGCGTTGATAGATCCGCTTTCGGTTGGCGGTGCAGTTAACATCGCTCAATGCCTCGCTTGCCATGGCTTCCCAGGTGCTGGCGGTGGAGGTGGCGGAGCCGGCGGTGGAGGCGGCGGCGGAGGCGGAGGTGTGACTTGGGGTCCTGGTGGCATCTCCGGTCCAGCGAGCATTGAGGAAGAAGTGCCATGCGACCCAGCCACCCGGCCACAAAGTTTGTTTGGTGTGTTTGGAGAATTTGCTCCGAATCCCGTTTCGACGGTGACGATAACATCTCCGCCGGACATTGCTAAGTACGGTGGCAAATTGGTGCGCCATAGGGTAAATGTGCTGCCGTAGAAAGGTGAGGCCAAGAAAGATGAGGACGAGAACAGGTCGTAACATACTGGTGTGCCTTGCAGTCATTTTGCTGATTCCGGCTGCTACGTGGGGTACTGAGTCCGGGATATGCGCAAAGGTTCGAGTGCGTCTGAGTCAAGACGTAGCTTTGACGAGGGCTGCTTTCAAGGCGACGCTTGAGGTTACTAATGCGCCGGAGAACGTGACTCTCGAGAACGTGAGGGTGACCTTGGATATTCGCAATGAAGCCGGCGAGGATTCGATAAGTCTATTCGGGATCCGTCCGCTGGAACTGACCGGGATAACGAACATTGATGGTCAGGGGACAATTCCGCCTGGGACAACTGTGCAAGCTGTCTGGATTATTATCCCAACACGCGACGCAGCTCCCGAAGCTCCAACCAGATACACCGTCGGCGGCACTTTATCTTATAAGCAATCAGGCGAGCAGATAAATATGCCCCTTTTCCCGGCCCCGATCTTGGTCAAGCCAGATCCCCTCCTATACCTAGATTATTTTTGGGTGCGCTATGTTTATGCGGACGATGCACGCACTCCGGAAATTGAGCCGTCTGAACCTTTCCCTTTAGGTTTGATTGTCAGGAATGAGGGCAAGGGTGTTGCCTATAACATGCGCATCACCAGTTCTCAGCCAGAGATAGTCGAGAATGAGAAGGGTTTGGCTATAACTTTCCAGATAATTGCTTCTCAAGTTAACGACCAGGAGGTTAGTCCATCACTGACGGTCAACTTGGGGGATATTCCACCTGCTAGCACGGCTGTAGCTCGGTGGTATATGACGTCTACACTTGCTGGCACGTTTTCTGAGTACAAAGCGAGCTTCGAGCATGTAGACGAATTAGGGGATAAGCGCCTTTCGCTAATAGATGAGGTGCGAATTCATGAACTGAATCACTGCGTGCGCATAGACTTGCCCGAAGACGACAAAAAGCCAGATTTTTTAGTAAACGACTTCCCGGATGACGAACATCTGCCCGACAAGGTCTACAATTCGAACGGCACAGTTGCTGACGTATCTGTTGCAACAGATGCTGCGATTCACGGTGGTCTCGGGTTCGGAAACTTATCGGTGCAGCTTACTGCTAATTGTCCTAGTGGGTGGGTTTACATCGAAGCGGATGATCCCGGGCGAGAGATTTATAAACTTGTCAGAGTAGTGCGCGACGATGGGCGTGAAATATTAGTAGGTGACAATGCTTGGACGACTCATCGCACGACCTGTCCAATTGGTCAGGGTTGTATGCGTGTTCACAAGGTGCACCTGTTCGATTACGACAGCACTGGTGTGTATACGCTTTACTACGAGCCGAAAGCCGCCCCTTCAAGTTATTCACTAAATGATGTCAAGGGACTGCGCGACGGGGAATGGGTGGAGCTAGGATGCACTGAAGGTCTAGTCGTGACTGCTGTTTTCCCAGAAGCGTTTTATGTGGAGCGACCTGATCGCACGGTCGGAATCCGAGTGTCAAAACAGGGTTCGGTGGTTCCAGGTATGCAAGTGGCAATCACAGGGCAAATGGCAACAACTCCCTGGCTTGAACGGTACATATCGGCGACCGCCGTGCAGGTGTGCTCAAATGAGCTTGTGACCATAGAACCAGTTGGCGTAACCACGAAGTCACTTGGTGGTGGAGCTTTTATGTACGATTTACTCACCGGCGCTGGTCAACGTGCAACTCAGGCCTATCAGTGGTTAAAGCAAGATTCGGGATTTGTGCGCTCCGATGTGCCAATGGACGTGCCGGGCCTCAATAACATTGGCTTGCTGGTGAGGGCGTGGGGCAAGGTAGTTTGGAGTGATCCCGCGACGAGCACATTCTACTTGGATAGCTCGGGCGGCTTTGACGACTATAGATTTCCGGATCCAGCCAATAATCAGCCTCCAGGCGTGAGAGTAACGATGCCTTCGTGGGGTATGCCAGTGCCTCCTGTAGGCGCGACTGTATCAGTGACTGGTATCAGCACGTGCTATACAGAACGAGGATACGTCTTCCGCAAGCTTAGGGTTCGTAGCGAAGCCGACGTGCAGATTATTTCGGAGTAGGTGAGCAGATAGGCTAGCGCTAGATCGGAGGGGTGCAGCAGACGGCTCGCACCCCTCCAGATCATTTAGCCAGAGATGTCAATCGGCAAGCCAGTCTCGGCCGATCGGTAAATTGCAGTCACAATTTCGATAGCCTTTCTTGCCTCGTGTCCATCGACTACTGGTGGTCTATCTTCTCTTATTGCCTGGACCATATCTTCTATTTGTGCTTGGTGACCAATTGAAGTGATAGCTGTTGGGTCTGAAGCTCCACTTCCCAGATGTGCGCACTTTTCTTCTGGCTGTGGAGTTTCACCTACATCCCACCAAACGATTCTGCCATCTTCAAGCGCAACAGCGCCCTTTTCGCCCCTAATCTCCAATCGTGCTGGGACACCTTTTTGAGCAGAGGTGCACGCTTCAATCGTCCCCAGTGCGCCGTTTACAAACTGCAAGCACGCGACGGCTGTGTCTTCCACTTCTATTCTTTTGTGCAGCAGGTTCGCCGTATATCCAAAAATACTGGCAACTGGTCCCATCATCCATTGCAGTAAGTCAACGTGATGAATGGCTTGGTTCATTAGTGCACCGCCGCCGTCCATTGTCCAAGTGCCACGCCAGTCGGATGAGTCGTAATACTCTTGTGATCTGTGCCATTTCACGTAGGCGTTGCCCAACGTGAGTTTACCTAGTGTGCCGCTTTCGACGATCTCTCTGACGGCGCGTACGTCAGGCATAAACCGCAGTTGGAAAATTACACCTAATTTGACTTTGGCGGCGTCGCATGCTTGAATGATAGCATCTGCTCGCTCGACGGTTATTTCCAGCGGCTTTTCGACAAGCACGTGCTTACCTGCCTGAGCCGCATCAATGCACACCGGCATATGCATTCCGCTGGGCACACATATGCACACGACATCTACGTCATTCCGCTCGAGCAGAGCTCGGTAATCTGTATAAACGGTAGCATCGCCGGCTATCCTACGTGCTCTTTCTTCGGAGACGTCTGCAACTGCTACTAGTCGAGCGTTAGGGCAATTTGATATAGCTGTTGCGTGCAGAGAGCTAACGGATCCAGCACCGACAATGCCGAATAGGACTTCTTCACAACGCGACATAGGCATGAGCAAAAGGTTCCGATTAGATGATTGGTTCACTATTATAACATAGGTCGCAATGCTGAAAGCAGAACTGGGGGAGCGGATGAATTATTGAACTCTTGCGATATGCAGTACCCAGTCACTTTGCGTGGGTGCGTTCAGCATTTTTTCTCCGCCTGCATGTTCGAATTCGAGGGCGTTTTCAAATCCACCGCTAACCGTGTTCCACCATCGCGCTATGTAGTGTCCCTTTTCAAGTTTTATCCCTACCTTACCGCCATTGGGGAAGTAAGCTACATATTCTTTACCAGGCTTTGCCATGCAGTATCCCTGCCCTGAAGTAACGAGAGTTCTGTTCGGCGCCGAGTGCACGAAATCCCATCCGGACTGGATCAGAAACTGTCTGATATTCTCGCAAACATCAAACGGTTTTGCGGATGGTTCACAGTCTTCTATGTGGAAATGTCCGCCCGAAGTAATAATTATCCAACACATTTTGCGTAACAGACTCGCGTCGGTTACACCATTTGCAAACTCGTCGATGTTGATCGGTTTGCCTTTTGCCCAACGGGACTCGATGTATTGATTCAAAACATCCGGGTTGCGTTCAGCTTCGTTGCCAAAGTGACGGTTAATGATGTCTACTTCGTCGCGGTCGTAAAAAGCTTCCAAATCTTCCTGCAGGCTAGAATAGGATATCAACCTTGGGCAACCCGGATACTTTTCGCGGATGTAATCTTTGATAAACTTGCCCCAGTAAGCTGCCCATTCGGGGTTGTTATAATTCCAGTGCTCATTTTCGATCTCGTAGATCATATTGGAAAATCTGATGGTCTCGTCGATCATCTTCCGAACATATCTTTCCTGATGGTACCGCAAGTTGGGCTTTTCGTGGATTTTGTAGAAATCAGGCGTCCCGTCGCCCGAGGAATCAGGCGTTTCGAGGTTGTTGATATTATGATCGGATGCCCAGGGATTGTTTCCCCATCGATCTTTTGAGGCTGGCGACATTCCACATCGGTCGAACAAGTGAATTTCGCAATATATCCCCGCTCGTTCACAGCGCGCCATTGCGTCACGCAGCCGGTTCCAATACAGAGGGTTCCAAACATTTAGGTCGAGTTTGTAGCCACCGCGTCCGCCCCAGAAACCTCCTGGCGTTTGACTTTCAGCCCAAGGCCATATGGCTACTTTTCCGCCCCAGGGCAGGAAGTGCCAGACGCGTCCGTAAGTGATATTCTTGGTGCGCATTTCAATGATTTGGCGAACGTAGTCACAGTCGCGCGCTGTTGGAACGACTCCGGCGCACGAGGCTATCAGCACCGGTTTGCCGGTGGTTGTTTCTTGGAAGTATCGGGAGTTTTCAGGGTGGATTCGTAAATATCCAGTTGCCGATTGAGCACAAACCGCGATGACTAGTGCTATATAGCAGAGTGTCTTTTTCATAGCAAAAATGTTAGCATAGATGAGTCATTTGTGCAATTGTATGATCCAAAGCTGTCAATTGCTCACATATTGCTGGCTTATGCCAAGTTGCCTGCATGATAAAGCAGGCTTGTGAAGAATTTCAGTGATAGAATGGATGTACCGAGCGGCGTCGTGTCTGGTGCTGGGAAGAAAGGTTTGAGAGGAGGAGATGATATGTTCACAAGACGATTTGCGAAGAAAGTGTACCTAGTGTTTCTGCTAGCAGGTCTCGTGTTTGTGCCGTGCGCTCATTCATCGGCGCGGCGTGTGATCCTTATGATTGGCGATGGCATGGGATTTAAACACGTAGAAATTACTCGGAACTACGTTGGTCGTCCGTTAGCTATGGAGATTCTGCCTCAAAAGTATGGATGCACTACTTACGAATACGGTGGCAGCTATTCAAGTTCTCTGGCTTGGAGCAATTTCAATTATGTTAAGAGTGGCGCGACCGATTCAGCATCTGCGGCTACTGCACTCTCGTGCGGCGTTAAAACCGACAACGGTAACATCGCGACCAGCCATAATGATTTGCAAAGACTCCAGACAATGTCCGAGTACGTCAGACAGTTGGGAATGGCTTCAGGCGTTGTTTCTACTGTTCCGTTTAGCCACGCTACGCCTGCTGCATTTGCTGCACATAACAACCACCGCGATAACTATACTGCGATCGCTCGCGAAATGATAACCTCATACGGTGATGGTGTCGGTGCCCGCGGAAACACACCAACCATTGCTGTCATCATTGGTGGAGGACATCTGTATTGGGCAAGTGGCTACATCGGATCAAACGAGTACAACGCCCTGAGGAATGGCACTACGGGTCAAGGCTGGACGTTTGTTGAACGCAGGTCGGGAGTAGATGGAAGTCTGTCGCTAGCGAGTGCCGCGTCCAATGCAGTCAAGCTGTTTGGCCTCTATGGTGGGTCAGGAGGAAACCTGGAATACCGACTTGCCAACGGAACAGGGGCCAATCGAGAGAATCCAACTCTCGCACAGATGTCTCTTGCAGCGCTCGAAGTCTTGCAGCGCAGTGGTAGGGGTTTCTTCCTGATGGTAGAAGGTGGCGCGATAGATTGGGCATCTCACGCCAACAATGTTAATCAAATGATTGGGGAAATGATAGGCTTTGACGAGGCTGTTGCCACAGTAATGGGGTGGGTCGATCGGGTTGACCCGTTGTGGGAGGATACGCTGCTGATCGTAACTGGTGATCACGAGACGGGTTACATAACAAGGGGGTCTGGAGTCTTTCCAAATGTGCCATTAGCTAATCCGGGAGTAGGCGTTTTGCCGACAGCTGGAGTTCATTTTGCGTGGAATTCAACGGGTCATACAAACAGCTTAGTGCCGGTATACGCCAAGGGTGTTGGTTCGCATCTCTTTGCCCAATTCGCAAAAAACTGGGACATTGGCTATGCGACATACTACCTTGACAATACGGAAATCAGCACGATTATGAGGCTTGTCGCTGTTCCTGAGCCTACAGGCGTGGTAGCTCTTGCTTTTGGTCTGGGTTGTTTGACGGTTTCTCGGAAGAAACTGTTGCGTATTCACAGGGCTTGAAGAGGTGATAGTATGGAAGCGCCGTATCTTAGAGCATCGAAGGAATTTCTAGCGACTCTGATCGATAAAGGGACTGATCGTTACGGGAAAAAGGAGACGCCTGTCTTTTGCCTCTGCCTCGATCCTGAAACGTATACTCCTCCAAAGGCACCCGAGAAGATAGACAGGGAATATGCCATAGGGTTCGAGTACCTGTATCGCGATTTTGGGTTCTATTGGAAAAGTCATTTGCACGGTTCTAATCTTATTTATGACCAGGGAACCATTCGCGCCCTGTACATGCTTTCGGATATGACGGGGGAGAGTAAATATCGGGCAGCTGCCGATGCATACTTAGATTTCTTCCTCGAGAACCTGGTCAGCGAGCAAACGGGTATATTTGGCTGGGGAGAGCACATATTCTATAACGTCTTCTTAGATTACCTGATTGGCGGCTGCTTTCAGACCTCTGGCTGGCATTACTTCTACTACGGTCACGAACTCGAGCGCTGGACGACGATCTACGATATTCTTTGGGATAAAAATCCAGAAAAGACGCGAATAGAGATAGAGGCAATCTACGATTTCAAAATTCACGATTACGATACTTTCATATGCAATCGGCACTCGCAATACTATTCCGGACGATCCGATGATGTACTCACCTTCATAAAGCACACAGGGCTGTTTGCCCACGCTTTCGCTCTGGCGCATGCGAAGACTGGTGATCCAAAGTATCTAAGCTGGGCAAAAAAGATGAGCGATGTATTTTGGAGGATTCGCGATCCCCGGACGAACTTAGTGCGTCATTGTGTTCAGGAACATTGGGGAGGTCCGAAGACCTGTTCCGGCGGTGGAATTGGGGAGTTGTCGCTCTTCCTAATGCGGGCTTACCAGTGGTCACCAGACTCTGAGTTCCTCGAAAAAGCACACGCTTATCTAAAAGCCTACGCGAAGTATTTTAGGGTAAGGGAAAACAGTTTTCGTGCTGAAGTGAACACCGACGGCACTGATGCGCGTCCAGGGGAATTCGCTGACTATTGGGAGGGTCCCATTCGATGTGCAAAGGCTGCTGCTCTGGCGTATTCGCTCACCAAGGATCCGGATATGCTCGAACTCGCGGATGTAGTGGTTAACAGTGTCGATCCTGAGATGGAGTTCGATTCTGTTGTTGAAAGATCTCTCGTTTCGGACACCATAGAAGCGCGGTCTACAATATTGAGCACAGCATTGGATTTGTACGAAGTTACAGGGGACAAGAAATATCTTTTGAAATCACAGGCTCTAGCAGATGACGCAATAAAACGCTACCAAATGAACGGTTTATTCGTAAGTGGGCTGAGTTTCGAGCTACACGCGTCTCCTAGAGTGCCACAGACATATGTGTACGACGCGCGGGCTGGAGCAGGTTGGTTGGCGTTGAATTTGTTAAGGTTGCAACGCGATCTGGACGCTACCCAAGCAGGCGTGTTCAAACCATTTGAGCAGTTGGAGCGAATATATGATTGATTTCAAAGGGATTGTTGTTGCCATACTTACACCGTTTGACGACGCCGACACGGTCGACATCGAATATGTCAAACGACTGCTACGCTTTGTCGAAGAAGGTGGCTGCCAGGGTTTCGTGGCGTCCGGCACTAATGGCGAGTTTTCCAGTATGACACTTGACGAGCGGAGGCTTCTGATAGAGACGTGCGCAGCGAACAAAGGAAGTATGTTCATGGTGGCAGGCACAGGGTGTTCCAACTTGCGAGATACGGTTGAGCTGACCAAATTTGCTCAATCTGTTGGTTCGGATGCTGCTCTAATTGTACCTCCGTACTTTTACTTCTATGCAACCGAATCAGGACTTGAGGAATATTACAAGCGGATATTCGATTCGGTCTCACTCCCGATTTTCCTTTACAACATTCCGCAATGCAGCGGTAT